>Ga0209636_10000068_pt1 | contig 77874 bp, 67 predicted proteins | sample DeeMarSWOR152_54_FD_187464 | JGI IMG/M metagenome (GOLD analysis project Ga0209636, IMG submission 187464) | Marine sediment microbial communities from White Oak River estuary, North Carolina - WOR-1-52-54 (SPAdes) (version 2) | ecosystem: Environmental > Aquatic > Marine > Intertidal zone >...
ATGTAAAGTCAGTATCGTCCTATTATCTCCTATCCTGCTAACGTTTGAATTATTACCAGCTACATACACGAATTTAACATGTCTCTTCGTCACGTTCAAAGTATGAATGGATGTTTCATATGTTTGATTGTAGGCATCTGTTACGTTGAATTTCCATTCCCATGTTCCAATATCAGGTGAGTTATACGTTTTCTGGAATGTAAGAGTTTCGTTGACTGGATCGGTACGAGTCTGCCAACCAACAACACTCCATTGTCCAGTAGGCAGTTTTCTATGCCATAGTGTTACATTAACAAAGTCGTCATCATCAGTTACGTTAACGTAAAAAGTACGAGATTCAGTTGGGTGCCAGTATTTTTCATCTGGTGTTACATATTCTCCTTCCAATATAGGTGGCACTTCTACGAAGAATGCGTCTAATTTAGTTTCATTGTCTATGTTGTATAACCCTCTCTCAGAATTCATCGTAACATTATAATCCCCACCTGGACTATTAGTTACATTCCAAGTACAATTATACCAACCTGAGCCAATAACGATATCCGTGCAGAAATATTCAAAACTATCATGACTAACTTTGAAAGTAACTGTTGCATCGTCTATTACATTTCCACATTCATCTGTTATGTTGCTTACGATAGTTACATTCTGACTTTGATTGTAGTATTCTCCACTCGGTTCAATAATCGTGTTGTTCAACCAACCTGTAATGTTTATCACATAATTCTCTGTAGAGTTCGCGTTAACATAACAAGAGTTTTCATGGGTTCCTCCGATCCAATATTGCCAATCAACAGAGTAGCTACAATCAGGTTTGAACGAATAGATCAAGTAACCATTTTCATCTGTGTTATTACTCCAACCTGAATCAAAGTTTGTTTTATCAGTAGTAACCCAAATCTTTCCTTGAGTACCCGAGAAGACGAGTGAATTGTTATCAGTATCGTTTATTCTCACTTTAAGTAGTACATATTCAGACCTGTTAACATACGTATTGTTCTGAGTTATGAATTCTATTAAGACATCGTCCTCAACTAGAGTGAAATTAAAGGAAGGTCTATCAGTTACATTGTGTGGATCTGTGGCGTTGAATTTGAAGTAGTACTCAGGCATGTCAGTACAATTGAACTCATTAAAAGTGAAGGATAACTCAGTCTTTACACCACAATGTTCACAAATAGAATAATTGATGAAGTTCCAGGTTTGATTATTAGGAGATAACCAGAAACTTACGTTGACATCTTCTCCATCGATATCACTAACGTTAACCTTAAACGTGAATTCCTCTCCCCAACCCCAATCTTGTTCTGGCACAACGGTTTCATTCTGTAAAACTGATGGTGAATATTCGTAAGCAATCACTTTGAATACATGGTTTATAATTCTACTACCATTATTGTAGAAAGTGACATTTGTTGAGTTTATTTCTACATCATACCATCCCAGAGGAGCTCCAGTAGAGTTCCAAGTACAATTGTAAGTTCCGTTATTCCAATCAGTTATATCGTTACAATAATATCTACTTCCTGTCGATTCGCTTATGGCAGTGAAATTGATCAAAGCGCCAGAAATATTCTCGATTAGACATTCGTCCTGAACTCTACCGAAGATGTTTATCGTTGAATTTTCTTGAATTTCATCACCGTCTGGACTCGTAACATTTACGTATAAATCTCCTATGACGGTTACGTTGAATTCACTAGAAACATTTCCTAAGTAACAAGTGTCGCCATCACTATAACCTAACCATTTTTGTTTTCCTATTTTAGTATAAGGTGAGCATTTCGGATCGAAATTGTAGTTAGCATAACCAGTATCATTCGTTTCAACAAACCCATCGTATCGATACTCAGTTCCGTTCCAAGTGATGTTAAATCTAATCGTTGTATTTGGATCTAAAAGATATGATTTCTTACTACTATCATTAACGAAGAGGATTAATTGAGTTACATCAGTCCCATTTCTATTTACAGATGTTTCATTCCCGTATTCATACGAAATTTGTATGGAATCTTTCAGTATGAGATGGGTATAATTATTCGTTTCAGAGTAACCTTGTCCGTTTGGTTCGCTTGCATTGAACCTATAATACAAGTCTTTATTCTTCTCTTCACAAGTGTAACTATTTGTAAAGTTGACTATTTTATTTGTGGGATTGTCGACATATCTGCACTCTGTTATACTATAAGTTAGGGACGGTGGTATCCTTTCTAACAAACAGACATTCACACCAGTATAGTGGTTAACTATGACTGTGTAGTTGTAGGTGCTACCCCATCCTCCCTCTCCTGATGGTGGATCTACACTAGGACTAGATAACTGCACTGGCGAAGTTAAGAAGAATGTATAGCTTCTTGTGTATTTTCCATCATTGTAATATGTTTTATTAGATTCCATCGTGATGTTGTACCAACCAGCTGTTTTATCTGTCGAGTCCCAAGTACAATTGTACCAGCCGTTACCTTCAGACCATCCTGCATTATTCGTTTCGTTACAATTATAACTAATTGAACCTGTGTATAGGACGTAATTTATAGTTGTATCTGTCACTGGATTGCCACAATCATCAGTTATGTTACCCTTTATATCAATAGTATCTCCCTGTGTATAGTTTGTTGAACCGTTTGGCATCAACACATAATTATTAAGGTCTCCATAAATCTCAATCTGAAAATTCTGTGAACTATTGTCTTTCCAGTAAGGATCGTTCATGCTAGACATGTTCCAGTATCTTAAACCAGGCTCATAATCACAGCTAGCATTGAACAGTTTGTAGTAATGGGTTGCATTCTTTTCTTCTTGTTCTTCTAACCAATGAGTTGCATTCTTCTTGATCCATAGATAGAAGTTGTCGTTAGAAATGCTCGTTGTATAACTCTTGTTGTCCCTGTCATAGACTCTAACTGAGAGCATGACAGCATGGTTTGGCTGAGCATCTGATCTGTTTATCTCAGTATTTTCTCCTTCTCCTAGGGAGATTGATATGTCATCTCTTTCTACCGTAAAGTTCATTACAGATCCGTAAACTGCTTCTGTATCGTTACCGAATCCTGCAGAATCATTAGCTATAAACCTAAACCTCCAGTCGTCTATGTTATACCTAGTGAAGTTGTAGGTGAAGTTCATCTGATAATCGTTACAATTACTACAACTGTCCCATGAAACTTCAAACCATTGATTGGAAGTGAAGTTCTTGAGTGAGAAAGTTACGTTTACTGTATTATTATCTGTATCAGTTACTTTAATCGTGAAGTTGAATGGAGACTCTCTCCAGCCACCTGGATTCGGTTGGACTATAGGGTTATTCAATTGAGAAACAGATGCTAAGAAGAAGGCATTGATAATTGAATCAGTTCCGTTGTTATACCATGTTTTATTAGCGTTCATCGTTACATTATACCATCCCAGAGGAGCATCAGAAGGAACAGACCAGCTCTTGTAGTATGCACCCTTCTCAGCACTGTATAAGACTTGTTCTCTGTAGACTTGACTATCATGTGTCAAGGTAAAGTTGACACTAGCATCTGTTATTGACTCTTGACAATCATCTTGTATAATTCCTTTCAACGGTATCGTATGTGCTTTCGTATAGTTTTCTGTTCCATTGGGCTGTTGTATCGTGACGTATAAATCACCCATCAGAGTAAAGTTTGATATTTGTGTATAGTTGTTGAATACACAGTCATCATTATCAGTACCACCATACCACGAATGAATACCAATAGGATAGGTTTTTGGAGTTCCAGAACACCAGTCTTCCCAACCCAATGCAACCTCCCCTGCAGTTGGCTTAGCCTTGAACATTCTTACTAAATGTCCAGTTTCATTTGTTTCCAAAGGTGTAGGATTGGTTTCCCAGTTGTTGAGTGTGAAAGTCGTCAACCATATCTTACCGTCAGCCAGATTAGGATAGCTCTGATTATCTGTATCGTAAACCTCTATTACGAATGTTGTGTTTGCTGACCTGTTAACGATAGAACTTGCAACAGGTGTTATGTTTGAGACAGAAACGTTATCTCGTTCTATAGAGAAGACATATGTGTCAGGGTTATAGATTTCTTCATCACCATCATCGTTCGTTGCGTTGAACTTGTAATTCCAACCAGCTATATGATCACAAATATAATCAAACGTGAAATTAATCTGACTCCAATCTGAACAATCAACACATGTGTAATTACCTATCTGCACAAAGTCTTGGTAACCAGCTACGGAGGGAGACTTATGCCATGCGAATACTGCCACGTTTCTACCGAACCTGTCTTTTGTCTTAACAGAGAAAGTGAAGTTCTCTCCCCATCCTCCAGTTGATGGAGTAACTGAAGCATTCTCTAAGAGAGGAATGTATTCATATACCTTGACTTTCGTGAATAAGTTCTGTCTTTCTTGGAATAGTTTACCATAATTCCATTCATATGTTATCTTCTCAACTCTAACATTGGTATCAGGATCATAAGTGGCATCAGCATGAGAGTATAAACCCATAACATGTTGAGTAGACTTAAATGATTCCTGCTCATCCTCGTCTAGAGTGTAATTAGACCATGCGTACCCTGAATCTTCTTTAAAGGTAAAGTTCTGCCATAATAGTTTGTATCTGTTGCCATCGTCTGTAATGTTTATTTTTGCTTCTCCTATCGTTAAGTTATAACCAGTGAAGTTGTAGAAAGTTAGGATGTTAACTTTTGATATCTTCTCATAGTCTTCTCCAAGATGCTGGAATGTATGGGTTGTTGAATTAGAACACTCTTCACCTGTGCATGGATAGCTAACTGTATCTTCGTAATAAGTTGAATTTCTAGTATCCCTTAAACCTTCTGCTGTTAATATTAATCTTCCTGTATCAGTACAATTCAAAGTGAAGTTGAGATAAGTGGTCTGTCTTAAGTTAATGGAAGGTAGTTGCCATTTTATCTTCCTAGATGTTTCGTTCCAAGTTCCTCCATTGAATACTTCTGTTACATTGCATGTCTGTGGTGTGTTTAAAGTAACATTCCATTCATTTCCTGTTGAAATATCTCCAATGTTAGTGACTTTCAAACTGTAGTTGTAGGTTATGTTAGGTTGTATACTCCTTGTTTCATCCCATGGATAATCTGGTTTCTGTTCAACATCTATGTCGAATTCAAGATGACTTTCACTAGTGTAGTTCATATTCTGTATCTTGAAGGTTGAATCCTCTTCATCTTCTTTACCATCCCAAGTTAAGTTCCATTGAAGCCAGCCTTCTTTTGATGGGTCAGTAGGTGACTTGACTTGATAAGTGGCTACGGCATATTCGTTTCTTTCCAGATTTGTATAAATAAACCATGTCAGTATGTTGTTATCCAAGTCCTGATCCCAATCATAGCTTATACTTCCTTCAATACGGGGATTGGCTGGGTTCCAACCAGATGATATTATTTCTTTCAGAACGATTGTTCCTGTTGTTTTATAACAACCTTTGTTGTGGACGACTAATGCTGACTCAAAGACTTTATCGTTACCGATTACTTTCGGTGTCTCCCTTATCACTTCTAATATTGCTATGGTTTTATTATTCTCTATCTGTATACTCGTTACGTTAGATTTACTCAAGCCATCAGGATAGGTGTAATTGACTGTTATGTTTATAGTCTCTATCGCATCTATGTTAGAAGAAGTAATGTTAAATTCAACAAAATCTGTTCCTGGCTCTGAAATGTTAAGTAGTTTAGAATCTTCTGAGATAGACCAGCCAGACGGAATTTGCACACTAACATTATAGTTAATCTCATCATAGAATGGATGATCTATAGATACATTCACTATTTCTGTTGTTACGTTATACATCCACTGAGAGTATTCTAAGTCTATTATCGGCTCATTAACTATGAATTTTTCCATTCTCTCTGTTGATTTGGAATCGTACTCAAGATAAGCCCTTATCGAATAATCATCATTAGACCATTCCGTAGTGTTGATATCAGTGAAGTTGACTAGAATAGTCGAATTTTCTATTATGTTAACAGGTTTATAAGAGTAGTTGACGAGAGTGGTAGTATTAGTTATGTTCAACCATAGTGTTCCAGAATAACTTATGTTCCTAGAGTTGGATACTCTGACTGTTACATTAAATAAGTTCTCTTCTACGTTGGAAGATTTTTCGAATCCTTTCGTTTCTGTTTCACTCACTTTGGATATTACGTCCAAGACTTTGACTGTTGGTTCAAAGTAAGCCTGGAAAGTTAAACCAGAGATCGTTATATCACTGCTTCCAGTGTTTTCAAATTTCACTCTACAATATCCGGATTCATTTGCTGCTATCTGTTCTTTCAATAATGATACCATTTTATTTTCAGAACTTCCAGAAGTGTTTAAGTAATAACTGTGTAAGATATCGATCCAGTCGGTGGAGTTATACACATAAACTCTTAGGTATGTATCATTTCCATCTATGATTGATGTTAGATTAACTATCCTATAGTTTCCTGCTGCACATTGCCAGGATGCTATAGTATCTTCTCCTAATGTAATTGTCTTTGGAAGAGAAGGTTCTTCTAAGTCTGGACTAGAATATCTGTAAACAGTTACGTTTGTTCTGTTCGTATGTTCATAGTAATCGATGGGTGGTAGTTCATCTGTTGTATTGGCAGTTATATTCAACAGGAATTTGTCATCATAAGGTATCGTTTGGTTGGGATTAATATTCCAAGATACTCTTGTATAAACAGTTTCATCTAAATCAGCTTCAATCTTTCCAAGATACTGATTAGTATTTGGTACATTCCAACCTGGCGTGTACAGACCAACATTGGTATTCGTGGCGTTCCTGTCCTTGACTCTTATCGTTGCATTAATTCTGAATGGGTTGAATTCGAAAACTTCCTCCGGTGAAAGAACTTCTGTCACGTTGAACTCAGGACAAGCCATCTTCAGATTGACATAATATTCATCAGAATAATCCGATTGATAACATTGTTCACCATCAGTAATCTTGACTCTCCATTTCTGTTGTCCTGGGTCATATTTACAGGAAGCATAGAAATCATAATTTATGTAACCACTTACATTAGTGAATTCACTCGAATCCTCTACAAGATAATTGCTATCATTGTAAGTGACTTCTATCTTAACTTCTGCTGTCGGTGTTGTCACCAATTGATTCTTGTCGGTGTCATTGACTGCTATTATGAAGGTTGTTGACTGCTGTTTAGTTGCATTGGTGTTGCTTCCATATTTATGGATGAAACTAACATCGTCAGGTTGAACCGTGTAAGTGTCTCCTTCTAAATAATCTCCCGTTGTTGTCTCATAAGTATTAGCTTCTGTATCTGTTGCATTGAACTTGAAGTTCCATGTAGTAATGTTCTGACCATTGCCACATAGATAAGTTTCAGTCCAATTCAATCTAGTATTGTCACAATCATAGCAATGCTTCTCTTGACCAATCTGTATCCATGAGCCTGTTGCAGTTTTTCTCCACAACCATACTGTAACGTTATCTCCAACATCTGTAACGTTTACAAAGAAAGTGAAGTTCTTAGACCAACCTTCTGCATTCGGATCAACATCTGCTACTGTTAGGTTGGATACAATCTTCAAGTAGAAAGCGTTCTCAACAAAGTCGGTATCATTGTTATGAGAACCTTTGTTAGCTACCATACTGACATTATACCAACCTGCTGAAGCTACAGAAGAATCCCAAGTACAGGTATAGTTACCATTACCTTGATAAGTTGCACCACCTGAAGATGGACAACGATACCAATCATTGCCAGAAGTTATATTGAAGTAGACTTCTGCTTGACCAACTCCAAGTTTACAATCGTCTGTTAAATTGGCTTCGATAGTTATTTGTTGTGGTTTGGTGAAGTTAATAGTTCCATCTGGTTTACTGACAGTTGCATTCAAATCACCTAATATCTCAACGTATGCTATACCAGAAGTGTTGTCTTTGTAGTAGTCGCTGTTAGTAACATTAACAGTCCAATTCTGTTGACCTGCTGTATAATTACAACTAGGATTAAAGTCAAGATAGTAGTAGACGCCTGTTTCGTTAATAGATTCATACTCTTCTCTCCATACATCAGATTGGTTAGTGACCCACCATCTAACCTTTTGAGTTAAGACATCAGTTGTGTTAGTCGAATTGTCATAATCGTATACGTAGACAGACGTCCTCACTTCGTAATTTGTTTGACTATCAGACCTGTTGACTCTAGTGTTGTTTCCTTCTAAAAGATTAACAGATATCGTGTCTTTATCGACGTAATGACTTCCACCGTATATGCCATAGCTGTTGTCATACTCATCAGTTGCGTTGAATGTAAAATACCAAGTATCTATGTTGTACTTACTGTAACTGTACTCGAAGAATATCAAATCGTTATTGCAATTTTTACAACTCTTGTTCTGTGGGTTGAACCATACATTATTAGTTGCATTCTTCAACCAGAACATTACCGTAACATTGTCTCCATCTTCATCAGTCACATAAACACTATAATTGTATGGGTTTTTACCCCATCCTCCTGATGATGGATCTACAGATGGATTTTGTAATAATGGTGAAGATGATAAGTAGAAGTTAGAGGTATCATTCCCATCATTATACCAGGATTTGTTAGAGAACATCTCAACTTTATAATTACCTACAACTTTATCAGAGGTATTGAAGCTACAGTTGTAATAACCATTTGAAGCAGTTGCGTATTCTGTTGTTTCGTTAGGACATCTGTATACATCGTTAGTACCCAAGTTTGTAAGGTTAAAGTAGACTGAAGCATCTGTTATAGCATCATTACAGTCACTAGTTACGCTTCCGTTCAGATTTATTATTTCTCCTTTAGTGTAGTTTGTTGAACCATCTGGTATCAAAATATTGTTGTTCAAGTCTCCATAGATTCTCACATAGAAGATGCTCGAAGTAGAATTCTTGTAACAAGTTGTGTCAGTAGAATTCATCCTCCATTGTTGTTGTCCTGGAGTATAATTACAATCTGGATTGAAATCGAGATAATAATAATTTCCGGTTGAGTTGATTTGCTCCTGTTCTTCTCTCCATACATTAGTCTCATTTGTGATATAAGTAAAGAATTCTGTTGCATTATCTACAGCTGTTATATTCTGTTCCAAATCTTGATCATATACATATGTCGATAGCCTGACTGACCCAGAACTTCTATTTACTGGCTGATTATTCCCTTCTAATAAGTTTATCGTAATCGTATCCTTATCGACGTAATGACTGCCTCCTAAGATTTGAGCAGTGTTATCGTGTTGATCTGTTGCATTGAATTTGAAGTACCAAGTTGTGATGTTATCGCAATAATAACTATAGTTAAAAGTGATGGTTGTAGTATTAATACATCCGTTACATGTCTCACTTTCGATGAATATCCATTGCCAAGAAGTCTTACTAGAGTTCAACCAGAAGTAGACTATGACCGTATCGTTATCAGTATCGGTTACATTGATCGTGTAATTGTATTGTGGTATGTTCCATCCTCCTGATGGGGGAGTGACGTTCGGATATTGTAAGACAGGTGTTGATGAGAGATAGAATCTTGTTGTGTTTGTTCCTGGATTGAAGCTTTGGTTGCTAGAGTACATCAAGACAGTGTACCAACCGACATCCATCCCACTAGAATTCCAAGAACAGTTGTAGTAGCCTGTCCCTTCATCTACTCCCTGACAAGTGGTAACGTTGCCCGTATCCTCATTGGTGAGGTTGAAGTATACTGTATCGATGTTATCCATCGAGTTGAAACAATCGTCTAGTATGCTACCATTCAATAGAACAGTCTCTCCTTGTGTGTAGTTGGTTTGTCCGTCGGGTGTCTTTATCGAGTTGTTCAAATCTCCATGTATCGTTATATAGAAGGTTTCGGAAGTATTAGCTTTGTAACAGCTGTCTGATGATAGGTTAACCTTCCATCCATGTAGTCCTGGAGTATAATTACATTCTGGATTGAAGTCTTTTAAGTAATGGGTCGTATTAGTAGTTTCACTCTCCTCCAACCAAGTTTCATTGAATAACCAGAATGTTACGTTCTCTGTCGGTACATTGACTGTATCACTTTGATTGTCGTTATCATAAATTCTAACTGAGAGTATCTGAGAACCACTCGACCTGTTTACTTTAGTTTCGTTGCCGTCGCCTAGGATGATACTAATGCTGTCCTTTTCAATAGTATGATAATTGATAGCAGATTCATTCTTGTTATTGTGACCTTCACTTGCATTGAAGAAATAATACCATTTTCCTTTATCTTGACAAATATAACTATTTGTAAAGTTTATCATCGTATTGCTACAATTAGTACAACTTCTAGAACCTTGTGGTTCCCAAGATCCAGTGTGGTTCAACCAGAAGTAAATTGTGACTGTGTCATTATCTAAATCAGTTACGTAGATTGTATAATTATAGTAAGGTTTTCCCCATCCTCCACTCGAAGGAGTAACTGCTGGGTTATTCAATAGTGGTGTTGATGACAAATAGAATTCTGTTGTATCATTGCTAGAGAGATAATAGCTTTTGTTTGAGTACATGTATACATCATACCATCCAGGATCCTTGTCTTGAGTAGGCCAAGAACAGTTGTAATAGCCAGTTCCTTCATCAATTCCTGAACAAGTATAAGTCTGTCCTGTCTGTCTATTAGTTATATTGAAATAAACACTGTTGCCATCAAGATCACTCATAGCATTAGAACAATCATCTACAACACTACCATTGAAGAGAATGTTGCTGTCTAGAGTATAGTTAGTCTGCCCATCAGGAGTCTTGATGGCGTTAGTTAAATTACCATATATCTCTATGGTAAATTCAGCAGATTGATTGTTCTGATAGCATGAGTAACCAGAATTGTTCATCTTCCAGTATCTCAGTCCTGGTTCATAAGAGCAAGAAGCATTGAAGTACTTGTAATAGTGAGTTGTATTACCCTCTTCCTGTTCTTCTATCCATATACCAGCAGTATCATTCTTCCTGACATAAAGATAGAAGTTATCCGTTGGGATGTCAGTCGTATAACTTTGATTGTCTGTATCATAAACTCTCATCGACATCATTACAGCATGGTTTGGTTGAGAGTCTGATCTGTTGATTTTAGCATTATTCCCGTCACCTATTTCATAGGATATGTTGTTTCCTATTATGGTGAATGGATAAGCAGTGGTGGTATTTTTATCATTACTGACATCACTTGTATTGAACTTGTACTGCCATGAATCGACATGCTCACAGGTGAAGTTGATTAGGTAAGATAGACGGGTATCAGAACAATTAGTACAACTCTTAGTTTCGTTGTTTGTCCAAGACCCAGAACCTTTCTTCAGCCAGAGTGTGACGTCAGTCGTTTCATTATCTAAATTAGTAACGTTAATAGTGAAGTTGTATGGACTTAGACCCCATCCTCCTCCCGAAGGATCAACATTCGGATGGTTTAGCTGAGGGACTGTTCCTAAGAAGAAGATACTCTGTGCAGTAGTATAGTTTTCGTTATAATTGGGCTCGTTCACGTAAACAGAGACATCATACCACCCTAATGGCAGACTGTCTGTAGGACAATCATAGTCATAATACCCATTCCCTTTATCATTCGCATCACCAGAAGAAGGACATCTATAGACCTGACCAGTTTCTACATGGGTGAGGTTGAAGTAAATAGTATCTGCTCCAGCAAATGAGTTTCCACAATCATCCTTTATTGATGTATTTACTGTTACATCGTTTCCTTTAGTATAGTTTTGATTTCCACTAGGAGTTATTAATGTACTTCTTAAGTCTCCTACGAGAGTGAAATAAATTTCATCTGTAACATTGCTCTTATAACAATCATCGTCCGTGTCTCCTTTCCATTTATGCGTACCAAGGACATACTGGCCTGCACATCCCCAGTCCAATTGAGTCATAGTCCTATTTAGATGCCCTGTTGCATTAATTGGCCCATCAGATCCACCATCATCATAAGTAAAAACAGCATCTTCTGTTATCCATATCTTACCTGTTCTTCCCTCTGGATAACTCTGATTGTCAGTATCATAAATCTGTATAGTAAACACAGTAGAACCAGATCTATTTATTATTGCGCCGGGAGCAGGTGTGATGTTGAAGATGGAAACATCCTCTTCCTGAACGGTAAAGGATTCTACAGTTGTCTCACTAGAGTCCCCATACGTGTCTGTGGCGTTGAATTTATACTGAACTGTCTCAACTTCACCCGGACACGAGTACGTTCTATTCCATTTAAATTCTGTTTTATTACAACTCGTACAGTTGTAGTCTTCAGGAGGTATCTCATTCCATGCCCCAGAACCTACCTTTTCCCATAAGTGTACCTCAACCGTATCATTCGTAACATCCGTGACATTGACAGTGAAGTTTCTTGTAAAAATCCAAGCTTCATCACTTGGGACTACACCATAATCTTCAAGAATAGGAGGATTTCTGAGGTAGAATGTATCTGGCTCGTATCTATAAGTAGAGTTCATATAGTAATAAGACTCATTGGAAGTCATTGACACGTTATACCAACCACTAGGTGCGTCTGTGGAGTCCCACGTGCATTTATAAACGTTTGATCCTACCCTCGATATATCAGTACATGAACCATTGAAGTTCCAACCATCGTTAGTTAGATTAAACCAGGTTTTATTCTCATCAATCGTAAAAGCTTCTCCACAGTCATTTTCTAGAAATCCTTGGGAAAGTATTCCTTCTCCTGAAGTATAGTTTTCTGTACCATCTGGTTTATCCAGTGTTAGAACTATATCTCCCCATAAAATCAAGTTTCTGTAGAGAAAATCAGAAGTATCGTTCTGGATGTAACATCCTAATTCAGAAGCATTGACTTCAACCTTCCATTGTTGTTCTCCCACTTGGAATTTGGGAGCACCTGAGTATTCACCCAGACAGGTAGGATCGAATGATAAGTTGGCAAAACCGTTGACAGTTGTTACTACGAAATTATCATCTGTGTGGAAGGTGAGGTTGTTGTACGTAATCCGATATCTTATCGGGAAGTTGTTCATAATAGTTCCATTCTTGTTTTGGATTCTGAAACTCAGTAAATCTGTTTGGCTACTAGATCTATTGGCAGTAGAGGCATGACCAGTTATGTAAGTGAACAATAGAGTGTCTTTTTTAATTTCAAAATTCTCTGGATCAGTTTCATTTGTAGTCCCGTTGTAGTTTGTAGCATTGAAAAAGAACCATTTTTGATCGTCGACATCATCGCAAGAGAAATATTTGGTGAAGTTAAACTGCTGCCAGCCTCCTGGTGTTATGTTGTATTGACCTTGACCTATCTGTGTCCATGGACCATTGTTATTCGGTCCGACCCAGAGAAAAACAGTTACATTATCCACTCCTGTCGTATTTACGGTTACGTTAAAAGTGAACGGAGTTCCACCCCATTGTCCTGATGGAGGATACTGAGTTACATCTTCGAGGTTTATGTATACTGGTGGGATTCCAAGGATGTCAAATTCTCCCTCACTAGTTTCATCTTCACTTTCACCAGTTACAGTATTATTCATCTGGAATTTGAATTTCCATCCGTATCCTACATCTGATTCTGTGAAATTACAATACCAGAAGAAAGTTTGATTAATACAATTAACACATATTGTAGGAGTTTGGTTTGAACAAGTATAAGATGAAGATTCAATAAAACTACCTCCAGGAGCTTTTAAATAAAGTGCTATATTTATTGGTGTACTATCGCCAGAAATGGCTTTTACAGAGAAGTTCCAATTATTGTGAGTCCAATAAGCTGAAGTTGGGTCTACAGATGGTGGTTCCCAAAGGTTTCTATAAGCATTCAAATAGAAAATTGAATCATTAAATGAGTAACCATTATAATAGTTGGTTTTATTCGAGTAAGTTGAAACGTTATACCATCCTGTAGGATAGCTTATATTTGTATTTATCGAGCATTGTCCCAAAGTATTAGCAGTACAATTGTCTTGAAAATCATCATGAGAAATTTTGATAAGAATTGTTGCATCGCCTGTTCTATCATTGTCAGTTGGACAATCGCCAATAACACTTGCATCCAAAGTTATTGGATTATTCTGAGTGAAATTCTGGCTTCCATCTGGTTGTAATAACTCGTTGGTTAAAGTACCCATCAGTGTAAAATTAAATCTTTCTGTGGCATTGTCTTTAACGCAATCATCAGAATCTACACCACCACTCCAATGATGGACACCAAGGTAGTATTTATTCCTATCTTCACACCAGCCTGCAGTGGTAAACGTTTGAACTAAATGTCCACTACTGTTTGAACTCACTAGATAACTAGTATTCTGATCATAATCGTAGGTAGAAATCCAGATTTTTCCTGATATATCTTGATCGTAGCTTTTATTATCTCTATCATAGGCTCTCACAACAAAGCTGGTCGTATCACTCCTGTTTATAATTACATTTGGTTCTGGTGTTACATTCCATACGTTGGCATCATCTTTTTCAATTTCAAAGGAATATTGAGCTTCATAACCCAAAGAACCATTGTAATGGTTAGTAGAATTGTCAGTGGCATTAAACCCATAATACCAAGTACCAATATCGTCACAAGTATAGCCAGAATAGGTTATGTTTGTTTCGGTCCAAGATGAAGGACTCTCAACTGTATTGTTACCTATAAAACCAAATTTTCCTACAAGAGATTTATTATGATAAACCTTAACATTTACATCATCTCCTTGTGGATCTTTTACAGTAACCGTAAAATTAAATTCTTCCCCCCAACCACCTTTACTAGGTTCTACTGTTCCATTCACTAAATCTGGTGCTGCTGGCGTCCAACACCAAGTATAATTAATTCTAAAAATATCTGCTACACCTTTGTTATATCTAATTTCATAAGAAAAACTCGTATCATTGAAACCTTTATCCGTTACATTACATGTACTGCCCGCATAGTCTCCGGGTGGTGCGCCTTCAAGTTCATCACAGTGCCATGCAATTGGTGCGTCTTCTTGAGCAGTAGAACCGTTATATGTTGGATAAAACCAGCTACCTGTGATATTTTGAATCTTGAAATACTTGCTACTACCAGCGCCCGGACCAGTATATACGTATCTCCTCTGAACAGTTATGTTGATCAATTGACAATCCATACTCCCGGGGCACCCTGGATTGGGTGTCCAATTACCAGTCTCCGTTCCCCTAGAAACAGTAATACTAACAGCTTGAGTGAAATCTTCACATAAGTAAGCACCTATCCAATACTGTCCCTCAGAAAGCATTGGCACAACCCAACTAATCATGTCATTATTACCGTTTTTATCGGTATCTATAAACGTGACGTTAAAAAGCCGGTTATTAGTAATATCCGTTGGTTTATCAAATAGTTGAACAGTACCGTTTATCCATTTTAAGAAAATCCAACCGTCCAAATATTCCGGATATTTTACTTGAACTGTTACATTAGTATAATGCAAATCTTTATTTGGATGGTTTATTATTATTGTCTTCTGATAGCCCAGACCTTCAGGAAGACTACCATAATCGATTTCAACTTCTTCTTTCAGAGGGGCAGGGGTCTCATATTCTATTTCATACAATATTTCTGAATTTGGATTTATCGAAGAAATTTCCCATTTAACTTCCCTTTCAACTAATTGTATATCTTCAATCACAGTCAAAGAGGATGTGAATTTTTCATTGGTAACATCTTTTACACTTTTAACTTCGGCACTCATGGGCAATTTAACGTTGACCTCTATATTTGCTGCTTCAAAACTTGTTGGATTATTAATTTTTACTAATTTTTTCCATCTAACAGGCTTTCCGACTTCCGCCTTTCCTTGAATAACACTCAGCTCGGTTGTCGTTATGTTAGTGATGTTCTCAGGGCAAAGTACTTCTAAATCGAAGTTTTTACTATCATTCGAGAGAGAAGTCGAGGCAACGATTGTTAAAGTGTAATTCCCACATTCATTCGATGTAACATTCCAAGTTAAAGTCTTAGATTCGTTCTCATCCAGTTCAAATTGATAAGATAATTCACTCGATATAAATTGGGGTGGTAGAATCAAATCAACACTAACATTTGAAGGTGCAAAATAAGAACTCACCACAGCTTCAACGTCAAAGGATCCTGATACGTTAACGACACCAGGAGCTCGAACCTCATCAATCTTTATTTCTGGTTCAACTATTAAGTCTGTCATATTCTCAGTTATATTGGCCTCTGGGGGAAGGGATAGAAGGGTTGTGGTGGTTGTAGATGTCGTCTCATTCAATGGGATTGTTGTGGTTGTTGTTTCATTCAGAATAGTGGTTGTAGTTGTTTCAGGTACAGTGGTTGTAGTCTCTATAAGAGTCGTGGTTGTTTCGGGAAGTGTAGTAGTTGTGACTGTAGTTGCAGTATCATTCACCAGGGTAGTAGTCGTAGTCTCTGTAAGAGTAGTAGTTGCTGTACTCGTAGTTGTCGTCCCGTTTAATCGGATTGTCGTAGATGTAGTTTCATTCAAGAAAATCGTTGTAGTAGTTGTTTCAGGAAATGTGGTGGTAGAACCATTCAGAACATCACCAAATTCTCCTAATATCGACTGTATTTCGTTTGATTGACTGGAATTAGTGATGTTTTGGGCTATGATTATCGATGGGATCAAAAGTAAAAACAAAAAAACTGCCAAAACTTGTGTTTGACCGGTTTCCGATTTCTTCCCAATCCTTTTAATTTTTGTTGGATAATTCTCCTTGAGATAACAGAGTTTTGCCATCCCGATGTTTCTTTGAGATACTATCCCCGCTCCCATGAGTTCGTACGCATATTTAGTTGTTGTGTGTCTGTGTAACCCTGTATGCTTTGCTAGAGATGTAAAAGTCAATCCTTCTGGATGCTCTCTTAGAATTTGTATTATAGTTTCTTTAGGATCTTCATTATATCTCATTTAAAAAACACATATACAACGTTGTATTACAATAATGTTTAATAGTAATGTAATACATTATTGTCGAATGATATAAGTACAGAAAATCATTCGTTTGACATGTCGAAAATGTAAAAATTGAATAAAAATCGATACTTTGTTTTATTAATCAAGATTTAAGATAATTTTATGGGTGTTTTGGCCGTGTATGGCTGACTCTAAAACTAACATTGAAAGAATGTCGAATTCAAACAAAAAGTTCGTACATTAATAACATACTGTCGAAAAAGAAAGGATTTTATATCGACAATTACAATTATTATTATGATTAAACTATTAAAACGCAGGAAAAATGAAGATTTGAATGAGGGCATTTCCAAGCAGTTGGGAGTTCAATACGTCCAGATATTCAAAATTCTCGAAAGAATGAAAGAACTCGATCAAAAAATTCAAGAAAATCAATCTTTACTAAAGGATTTGAGAAAAAAATACGTTAGGGTAATAGAAAAGAAGAAAAGAAGTATTCCCTTGAAGGAAAGAACCAAAACAGCGATAAGAATCATCCTGAAAAAACATGGAAAACTAACTTCTAATCAACTGAGTAAAATTATTCAGTTGTCGAGAACAAGGTGTAGCGAATATCTAAAAGAAATGGAAGAAGCTAAAATAGTAAGAGGTGAAACGATAAACAGGAAAAAATACTACAAGCTTCGATAATAATCAATTAAATTTTTTCTTAATCTTTTTTTGTAAGACGGGTATTCTTTTCTCTATTTCCCGAATTCTACTCTTATACTTAGATATTGTCAATCGATAGTCTTTTTTTGATATCGTACCTCTTTGATATCTATTCTTTTGAGTTTCTTTGATGAGGTCTTCCACCACACTCTTTTCTAATCTTAAACTTCGCAACTTTTTCTTAATTCTTATCCTAGTTATGATTTTGAAGAGGATAATACACATTATTGTCGAAACAAGAACCGTTAAGATTACATATTCTTTGTAATTAGCAAAAAAAGTAAAAAAAGTTATGACTTTATTTTTTGCGGCTTCGTACCTAGCCTTTAGTATGGTTTGTTTCGCCTCTGTATCGCTGATTTCATCAAAAGCTTTGCTGATCAATCTATCTGCCTCATCATAATTCTCATAACGAAACTCTCTCTTCGCATCTTCCAGAACTTCTCTTATTTCTGATGTATCTAAATTCATCTCGGTCAATTCTTCAATTCTCACTTCTATCGAATTCAACGAGTCGCTTATTTCGTAAGCCTTTTCTTTTCTTGTCTCTATAGTTTGTGTCTTTTCTAGAACAGAATCATAATTTCTCTTTTTGAAATCCTCTTTAGCATTCAGTAGAGTATCGTTCACAAAAACTGTACTAAAGTTGGATTCGGCCATCTCTTGTACAATTTTTTCCGCGTTCTCTATAGCTTCTCTTACTTCTGTAATATTCGCTGCAAAGACTGTAGGAGTAATCAATATACAAACAATTAAAATCGATGTCAAAATCAGGGTTTCTTTCATTTACTCCTTCCCCCATTCTGTTTTTGTCTGACTTTGAACATCGCCAAGTTTCCATTTATCTCCGCTATCCTTTCCCTAAATTGGGACATTCTATTATCATAGGTTTTTCTGTTGATCTCACCTTTCTGGAAATAACTTCTTTGTGTTTCTTTCATCAACTCGTTTATACTTTTCAATTCTTCTTCAAGGCCTCGTATCTCAGACTTGATTGTTCTCATTCCAGCCCTTCGTGTTCTCAATCTAGCTATCCCCTTTCTTATCTCCGTTAGTCTCTTCTCATACTCATACATTGCTTTGTGATACTCTGCCATACTCATTTCGTCTTTTTTGAAAGTTTTTTCTTTCGCTTCCGTCATATTAGACATTATAGACATTTCTTCATCCTGTAGGTTCTCCAGTTTGGTTCCTATCATATAGATGTCAAATCTCAGATAGACTATGTATCCTATGATCGAAGTCGTTGAGATGCCTAATAGTATAGCCCACCAGTAATCCAGGGCTAGTTTAACATAATTAATTTTTCCTTCTGTCTCTAGGGATAAGATCATTTGCGAATCTCTTACTCTCTTCAAGGCAGTATCGAAATCGCCTCTTGAGAACGCAACTTTACTCATTACCAATAAATTCTTGGCTAAGGGAATCTTCAACCCTTTATCTTCACTGTCTTGTATCCCTGTTTCGACTTCATTTATTAGTTGATTTGCATCAAATGCACTATCTCTTGTCTCTTTTAACGTTTCATAAAGAACTTTAACTTCTTCATATTCCTTAATCTCAAAGTTCTTGATAATCTTCGATAACAATTCTGAAGCTTTGTTAATCGTGAACCCAGCTTCTTCCATTTCTTGAACTAAAAGATTCGATTTATCCAGGTATTTACTTGCCTCCTCCCTGCTGACTTCATGAATTATCAGTGTCACTAACCTATTTTCTGTTATTTCTTTTCCTCTACTGGCTCCATTTATAGTGAAGTTGAGTGTATGCTCACCCTTCGTGAAATATTTTGGGGCTTCGATAAAAACGGTAAATGACTTTGTTTCGTTCTTTTCTATTTTTTCAATAACACTTCGTTCGATTCTTATGTACTGAGAGAGATAACCTGTAACACTCAACGAAACATTCTTGAAAGTTTTATTAAATGGATTTTTAACATTCAACACAAAACTATCGTTTAAACCCCTGACAAGTTCAAAACTCTCTTCCGTTTGTAAAAGCAGAGTTTCTCTCTCAGCTGTTATATATGTAACAGGACCAAGTCTACCATCCCCTCCTGTTGATGGCGATGGACAATCACTATCAGTCCCATAATTACAACCAGCACCACAAACACCGTCATTACTATTGCAAGATACGATAATCGTTCTTGAATCAGCGTCAGTAGTATTTTCTGCAGAACTAGCGTTTATGTATATTGTGACTATTCCAGCAGAAGCCGTTGAAGGATTTAAACTTACAGTCAAATTATTCCAAGAGGTTGAACCAGAATTAAGATTACCTATGTATTTCTTTATTTCTCCGCTCGTATTTGTCCAACCAGTTGGTAAAGTCCAATTAAACCATGTGTCAGTTGCCGTCTCATTACCTATATTCTTAAGTTTGGCCGTTAAATTCACACTTTGACTTTGTGAAACACTCGTAGGAGATTCAATTATGTCTACTAAAAAATAAGGTCCTCCCGTGAACGAATTCACTATCAGATTTATCGTTGATGATTCAGGAGATGGTGTATATAAATCATGAGAAGCGTCTACGAATATACTTGTTGAGCTTTCACTGTCCTGTCCTGCAAATTGTATCGTTATGTTAACGAATGCTATATTTTTTTCATCCAAAGAAAAGGAAAGACTGTTTTCACTTCCATTAAAATACATTGGTAGAGGCCAACTATGTGACAAATTGAAATAAAGGGTACCATCACCAGTGTTGTTTATAGTTAGATTACCAGCATAATCTATTATATTAATCAGACCAGAAACAGTTCCCAAATCAGTCGGAATCACTGACCATGTGTAGTCTTTCATAGCAGTTACATTCTGTGTCGATGATATATCCGAGTATCCATTCGTATCGTTAGACCAGATTCTATACTCATAGATACCTTCTTGATCAGCATTGATAGAAGCGTTCTCGTAGAGTTTTGTCACAGGATTATAATCCATAGTGTCATTATTCCAAACAGACTCAAGTTTTCTTTTCCACTGAAATATAACAGTACTCACATTAGAAACATCAGTAACGTTTGCTGTTATGTTGATGATAATACCAGGATCAATGTCATCTGCTGAACTCGGAGAAAGTATAATGGCGTTCACAATTGGTGGTGTGTACATATCTACATGAAAAGTATAATTCGTATCTCCCCAATCACTCAATGATCCATAGGCTTCAGAAAAACAATTCCATTTATAACTTCCATCTGAAACATAATTAATTGTCCAATTTTGAGTTGTGTTTTTTACTAAATTTCTTTGATAATGTTCTTGAATTTCATCCAAACTCAATACTCTATTGTACATAATGAGTTCGTCTACTGAACCATTGAAGTAAGCATACCATTCAGTAAGACCTGTATCAGTTTTCCCGATTGTTAAAGGATATGTGCTTTCTAGTAATGGAAATTCTCCAGGAGAGAAGGCATAAGTTCCGTTCAGAAGGCCGTTTACGTATAAATTTGCATCTGAACTATTCCATGTTCCTACAACATGATACCATGTATTTAGATTCAAACCACCTTGAGAACATAGATTTGTTATGACACCATCAGAATTACTAATATACATACAAATCTTGTTACTACTGTCCTCTAGTCTGAATGTAAAGGGGGATGATGCCCAGTCAACCCCAGTTCCTTTAAATAAAACAATTCTCCACTTAGAGGAAGATGTTGGTCTTACCCAAAATCCTATTGATCCTCCATTTGCTAAATTAAGTTTGTTTGAGTGATTTATCTCAACATAATCTTGATTGATATTATTGAACTCAAAGGAACCAAAGAACTTACCTAATGTAGATTTGTAAGTAGCCCCAAAAACAGTTCCGTTATTATTGTTTCCAGACCAGTCATGGACATATGTATCATTTTCCCCTACAGAAGAATCATTGTTAAAATGCATTAACAAAATTGTTGAAGAATCAGATTCTAATTCACCAAAATGATTTGTCTGATTTAAAACAAAACTACCATTCAAGTCATGATACAGACCAACACTCCTTAAGTATTGATCACTCGTTGTATTACAAATAAATGTCACGTTGTTTGTTGCATTGAATATTTCATTGTTCTTTGGACTAACCAAAGTTACATTCAGAGAATTCGCAGAAACTGGTATAAGACAAAAAATAACGAAAAAGAGGAATACAGTTAATGAATTTATTAATGTGAATTTAGAGAGTATTCGAATCATTGATTATTAATTTTGTGTCTGAGATATTATTGTTTTACTCTTCAGTTAAACTTATTTGGCGGGCAGCCTAATTTATTTTTGATGGATAAAGACGAAGACTGGCTTCACAATTGGATGGAAGAGAAGTTCAACAGAGGCCTGAATCCAGACATGATTAAAGGTATCTTGAAAAGGAGTGGTTACAGTCCTGAAGTCGTGGATGTATACCTGAACTCGACAGAAAAATCAAACCATATAGAACCTAGAATAGAAGAGAAAATTAAAGAAGAAAAGACTAGTCTGAAAAAACTAGAAGACGAAACTCGAGAGAAAGAAATGGATGTTTCAAACAAAAAAACACAGGTTAAACTGAAAGTTGAAGAAAAAAAAGCTGATAATAAGTGGATAAGAACGGGGATAGGAGGACTTGATAGTTTATTCAAAAAAGGAATTCCAAGAGGTTCTATAATTCTTGTAATAGGAGGTCCTGGATCTGGAAAGACTATATTCTGTCTACAAACTCTGTATCATGCTGTACAAAATGGAGAGAAAGGATTGTACATGACTTTCGAAGAAGAGCCTGAAAAATTGAGAGAACACATGCATGACTTTGGTTGGAATCCAGAGAAGTATGAAAGAGAAGGATTATTAAGAATAAAAAAATACGATCCTTTGAAGATATCAAAGCTTGTTGAAGCATTATTGGAAAAGGCGGAAGGTGAATTAAAGATAGATATTCCTCCTTTATTCTTGGTGGATGATTTTAAACCTGACAGGGTTGTTGTTGATTCTCTAACTGCTATAGCCGCTGCTTTTGTCAGTGGAGAAAGTTATTACAGGATATATATCGAACAATTTTTCGAACAGTTCAGGAATACTGGCATCACGCCTTTCTTAATAACAGAATCTCAAGAATTCTCGAAGAAATTAACCAAAACTGGAGTTGAAGAATTCCTTGCTGACGGTGCTATCATACTCCATACATTCAGGAAAGGGAGTCATAAGGAAAGAGGCATTGAAATCTATAAGTTGAGGGGATCTGAATTCGAGGAAAAAATTGTGGCCATGCAGATAGTAACAGGCAAAGGAATAGTTGTGTATCCTAACCAAGAAGTTTTAGCAAATGTGGAATGATGAGATGATAGATATCAAAGAGGAAGTGAAAAAACATCAAATTATAATAGTTGTAATACCAAACGAACAATTCTCGGAAAAAATCCTTTATTTATCTAAGAGTTTGGCAGAGATTGGAAAAGTACTGTATGTGTGTATTAACAAACCATATTCTTCTATGGTAGAAACATTTCAAAAAAATAAAATACCAGTCGATAGGTTTTTCTTCGTGGATGCTGTGACTAAAACAGTTAAACCCTTCGAGAAACATGATAACGTTGAATTCGTTTCTGGTCCTTCTGCTTTAACAGAATTAAGTCTTGATATCTCAAATATAATTGATAAGGACAAATTTTATAGTATACTCTTTGATTCCTTATCTACACTTTTGGTTTATGAGAATTCTTTGATGGTTACCAAATTCGTTCATAACTTGACATCTAAGTTCAGGACTATCGAGACGAAGGCTGTGTTCACTATACTGAAAGGTGGGATGAGTTCTGAATTGATTAAGGATCTGAGCATGTTTGCGGACAAGATAATAGACTTTGGGTGGAGTATATGAAAGGAATGAGAGGAATAGAAAATTTGAAAGGATGTGAAGGAAAATACAGAGTTTTATTTGAAAATGCCGTCGATCCGATTGTCATTCTGGACAAAAAAGGGAGATTTATTGAGGTCAATAAAAAGGTGGAGGAAATCCTAGGATATAAAAGGGGAGATTTGATTGGAAAGAAATTCACAGAAACAAAAATTCTGACGGAAAAAAGTAAGTTGGTAACATTCAAAAATTTCATCAAAAGGATGGCTGGTTTTGAGATAAAGCCGTATGATATCGAAGTAGTCAAGAAAAATGGTGAAATAATCATTGGAGAAATAAATGCTGCTCCAATAAAGGAAAATGGTAAGATAGTAGGGGAAATGGTAATAATTCGAGATATAACAGAACGGAAAAGGGTAGAAGAAGAACTGCGAGAAAGTAAAAAATTCTCAGAAGATCTTATAGCTTCCATGAAAGATGGTTTTATCGTATTGAATAAGTATGGTGTCCACATTGATGTTAATCCTGCATTTTGCAAGATGACAGGTTTTTCAAGGAAAGAATTGATTGGAACTGAACCTCCACATCCGTACTGGCCAGAAGAGGAACGTGTACATATACAAGCGGTCTTTAAGAAGGTTTTGAAAGGGAAAGCCGAAAATCTTAAGCTATTATTCAAACGGAAGAACGGTGAACGCTTTCCAATTATTTTTAGTCCGTCTTGTATTAGAGATGAGAAAGGTGACCCAAAGAATTATTTCGCGACTATTAAAGACGCGACCGAATGGAAGAAGGTAGAAGAAGGATTGAAAAGGTTGAATATAGAAAAAGATAGGTTTATATCGATCGCTGCACATGAACTGAAGACACCGATGACAGCTATACGAGGTTTTACTCAGTTGTTGAAAAAGGAAAGGATAATAAAAGATGTTGAAAAACGCAATAGATACTTGAATATACTAGAAAGTGAAATCGAACGCTTAAGTAAATTGGTTACAGAGGTATTGGATTTATCTAGAATGGACTTAGGCACTATGAAGTATAATATAGATGAAGTGAACATAATTGAAGTTGCAGAAGATGTTAACGAGGAGATGAGTCAAAAAGCGAATAAAAAAGGTTTAGAGTTGGATTTAAAGATAGATTATAATCTACCCATCATAAAAACTGATAAAGAAAAATTAAAACAGATTCTCATAAACCTTATAGATAATGCCATAAAATACACTGAAAGGGGTAGTATAACAGTTGAAATTGGTAGGAAAAATGACTACATTAAATTTAGTGTAGCTGATACTGGTATAGGTATACCAGAGGAACATTTCAGTAAAATATTCACTAGGTTCTATCAAGCTGCAACACCTTACACGAGGAAAGTTTCAGGCTCGGGATTAGGTTTGTCTTTATGTAAGGAATTTGTTGAATCTTTGGGTGGAAAAATATGGTTTAAGAGTAATGTCGGTAAAGGAAGTACATTCTATTTTACTCTACCCTTGAAACAGGGAAAATTTATACCAAAAACAGAAGGAATTGTTATGAAATAACTGAAAAATGGTGATGGAATGGTAAAAAAGAAGATAATGGTTGTTGATGATGAAAAAGTGTTAATAGAATTGGTTAAAGCTGTACTCGAAGAAGAAGGATTCCAAGTTATTGGCATCAATAGCGGAGAAGAATGTTTAGAAAAATTGGAAAAGGTAAAACCAGATTTAATTCTTATGGATATGATGATGCCTGGCATGAGCGGAAGAGAAACAACAGAAAGAATCAGAAAAAATCCTAAAACAAAAAACCTCAAGATAGTATTTCTTACAGTTGCGCAATTCTCGGAAATAGGAAGGGATGCTCTAAAAAAATTGAATATTTTGGACTACATTACGAAACCGTTTGACAATGCTGAATTAGTAAGACGAGTCAAGAAATTAGCTAGTTTTTAAAACTTTTTAGTATTACAAAAAAGTAAAACTTTAAGTTTTTATCTCAAAAAAAAAGATAAAGTTTAATCTATCAGTTAAAATAAGGAATAAATGTTTAAGAAAAAGAAGGTCATCAAGAGTTTCAGGAATCTCGGTTTTACTGAGTATGAAACCGAAGCTTATCTGACTTTGTTATCCCATGGTTCTCTTTCACCATCAAAACTCTCTTCTGCTTCAAAGATTCCCAGACCAAGAGTTTATGACGTTCTAAAAGGATTGGCTTCTCGTGGATTTGTACTTGAAAAACCAGGCAAACCAATGACTTACTTTCCAGTTGACATAAGTAAAACCATATCCATCCTAGAATTAGAAGTAAAGGAAGAACATGAAAAAAAGTTGTCTTCTGTTAATAAAAACGGTAAATTTCTGATAAAGAGTTTGAAAGACCAAAAACCAAAAAAAATCGACAGAATCTTCGTGATGAAGAAGACCAAAAATTTAATACATTGGTTTCGTAACTCTGCAAAGGATGCAAAAAAATACATTCATATCATTGATACTTTTGATAGAGGAATTATGCCAAGGGCCTTTCGCAACTACTTGGAATTCGGAAAGAGGATGCATTCAAGGAATGTAAAGGTGAGGTACTGCTTGCCGATAGAGAGATGGAATACTGAAGAGATAAAAAAACTTTCTAAATTTATTGAAGTCAAACATCTGTCAAAAACGCCAGAGGTAGGATTTTACATTATAGATGGAAAGCAAGTAATGGTCACGACTTCTACTTATCCAAAGGCCACTTATGATAATGGGATACTGATAAAAGATCCTGCAATAATAAAGATAGAAGAAGAATACTTTGACACAATCTGGGAAAACAGTATACCTGTTAACAGGAGGGCAGAAGAGATAAGTTAAGATTCCTATATTTGAAACGTGAATGATAGAAAATTGAATAGAATAATTTTATCTATACCAGGACCGGGCATAAAGAATGTAGCGGATTTAGCCAGTAAGATTCCAGGGTGTATCAGGTTTGACATCGGTGAACCAAACTTTGATATGCCTATTCATCTGAAACAAGCAGCTATCAAAGCGATCGAAGAAGGGTTTACCCATTACACATCAGATCTTGGAATCCTTGAATTGAGAAGTACCATCGCGAAAAAGAAATCTCAAGAAAATTGTGCTAATCTAAGTGAAGATAATGTCATAGTCACGCCTGGTGGCGTTGGTGGGCTGTTCTGCATCCTAAAAACAATCCTTAACCCAGATGATGAAGTATTAATTTCTGATCCGAGTTGGCCTCCTTACAATCTAATTATCAAAGTTTCACATGGAAAACCAGTATGGACAGAATTTGTAAAAGAGAATGATGTAGATGTCGATAGTTTAGAAGAAAATATCACAAAAAAGACTAAGGCTATAATAGTGAATAGTCCTTCTAATCCAACAGGTAGAGTCTTGAGAAAGAATGAAATCGAAAAAATTGTTGATTTCGCTGTCGAGCATGATCTATATATAATAAGTGACGAAGTGTACGATAAGATATTTTTTGATGATGCATCCCATTACTCTTTCGGAACAATCCCAGAGATTTTTGACAGATTGCTCTTAATCAACTCCTTTTCTAAGACTTATGCGATGACAGGATTGAGAGTTGGGTATGTGATTGCCGAGGAAAGGTTCATTAAAGAGATGGGGAAGGTGAATCGAGCAATAACAGGATGCATCAATTCTATCGCTCAAAAAGTTGCATTAGCTGCACTTCGGGGACCACAAGATTGTATTGAGAAGATGAGAAAAGAATATGAAGAAAGGAGAAACTTAATAGTGAAAGAATTGAAAAGAATTGGATTGAAATTCATGAAGCCAATGGGGGCTTTCTACATATTCCCTAGTGTGAACGAGGGTTCTGAGAGATTTTCAACTAAATTACTGAATAAGAAGAAAGTTGCTGTAGTTCCTGGCAGTATATTCAGTCCTTCTTGTAAAAATTCAATCAGAATTTCTTTCGGGAGCTGCACAAAAGAAGGTATCGTAGAGGGATGTGAAAGAATCGAAAGATTCATCATGGATGAATCAGAGAGTTAAAGGGTACTGTTGAATCGCGATAAAGTTTAAATATTTCCTCAAAATATATAAACGTATGGCAAATATCAAGACTATAGATATGAATGGTAATGAAATCTTTGTCACGTTAAAAATTTCTGAGGAAGAGTATGAGTTGTTGAAGCCAAAGATAAAGGATTTGATGATCGTTCCTGTGGATACCGATGCTTTGAACGATAGATTGACGACTGGTAAGCTTGGTAACAGCAATAGAATCATGCTTCCTAACAAGATTCTGAAAAAGTATGGAATAAAGAAACTCGTGAAGAAAGCCCCCAGTAAGATATTCGGATACAACGGCAATAAGTTATTGGTAATAAAACTGGTAGAATCGAAGGTAGGAATACCAGTCTTTAAGGAGGATTAGTATGAGGGTATCAACTGGTTTGCCGAGATTGGATAAACTCATGGAGGGTGGCTTTCCTTCAAAAACTGTTATACTCGTTTCTGGGGGACCAGGAACTGGAAAGACATTGTTCGGTCTTAACTTTGTTGTTAAAGGAGTGTCAAAAGGGGAAAGATGTTGCTACCTTACAGTCTGTGAGAATGAAGAAGAACTCCTGAGAGCGTGTGAGGAGATTGATGCCTTGAAAAACGTGAAGAAATACGTCAATAAAAATTTGATTTTTAAGAGCATGACTTTTGGGAAAAGGATTGATTTGGATTATTTTACCAAGATATTCGCATCTTATCCAAAGGTTGATAGATTAGTCATAGATAATGTCAACAAACTGTTGACTTTTGCAGAGAATGGAAGGGAATATAGGATTAAGTTGTCAGAATTAGTGCGGTACCTCAAAGAAAGAGTGAATTGTACGATTTTGATGTGTGAGACTGAGAAGGACGAGATTGATACGGGTAATGGAGAGGCTTTCGAATGTGATGGTGTGGTTCATTTGTCTTTCTTAGAGTTTGAAGAAAAACCATTGAGGACATTAGAAGTTCATAAATTGCGTTATACATCCTTTGAACCGAAGATTCCTCGTGAGTTTGTAATAGATAAAGGGGGTTTGAAGTTGAGTGAAATTAAAATTATATAATGCTTCAAATTTCTCATAATAATTGATAAATGATGCGATTATCTGAGTCTTTACGCAGAAATATCATGGAAGTTACCATTAGTGGAATTTTAAACAAATTTAAAATAAGAAGTAGACGTAGTGTTCTCTTCTTCGAAGATATCTTAGTAAATTATATAAAATGTTGTGAAAAACACGGCTTTAGTAAGGAACTGGAATCAGTTACCCGTCATTGGGCGACTCTAGCCTTTTGGTTATTAACACCTAACTATGTTAAGAACTTTGGATCGACATTGTTGGTTGAAATAACAAAAAAGATTTGGAAAAATCTTGGACTAATCAAAGATGCTACTGTGATCAGAAGAGATAATATTCTCAGTATTAAAACTAACAATGAATTCATAACGAGAACTATTGGGAAAAATAGTTTTATGGTGGGATTTTATATGGGTTGTATAAATGCAATATACAAGAAGGAGGCCAAACCAATTAAAGTCTTGCAAACTAAAAACTCATGCGACTATGAATATGAATTGGGAGATAAATTAGTTAATCTCAAAAATCTGGGAAGAAAAGATTATTACAAATTAAATTATTTGTTAGAAGGGGGAAAACTCACATTAAAAAGTGCTGTTAAAAATAAGATATTTTCGTTGGGTAGAGATAATAGTCTTTACTTTAGAGAAAGACGAATACTAATTATAGAAAATACTCTTTTTCATTTAATTGGTAATGAGAATCTGTTATTTGAAAAAACACAAGATATTTCATACAATTTTTTCAAACAAGTTATTGAAAAACACTCCACTGATAATGAGAAACTTAATTTACTCAAGAACCTCTTACAAATTATGGGTTGGGGTATTGTCACTATTTTGTCCTATAAAAACAAAATTATCATTAAAGTAAAAAATCCACCTTTTGGTTTACAATTGGAGGGGGATAATTGGAATTTTCTAGCTAATGTAGTTCTTGGCTATCTACACGTCTTAAATAAAGGATTCAAAATTGAAAATATCAATAACGCCAATTCAACTAATAAAAATCTTTTACTTACATACTCGATTTAATTGTCATGATTAGTTTTTACTGCAGAACTGACCCAGAGCATTGAATCAATATTTTTTATATTGGTCAACTCGAAACCTACTTCTTCCAAAATTTTTATCCACTTCAATGGTGTCATGGGATATTCTCGGTTTAAAAATAGTTTTTCTATTATCATTTTTATGAGTAAACAACAAGCATTTAAATATCCATATACTTTTTTATAATTTTGGAATAATTTTTTAATAAACTCTAAAGAGCCTTTGGCTGTCTTCATTAAGTCTCCGACAATAAGTTTTCCATTTGGTTTGAGTATCCTGTAAAACTCTTGAACAGCAACAAGTTTTTCTTTATTCTTTAAATGATGAAGAGTTAAGTTAGAAACTATGATATCTGCTGAAGAGTCATTCACTGGTATATTTCTAATTTCAGCTTTTTTAAATTCTATATTTCGGGTATTGTATTTGCTGGCTCTTTTCTTTGCCATCTTGAGCATTCTATCAGAGATATCTACTGCTATTATTTTCGTGGTTTTAGATGCCATTTTGAAAGACAAACTTCCTGTGCCAGTACCTACATCGACTAAAACATCGGACGCACCAATTAATTTATCTATATGCGAAATTGTTTGTCTATATCCTGGTAAAAAAGATATGTGCTTCTCATAACCATTTGCTATCCTATTAAAAAATCCTTCAAATCTTTGGTTCATGATACATCACTAAAAGTTTACATCATACCCCCAATCCAAAGATAGGGTGTTAAAAATTCGATCAGGATAGCATTCTCTCTGAGTTTTCTTCCTATTTTTTTACTGAATATACTTCTTAAATTAATAACTTTGGATAAAAAGTTCATCCCCCATATTAAAACAAGTTCTATTGGATTGAGGGATATAATCAGCAAAAAAAATGATGATAAACTAGCAAATACTATGGAAATTAAAGATGCTCTTCTCCACCCCCATTTTAAGAATAGATTAGCTTTATCTTTCAAGTCAGTTGAATCTTTCTGACAAAGTAAATATATTAGTTGTGTGAAACAAAAAAGAGTAAAAATAAAATCAGAAATCAAATATCCTCTTTGCAATAATAGATTAATAAAAATTGGAAAAAATAAACATACAGTACCTCCCAAAATATAAGCAAAAATATTATACTTTTTTAAACGAACATTTGGGTTAGAATAACTCCAATAGATGAAAGTAAAATATAAACCAAATAAAAATACCATAAAATTTGTAAAATAAAGTATAATCAGACCTAGTGATAATAAAAAAAATGATATTAACTTCATTTGATTAGGAGTGAGAATATTATAAATTGTAAATTTGTCATTCCGTTCATTCCTTAAATCCTCTTCAAAATCACAATAATCGTTGTAAAACTCACCAAACATATGTATGGAAAAAAAACCAAGAATAAACAAAATCAATGCTGCTGAAAACTGATTTATGTAGAAGGAGTACATCAAAATAAAACCCAAGGTAACGCCAAACGCATTCCTAAATCGTTTATAAATCAACCAAAGAAGTTGTGTTCTTTCCATTATACCACTCTCAGACCATTTGTTTTTTGATAATTCTCAAAAATATCAATCACCTTTTCCTCAGAAAGCGACATCCCTCTGGATTCAGAAACAGACTTTATCTCATCGAGAACTTCCACAAGTTCATCCTCTCGAACTTTTCCTATAACATATCTTAATATACCTCGTCCTGTGTGTTTACCGAAAATAAATCTTCTTTTTTGTCCAATAAACTCTGGATCAAAGTTCTCATAAGTTCTCGGGTGTTTGATCACACCATCTGCATGTATCCCTGATTCATGAGTGAACGCATTCTTACCAATGAGTGGTTTGTGATATTGCAAGCAAACTTCAGAATATCTCTCGACTAACCTACAAATTTCTGTTATTTTCTCGAACTTAACTCCTAAATTTATCCCATAAAGAAACTTGAGCCCGACACAAACTTCTTCAAGAGGAGCATTTCCAGCTCTCTCGCCTATCCCAGTGAAAGTTCCAGAAAAGATATCCGCTCCAGCTCTCAGACCTTCTAGGGTATTGGCAGTAGATTGAGCAAAATCATTGTGTACATGCAATCCTATTAAACATCCACAATTTTTTCTCACGTCTCTAATCAGTTCGTAAGCTTGAGGTGGCGTTAAACACCCTAAAGTATCAGCAATGAAAAAAATTTCGATTTTATCCGATATTTGATTGATGAATTCGATTAAATAATTCTTGTCTGCACGAGTAGAATCTTCCCCAGCAAAGTCAACTGTCAATCCATGTTCCTTGGCATAATCAATCATCGAGAAAGATCTTTGTATATTATCTTCTCTACTTATCCTCAATTTATATTCGAGATGTAAATCTGAGAGTGGTGTGAATAGAGTAATTCTTTTGACATCACAATCCAATGCAACATCGATATCTGTCTTCTTTAACCTACATGTAGCAGATATCTCACTCTCAAGTCCTAAATTCGCGATGGTCTTTACAGTTTCTTTTTCTTGTTTGGATACTATAGGCATCAGATCAATTATATCGATACCAAAATCAGAGAATCTTTCAGCGAGTTCTATCTTCTGTTCAGGAGTGAAGACAACACCAGGCATCTGTTCCCCGTCCCTGAGCGTCGTGTCAAAGATTTTTATGGATTTACTGAAATTATTCTTCATATTTTAACCCATTTTTATATACAAAAGTGAATTTTTCTTATACTTTTCTATCAAATATTAAACAATTTTCTATATTATATAAATTATCCTTTAATTATATATATTTTTCTTAACAAAGTATAACTAAAGAGGAAAAATCTTAAACAATGATAAAATGAAATTAAACCAAATAACAATCTTGGAAAAGATACAGAGTGTCTTGTCTTCTGGAAAAGCTGTTTCAGTCCACGAGTTATCCAAAAAGACGGGTTTACATTACTTAACTGTCAAAAGATACATCAAGCTGATACAAACCATGAAAAAAATGCCTGAGATTGAGATAATAAAATCTAATTCAACCACCCTCGTTAGGATGGGGAATGGAAAAGAGGTGTTTGGTCGATGAAAGACAAATTGAATAAAATCTTAGGTAGGTCGAAAAATAATAATCTAATGTCTATAATTAGTCCGAGGAAAAATCTTTCTCTTGAATTCTTAAAACAAGGATTGAAAGGTGGGAAGAATTGTGTTTTTGTTTCTAATAATACTGATTTAAAATCCGTAGAAAATGAAGTAAAGAAAATATTGACAAACGATGACATGGATAGTAGGATACGCTTCATAGATTTTTCTAGCAAAAAACCTTCATTCAATGTTTACAGATCTAATTTAAGTAATCTCAGTCATTTAAACGTAGTCTTAGCCCAATCCTTAGCTGATTTAATGTCACCAGAATCCAGGATATGTATTTTTGATTGTTTATCTGATATCAAAAGGAACAATAAACCTGAGGATGTCTCCAAGTTCATTAAAATTTTAACAGATATCGTAGAGAAGTATGATACGACTGCACTACTCTTTTCAGACGAAGAAAGTAAAGAATTGAAGAACCTTACAGACCGAGTACTGATTGAGTAGAGGAAAGGGCTACCAATTTTTTTATTATTAATCTCTAAATTTAGATTATGAGGCTTGGCTTGATAGTCGTTGTTTCGACAATATTAATCCTGATGATTCTTTTGGTTAACGTTTCTGTTCCCCATTTACTGAAAATAATTCCTGCCAGTTCACTAGAATTGAAGATAAAGTCATTAACAACAGATAAGAATGTCTATCATTCTAAAGAAAAGATGAACATCACTTTAGATGTTTATGTCTCTGAAGATGTTGAAGCGGATGTCAAAGTCTTCGGTATAAAAGATAGAAGGAATAACTACAGATTAAATGAAGTTGAAAGAAGAAACTTGACCAGTGGTATCAATACTATATCCTATTCTTACACAACACCTTCTTGCTATGGTTGTGCTGGTATTATTCCTGGTACAAAACAAATCACGGCTTTGGTTTCTTGTGAAAATGTTACTGATAACAAAACTATAGAAATACAGATAGAAAGATAGTTCAAACCACTAAATCAGAATAAATCTTCTGTGCTGACTTCATCCATAAAACAAAAACCTTTTTCTCATCGAATATTCCTCCTGGAATACTCTTCATCTTTAAGTCTTTCATAACCAGCCTTGAATAATCAAAAAAATTCAATTTAACCGCAGGGTTGAAGACCATTGACTGGGTTACGATGAAGAGCATCTCTTTCTTGAGTTTGAGTTGTTTTTCTAGAACGCGGAGCATTAGAAGATTCAACATAACTAACATAGGAGCAACCAAACACATCTCACAGTGGTTCTTTAAAGTATCTTTATCACTGAACAAGACCTTTAATCTATCAGGGAAAAAGAATGTATCTCTATTCTCATCCAAGAATTTAATAAACCTTTTTTTATTTACGATGCAATCAAAAAGTTGAGATGGTAACACGTTATTGTATTTTAACTTCAAGTCGAGAAAAAACTCGTACAAGAATTTGGGAACCCAATCCAACTTGGCATAAATCAAATTTCCTGATACACCCCTTTCTTTTATCTTACCTTTATCCTCTATGAATCCGTCATCCAACATTTCTTTCCGTATCGGTTTTCTCATTCCTTTCTGGTACAAAGCATTTCCCTTATAATCCCAGATTCTCTGTATTTCCTTTATCGTTCTTGGTTTGTCAACACAACTACACCATATCACCCAAAACTTATCGTAATTCCAGAGTCTCATTTTAACCCTCCGCGAATCCATAAACACTGCATATTAATAAAATTCCGGAAAAAAATGTTATAGTTGCCTGAAGTATTTGTTCAAAATATGTTACAGTTGCCTGAATCATTTTTAAACCTTCTTTTTTATAGTCGGTAGGCCTGTTTTAGGGTTTTCTACAACTTCATATCCTGGAGGCAAATCTACGGCACCTCGGGGGTCTTTTGAAAAATGTAATAACTTTTTTCCTCCCGGTCCAGTCCATTCATGAAGGTACCATTTCTCCCCTTTTTTGTTCTTGTAGACGTAAGGACCAAACAATCCCATCGTTATCGACCCCATTTAGAATATCTTGCTTTCTTACCTAAATCTTCTTCTATCCTCAACAATTGATTGTACTTCGCGTTCCTATCAGTTCGAGCAGGCCCACCATACTTGAACTGACCTGCACCCAAACCAACGACTAGATCAGCGTAGAAAGTTTCTTCTGTGCACCCTGATCTCTGGGAAACTATATTATTCCACCCATTCTTCTTCGCAAGCTCGAAAGCACCAATAGTTTCTGAAACAGTACCTACTTGATTAACTTTTATTAGCAAAGCATTGCACGCCTTTAGTTCAATCGCTTTCTTGACTCTGTTTATGTTAGTAACTAAAAGGTCATCTCCCACTATTTGAATTTTCTTCCCCATTTTAGAAGTTAATCGTGACCAACCTTCCCAATCATCTTCAGCTAAGCCATCTTCTATTGAAATTAAAGGATAATTACCACACAATTCTAAGTAAAACTCTGTCAACTCTGAGGAAGAATAATCTCTATTCAATACTTTGTATTTTCCATCATTGTAGAATTCCGAAGCAGCGGCATCAATAGCAAGAGCGAATTTTTTTTCATAACCTAGTTCTTCTATAGACTTTAGAATGAATTCTAGTCTATCTTTGATATTATCCAGTGGAGGAACGAATCCTCCCTCATCTCCGACTTGAATTGCTCTGTATCCGAATTTTTCTTTCAATAATTTCTTTAAAGTATGATAAGTTTCAGAACACATTCTCAAAGCATCATGAAAGGAATTAGTTTTTATCGGCATTATCATATGTTCCTGAAAATCATTCTCAATCCCAGCATGCTTTCCACCATTGATAACATTCATTTGAGGTATTGGTAAAGTAAAGGTTTTAGATTTGGATAGTTTACCGATGAATTTATAGAGTGGTAATTCTGATTCGAGTGCACCTGCTTTACATACAGCCATGCTAACGCCAACCATGGCATTTGCTCCTAATCGCGATTTGTTATTCGTACCATCTAATTCTATCATTAGATCATCGATATTCCTCTGTTTTGTACAATCATGACCGATCAGTTTTCTTGATATAATTTTGTTGATGTTATTCACAGCCTTTAACACTCCCTTTCCAAGGTAACGTTTTTCACCATCTCTCAATTCTAATGCTTCATGAACACCTGTACTGGCACCAGAGGGAACTGATGCCCTTGATAGTCCTCTCTTTGTTATAACATCAACTTCAACGGTAGGATTACCTCTTGAATCTAGAATTTCTCTTGCCTTTATTTTTTTTATCTTAGTCATTTAATCATCCGTTGTCTTTTTCATATAATTATATATTAAGAAATTATATTATATGCCTAGAAGAATTTCTTTGATTGTAACAGATGGTTGGGGCGTTGCAAAACCTGGTCCTGGAAATTATGCCTCTCAAGCGAAAACTCCAAACATTACTAATTTCTTAAAAAAATATCCACATACAATACTAAAAGCGTCAGGTAATGCTGTCGGTCTTCCAAAGAATACACAGGGAAATTCTGAAGTCGGTCATTTACACATGGGTGCTGGAAGAATTGTCTGGCAGATGTATGAGAGAATAAACAGATCGATAGAGAACAAAAGTTTTTTTGAAAACAGGGTTCTTTTAAATGCGATAAAATTTGGAAAAAAACATAAATCATCTTTGCACATCATGGGTTTATGTTCGGACGAAGGCGTTCATGCCCATATTAATCATTTAATTGCCTTGTTGAAAATGGCAAAGAAACAAAAACTAAAAAATGTTTTCATACATTTCTTCGCAGATGGAAGGGACGTCCATGAAAAATCTGCAAAAAAGTATGTGAAGATCATAGAAAATTCTGCAAAAAAAAATGGAGTTGGAAAAATAGCAACGGTAGTAGGAAGATATTATTCGATGGACAGAGATAAAAATTGGAACAGAACAAAGAGAGCATATGATATGCTTGTCTTGGGGAGAGGATTCAAAGCTAGAAATGCAAAGGAAGTTATAGAAAAAGCTTACGAAAGAGGAGACAAAACCGATTATTACATTCAACCCACGGTAATTGTCAACAAAAACGAAGAGCCTATAACAACCATAAAAGACAAGGATTCTATAATATTTTTCAACTTCAGAACCGACAGGCCGCGACAGTTAGTAAAATCATTCATAACAAAGAGTTTTAGGAAATTCAAGAGAGAAGTTTGGCCTAAAGTGTTATTTACGACTATGACACAATATGATAAAACGTTTGATTGTCCGTTTGCTTTCAAAGAGGAAAGAGTAAAAAACAATCTTGGTACAGTATTGTCAAAAAAAGGATTAAAACAATTGAGGATTGCAGAAACGGAAAAGTATGCACACGTTACTTATTTTTTTAATTCACAGATAGAAAAACCGTATAAAGGTGAGGATAGGATATTGATACCATCATCCAAAGTTCCTTCTTATGACATGAAACCTGAGATGTCAGCGTATGAAATAGCAGAAGAAGCATCAAAACAAATATCAAAGAAGACGTATGATTTTGTTCTCATAAATTTTGCTAATTGTGATCTTGTCGGACATTCAGCTGTCAAGAAAGCTATAATAAAAGCTGTTGAAGTTGTGGATGAATGTACAGGTAAAGTAGTAAAGGCTTGTATGGAAAATGATTATACCACAATAATAACAGCAGATCATGGAAGTGCAGAAGATAAATTGTATCCAGATGGAAAGCCGAAACCTGCGCATTCAACAAACCCTGTAAATTTCATAATAGTATCAAACGATGAAAAGCTAAAAAAAGTCAGACTCATGAAAGGTGAGTTGAAAGACATTGCACCAACAATACTAGATTTAATGAACATAAAAAAATCAAAAGAGATGACAGGAAAATCTTTGATTATCCATTAAAAGACTGAGATAAAAATATTAGATAGGATTTGTAATTCATTTAATAAGTGAATTAAATGTGTTTAGCGATACCTGCAAAAGTCTTGGCCATAAACGATAAAAATGCTAAAGTAGATTTTGGAGGCGAAAAAAGGATAATTAAGTTGGGTTTAGTCAAACCAAAAATTGGGGATTATGTACTTATTAGTTCTGGCATTGCAATTGAAATAATAAGTGAAGAGAATGTTAGAACCCTATCTAAAATTATAAGAGGATGATGTATGAGATTTAAGAATGAGGTAGCAATCGTAACAGGTGCAGGACAAGGAATCGGTAAGGAAATCGCATTCACTTTGGGAAGAGAGGGTGCGAAAGTTGTAGTTTCTGACATAACTGACAAGATAAATGAAGTAGTTGAAGAAATAGAAAATTTGGGGGGTCATGCATTGCCTGTTAGAGCTGATGTATCGAACCTGAAGGAAGTTAAAAAAATGGTTAAGGAAACACTAGATAAGTTCGGGAAGATAGATATACTCGTTAACAATGCTGGAATTTATCCATTCAAACCTTTAACAGAAATGACAGAAAAGGATTGGGATAAAGTATTGAGTGTGAACTTGAAAGGAATATTTAATTGTACTAAAGCAGTTTTGCCTTCTATGATAAAGAGAAAGGGGGGGAATATCATTAACATATCCTCGATAGCGGGATCAGTGATAGGGTATCTCAATCTAGTTCATTATTCGGCTTCTAAAGCAGGGATAGTTGGATTTACAAGATCATCGGCTTTGGAATTGGCTCAACATGGAATTCGAGTGAATGCAATAGCGCCGGGAGCAATCGAAACTCTTGGTACAAAGGTTGTGGGAGAAGAAAAATTGGAGCAAATTGCTCAGACAATTCCTCTAAAGAGAATCGGCAGACCGAGTGATGTGGCAAAACTCGTTGTGTTCTTAGCATCAGAAGATTCTAGTTACATAACAGGACAATGTATTGTCATAGATGGTGGATTGACAATCCAATGAATAGTGAAGTTTATTATGACTGTTGTTAAATTAAATTATAATCTCATGAAGGGGGTAAGAGTATGGTTATAAAAGTTGGTATAAATGGATTTGGAAGAATAGGGAGGATGGTTTTTAAAATTGGTTTTGAAGATAAAGACATTGAATTTATTGCAGTCAATGATTTAACTCCCATAGACAACCTAGCTTACCTGCTAAAATACGATTCGGTTTATGGAATTTATCCGAAAGGTGTCGAAGTTCATGGAAAGAATATTAAAGTGGGTGGAAAAGAGATAAAAATTTTCGATGAAAGAGATCCTGCAAAGCTACCATGGAAAAAATTGAGCGTGGATGTGGTTGTGGAATCTACTGGTGTTTTTAGACATGTTGATGATGCCAGAAAGCATTTGAAAGCAGGAGCAAAAAAAGTTTTTGTTTCAGCCCCGACAAAAGGAGGGGGAAAGACTCTCGTTAAGGGAGTGAATGAAAAGGAATACGATAAGGGAAAACACGACATCGTAAATAATGCTTCTTGTACGACTAATTGCGTCGCCCCTATTGTTAAAGTCTTGAACGATAATCTTAAAGTTAAAAAGGGTTTTTTGACAACGATTCATGCATACACATCCACACAAAATCTAATCGATGGACCTAACAAAAAAATCAGGAGAGGGAGAGCAGCAGCATGGAATGTAATACCTACCACCACTGGCGCAGCTAAGGCTGTTTCTGAAGTTATACCTGAGTTAAAGGGTAAATTTGACGGTATAGCTTTAAGAGTTCCTATCCCTTGCGGGAGTATAAGTGATATAGTTTGTAGTGTTGAAAAAGAAACATCTGTGGAAAAGGTAAATCAATTGTTCAAGAACGTATCTGAACATCATCTAAAGGGTGTTTTGGAATATAGCGAAGAGGAATTGGTGTCATCCGATATCTTGGGGAACAGACATTCAGCTATAGTTGATGCTAATATGACAAGAGTTGTGAATGGGAATCTGGTTAAAGTCCTGGCATGGTACGATAATGAATGGGGATTCTCTGCGAGAATGGTTGATTTAATTAAAATACTCGTATGAATTTGAATGCCTGTCTAACAATCTCGATGAAGTGAAAAAATGAAGAAAGGGTTTTTGACTTTGGATGACGTAAAAATAAGGGGCAAAACAGTTTTGTTGAGGGTGGATATAAATTCTCCTTACAATAAGAAAACAAAAAAAATAGAGATTTCAGACCGATTAATCGAGACTGCAAAGACAATAAAGGAATTATCCAAAAGAGGAGCGAAGGTAGTGATACTGGCACATCAGGGAAGAAAGGGTGATCCGGACTTCTTACCTTTGAAACAACATTCTCGACTCTTGACAAAATATGTGGGAAAAAGAGTTGGATACGTAAACGACATAATAGGAAAAAAAGCTGTCAATAAAACTAAAGCTTTGAAGAAAGGCCAAATAATACTTTTGGATAATGTAAGATTCTTAGAAGAGGAAGTGAAGAATAAATCATCTAAAGAACATTCAAAAAGTCAACTCGTCCAGACACTTTCACCATTAGCTGACGTTTTTGTTAACGATGCGTTCTCTGCTGCACATAGGTCACATGCATCTATAGTCGGTTTTACACACGTATTACCTTCAGTTGCTGGTCGTAATATGGAAAAAGAAATTAAATCGATCAAAAAAATCATCACCAAAATGAAGATATCGAAACATGATACTTTTGTTCTAGGTGGGGCTAAGCCTGTTGAACCATTGAATGTGATGGAACATATGCTGAATAATCGAACTTTGGAGAGAGTTTTAGTCTCTGGTGTAATAGGGGAATTGTTTTTGATTGTCAACAGTTACAAACTCGGGAAAGTTAACGTGAATTTCCTGAAGAAGAATGGGTATCTTGACTATCTTCCTCAAGTCAAGAAAGTGTGGAAGAGACATAAGAAAAAAATAGAAATTCCCTCAGATATAGCTGTTGAAACAAACAAAAAAAGAAAAGAATTTACAATCGATGAATTACCGGTTAACTCACAGATTCTGGACATAGGTGTAAAAACGTGCGTTAAATTTGTAGGTATAATAAACGAATCGAGGAGTATAGCCATGAAAGGACCGACTGGTGTTTATGAAAAGGATGATTTTAATTTGGGGACGAGAATAATTCTTGAATCGATAGCTAATTCCGAAGGATTTTCTTTAGTTGGTGGTGGACATACTCTCTCAGCATTAAACAAGTTCAAGATCGATAAAAATAGGTTTTCACACGTAAGTCTTGGCGGTGGTGCATTAATCACTCATCTCTCTGGAGGAAGGATGCCTGGTATTGAAACACTGATGAAATGAACGCTAGATCGATTTGAAACCCCTTTCCAATTCAGGCATATCTGTGAAATCATCATCTTCTATTTGATACATCCTCGTTAACTTGTAGAAAAGTTTATTTTGTTCCTTCTTGGAGATCTTCCTGTTTTTTGATTGTGTGTTCATTTTCAACATTATGCCTTTATTCTTTTTCTCTAGTTTTCTGGCAGCTCGGTAGTATTTATTGTAATCCTTAGGAGATCTCCTCATGATTCCACGGATAGTTTTTCTAGAAAATCTCTTACCTTTGTTTCTCAAAAATTCTTTTAAAATCGAGTAGGAAACGTATTCACAGAATGCTTCTTCTGCTATTTCATCTTTTAAATGACAAAAGGAATGTGCAATACCATGTAAAACGTACAATAGAGCAGAATAATATCTCTTATTTAACCAAGAACCGTTGAGACAAACATATTTTCTATTCCTGTCTATGATAAAAAATTCGTTACATCTTTCCTTTCTTTGAAACTTGAAAATTCTTATCTGGAGTCTATCGAGTTTCCCAGAATTGAAATCGGAGGGTGAATATAAAAGTATATCATTCTTCAATAATCTTAGATCTTTTTTTAATATTTTAACCCTACTTAAATCAATCACATCTTTTGATTTAATCTTGATTTGGGGAAAGGCGTTAATCCCCATTTTATCACCATTGGAAGAATAATAAAAATAAAAAATTTTAATTGAATTTAATCTTATCTCTTCTTTTTCTTTCCCTTCTTCTTAGGCAACTATGTCACCTCCAATAATCATTAAAAGCATGATTCTAATTTTTCACCAATCTTCGTCTGCTTCATCCCAATCTTCTTCCTCTTCCCAATTAACGTGCATCTCATCACCTTTTTTATTGGTTGTGAGATTATTGCTTCGCTAGTATTTAAAGTTATCGCTGATATTTCTCCTTTTATAACAGATAAGACTTATAAATTTAAAGTTTTAATAACTATTATTAATAAATTGAAATTTTAAAATTTCAAAACGTGGGTAATAAAAGTTAAGGATGGTGATTTGAATGGCAGAGATTCCAATAGCCCCTTTCAAAAGAATGTTGAGGAAGATTGAACCAAACATGAAAATCTCGGATCGAGCGAAGAGAGATATGAGGAACATGACTGAAAGGTTTGCCATGGAGGTTTTGAGAGGTGCTATAGAAATAGCCAAAATATCAAAGAGAAGAACCGTGATGAGAGGAGATATAAGAACTGCAAAGAGACAATTAGTTAAGACGATTTAAATTTTTGGACCGATAGAAAAATATAAGATGTAGTAATACTTATTTTAACAAAAGAAATTCTAATTTGGTGGTGAGATGAAAATAACGTTGAGTGTGATTAAAGCTGATATTGGAAGTTATGTCGGTCATAACAAAGTCCATCCGGCATTGATAGAAATTGCAAAAAAAGAATTGGAAAATGCAAAGAAAAACAAAAAAATAATCGACTATTTTGTGTTTAATTGTGGTGATGATTTAGAACTAGTGATGACGCACAAAAAACCAGTAGAAGACCCAAAAATCCATGAAATAGCATGGGATATTTTCACTTTGGGTACAAAAAAAGCAAAAGAATTGAAATTGTATGGTGCTGGCCAAGACATATTGAAAGAAACGTTTTCCGGAAACATACGGGGAATGGGTCCTGGAGTCGCAGAGATGAGGTTTGAAGAGAGACCAAGTGAACCTGTCATCGTATTTGCTGCAGATAAGACAGATCCAGGTGCTTGGAATATTCCTTTGTTCAAGTCCTTCGCAGACCCTTTTGTTAACCCAGGATTGGTCATATCTCCTGTAATGAATGAAGGTTTTACTTTTGAAGTTCAGGATGTCGTTGAAAGCAAATCGATAAAATTCAAATGTCCGGATGAAATGTACGAATTACTGGCATTCATAGGAACCCCAGGAAGGTATGTGATAAAAGGTATCACCAGAAATCATGATAAAATAATCTGTGCCGCGACGAGTACGACAAGATTGTCTCTGATTGCTGGGAAGTACATTGGAAAGGATGACCCAGTTTGCATAGTGAGGGCACAGCATGATTTACCCGATGTTGGAGAATTAACTGAACCTTATGCAACCCCTTACCTGGTTGAAGGTTGGAACCGAGGGAGTCACACAGGACCTTTCATGCCCGTTGGTCTTGAAGATGCTGTACCGACAAGGTTTGATGGTCCTCCAAGAGTTGTTGCCGTAGGATTCATTATCAAAAATGGAACCTTAATCGGTCCACTAGATTTGTTCAAGGATGTATCTTTCGATAGAGCGAGAGAGAAGGCAAACGAGATAGCCGATTATATCAGAATGCATGGACCATTCCAACCGCATAGACTTCCTGAGACTGACATGGAATACACGAGCATGCCAAAGATAAGAAAAAAACTCAAAAGTAGATGGAAAAAATCAAAGTAGTGAATAATCGATTTTAGCTCTTTTTCCCTTTTTCTATATTATAGATTTGTTTTCTAGTTTTCGCAACCACATCTGGGTTTACAGATATACTATCGATTCCATTCTTAACTAAAAATTTTGCAAACTCTGGGTAAACGCTAGGCGCTTGTCCACAGATAGACACACTTACCTTGTGTTTATGTGCAGATTTAATCAAAGTGACTATAGCTTTCTTCACGGCTTCATTCCTCTCATCAAAGTATCCCATATTCGCCAGGATTGCTGAATCTCTGTCTATACCCAAAACTAATTGTGTTAAATCGTTGGAACCGATTGAAAATCCATCGCATAATTTAGAGAATTCATCAGCAAGAAATACCATGCTCGGGACTTCAGCCATCAACCAAATATTAAAATTTTTCATTCCTCTTTTCAAACCTTCTTCTTCCATAAGTTTTAGACATCTTTCAACTTCCCAAGTTGTTCTCACAAAAGGTAACATGACCCAAACGTTGTCAAGCTTCATTTTCTCCCTAACTTTCTTTATCGCTCTACATTCCAACCTGAAAGCTTTTCCAAACTCATCACTTATGTAACGAGAAACACCTCTCCATCCGAGCATGGGATTGGCTTCCTCAGGTTCATAATTTTCTCCACCGACCAATTCTCTATACTCATTGGTCTTAAAATCAGAAAGCCGAACCACAACAAAACGAGGGTAGATACCTTTAGCGACCATAGCTATTCCCTCAGCAAGTTTATTGATATACTTCTTCTCTTTATGTTTCTTTATCAGATAGTTTGGATGTTCTTTAACCCAACTCGCTATTATGAATTCTATTCTCATCAATCCGATTCCTTCAAACGGTAATTCCTTATACCTTTCGATTTCAGTCGGAACTCCCAAGTTCATCAAAATCTTAGTTTTCGTCTTAAGTTTCGCAGCCTCCTCTGGTGAAACTTCCAAAGCCTTTTCTCTCGCTAACAATTCCTTAACCTCTCCTTCGTAAATGATGCCTTTTCTTCCATCAACCGTTACAAGCAATCCTTCCTTTAAAACTTTGGTCGCATTTCCACTGCCGACAACACAAGGTATTCCCAATTCTCTACTCACTATGGATGCGTGTGATGTGAGTCCGCCCTCTTCGGTAACTATGGCAGAAGCTCTTCTCATGGCTGGGACGAAATCAGGATTAGTCATGATCGTAACTAGGACGTCTCCTTTTTTGACTTTATGAATTTCTTGAGGAGAGAGGATTACCTTCACCTTTCCTATACCTACTCCTGGTGAAGCTGCTAAACCTTTTAGGATTGGTGGTTTCTTCACTTCTATTTTTTCTTCCCTTTCCTCATAGAAAACGGTTACAGGTCTTGATTGGACAAGATAAACCTTTCCCCTTTCACTCGCCCATTCAAAATCTTGTGGGAATTTGTAATGATCCTCAAGTTTAATAGATAATTTCCATAACTGTTTTAATTCATTTGAACTCAAACAAGCAATTTTTTTCATTTTATCTGGAGTTTTGATCTCTTCTAAATCTCCTTCCTGTTTGACAACTCTCATCTTTTCTTTACTACCTATTATTCTTTCAATAACCTTTCCACTCTTTTTGTCTATGACATAAGTGTCTGGGGTGACAGAGCCACTGACAACACTCTCACCTTGACCCCAGGAAGCTTCTATGACGATTTTATCCTTTTTCCCAGTGGAAGGATGAATAGTGAAACCAACGCCTGCTTTATATTTCTTAGTCAAGTAATCCTTTTTAGATAATGCACCGAGTTGTTTCTGGACAGGGATAGCGATTAAAACCTTTTCATGCTCAAATCCTTTTTGAACCCTGTAGAAAGTTGCTCTTGCTGTGAACAAAGAAGCCCAACATTTTTGAACTGCTTTAACAACGTTTTTCTTTCCCTTTATGTTCAATAAAGTAAGCTGTTGTCCAGCGAATGAAGCCCCAGGAACATCCTCGGCTGTGGCTGAACTCCTCACAGCAACGTATTCTTCTTTTTTCTTGAATTGTTTAGAAAGTTTTTCATAAGCTTCAACTATCTTTGATTCAATCTTTTTTGGTATTTTTGCGTTTTCGATCATTTCCCTCATTCTTGCAGTATTCTTTTGAAGTTGTTTACTATCGTTGACATCAGTCTTCTTAAGGATTCGAAAAATCTTTTTTTTGATGCCTGTTTTTTCAAGGAAATGTTTATAGGCATCAGTCGCCACGACAAAAGCATTAGGAACGGGTAAGTCCGCATTGAACATTTCTCCCAGATTAGCTGCTTTTCCCCCAACAGAAGGTATATCTTGTTTAGATAATTCTTTTAACCATTTCACGAATTGCATAACATCTTACACCTTAATTTTTGGTTGTTTCTTAATAAATCTTTAGAGAGAAACTCAAATATACATTCCTTTATTCAATGTCCATTACTTAACTCTTTTACCCAAATTCTTAGACGTCTTCTGTATCTCATTCACATCGAGAGTTATATTGGGATAAGACACATCTTCTTTTAGAATCGCTTCCAAGCCGGTTTTAGGTTTGGCTGTTTCTACTGTTGTTTCTTTAACTTCCTTCTCAGTTACTGTTATCTTTGGTTCTAGTTTTTTCTTTTTAATTTTTTTGGGTTTCTTTAGAAGTTTTACCTCAATCGGTCTTTTGACTTGTTCCATGGTGACCGCTTCATTTTTCCCTATCTCTCTCGCTATCCTCACTTTTATCTCTGATATACCAGAAACGATGTTGATAAAACCATCATGCGGAGTTGAGAAAGGTGAAAAGTATTTGTGTACGTCCCCGTCCTCCCACCACTTTGTGCACATGTAATATAGATGATCGCTCTGTTGAAGTAGTCTCCACAATCTGAGCAAATGTTTGTTTCCGTTTTGTTTGACTAATGATTCAAGTTTCTTCAATTCCTCAAAAGCCATTTGTTGCATCGAGTTACCGAGCCAGGCTGAAGTATCTCTCTCCATGTCTGCCCAGGATATAGTGTTGAATTCATGAACGTCTATCTCACCGACCGGTTTATGTTTCTTGATAATTTCTGATGGGGTTACAAAATCGAGATTTTTCCAGTCGAAAACCCTCCATGGCAATGCCTTCAAGAAATAGAATATTCCAGATCCTTCAGGATGGTGTTCACCAAAAGTCTCAAAGTCCATGAAGATATTTATCACTTGACCTGATGTTGAGGATAACCATATTGCATACTTTTCAGCAGTTAAGGGCCACTCATCCCAATTCTTAGATGAGAACCTGTAACCTATATCGTCACTCAACCTGTAATTCCTCAACAGAACCCTAATCCTTTTGTTTAGGGGTGAATCATTATCCTTGACGGGGCCACGTGCATAGACATAGTTGGGTGACCTCCATTCCAATATCCTGTCAACCCCCTCACTGAATATTCCTTTATATCCCAAATCCTCTACAGATTTTGCTATTAAATTGTTGAAGATCATCTCGGTGTTGATGAAAACCTTCGGCTTTACTCCCAGTAAATCTTTCATGAGTTGATTCTGCAGCTTGACTTGTTCTATGAATTCATTCTTTGAACAGAATAAACTTGCTAAAGAATGATAATATGTACTCCCTAAGATTTCGACCATTTTCGATTTGGCCATTTGTTTCAGTAGTTCTAACAAATCTGGGTGCCATTTTTCACATTGTTCTATCCAGATACCAGAAAAATTAAAGGCAAATTTAAACTTCCTCTTTTCTTTTTTAAAAGTATCCACATGCTCGAGAAGGGTTTGGGTAGTTGGCCAGTAACACTTCCTTGCAGCCCTTTCGAAAACAAACTTGTTCAACCCGTCATTCAAGTAGTGTTCAGTGAGGTATGCGTCTCTAAGACCCTCTGTAGAACCAGGAAAATGTTTAAGTCTTAAAGGTTGATGAACTTCGAAACATAGAGAGATTGATGTCATACCCCTTCCCAATTCAATATTGATTTAATATAAATAAAGTTTATGCCTTTTAAGTATAACATATTTTGATTTACAAACATAAAGAAATAATGAATGGTATGGAAGTAATTTATGTTCCTTGGCTTCATATGCACCAACCCCTGGTCTGGCACAAGAATAAACTGATAAGTAACCTAGAGATGATGTTACTTTCTGAGGATACTGGAACTGTTAATAATGCAAAGTTGATGATAAGAGCGTACAAGAATCCTGCAAAGTATGTCAAAATGTTGGGAAGACTTTACAAACCAAAGATAATGCTAGATTTTTCTGGTATACTTTTGGAGAGTCTGAAGGGACTCACGAAAAAAATAAAAAAAATAAAAATTGATGGGGAGAAGATGGGGGATATAATCAAGTTATACGAAGAAGTCTTGAAAAAATATCCTTCTTCTGTGGAATTCGCTGGAACAGCTTATTCTCATTGTTATTTTCCAGTTACTCCAGAAAGAGATTGGGAATGGCAAATTGAAGAGTGGAGGAATGTATTCAAAAAACTTTTCGGAAGTAAAGCCCTGAAACGAGTGAAAGGTTTTTGGCTTCCTGAAATGGGTATCCCAGGTGAAGGGAATAAATTGGTAAAAATGATAAAAATCCTGAAAGACTTTGGATACGAATGGATAATTCTTCCCATTGAAGCCGTTGAAGGAGAAAAAAAGATGAGCCTAGAACAGAGGATAGTCATGACGAGTCGTCCACACATACTTTCTGTTAAGAATGAAAGTATAATCGTTGTTTTAAGGGCAAGACATGATTTCATCGATCAACAGGCAGGATGTGATGCTGAGTGTGTTTATGAAAGATGTTTAAAGGCAGCAAATCTCTTCAGAAAAAAAAAGAAACCTGCATTAGTCGTTCCTGCTTCTGATGGAGAGAACGGAAACGTGATGATGAACGAATTCTTCCAAAAAACTTTTGTTCCATTTTTTAAAAAGAAGGTTGGTAAAAAAATCTCTTCGTTAACGATATCGCAATTTTTACAAGAGTATTATGACGAGAAGATAAAATCAACGATTAAACTCAAGAGAATTGGTGGTTCTTGGATAGGAGGACATGGGCATTGGGAACGTGGGACTAGAAGAGAAATAGTTAATAACGGGATAGAGAAGGCAAGCAAGAGATTCCATGGAATTAAACCAGAAAAATCAAAAAAATATGAAACTACTAAACGCATCTTACTCATTTCTGAGACCAGTTGTTATACCTATTGGAATACTGTTTTTTGGTTCATGCAATGGGAAAGGACTAATAAAACTCTTCAGAGGCTATTAAAAGGACAATAAATTTATTTATACCAAAGAGTAAATTTTAACTGCATTTGAAGGTGATAAAATCAGAATAGCACATTTCTCTTGGGAATCTCTTCATTCAATCCGTGCTGGTGGAATCTCAGAAGTAGTCACAGAAATAGCGGCGGCGCAACAAAGGATGGGTCATGAAGTTCATGTCTTTACCAGGATAGGACCTGGACAGAAAGAATACGAAGTGATAGATGGTGTCCATTACCACAGATGTCCATTTGGTCTTGACTCGAGTTTAATCCAAGAAATGCATAACATGAGTAAATCCATGGTACATCAATTCTTCAATTGTGAGAATTACTCGGGTGGTTTTGATATCATACATGGACATGATTGGCATGTTGTTCCTGTTTTAGATGAGATTAAGAAAGGCAGAGATAAAAAGATAGTCTGGACCTTACATTCGAGTCAGTACGGACGTGACGGGAATCAATTCCATAATGGTCCAGCTGAGGCCATACATGGTTTAGAGTGGCATGGAACTTATATTTCAGACAGACTTATAACCTGTACAAAAAGGATGAAGGAAGAGACCCAATGGGTACATAGAGTTCCTGAAGAGAAGATGAGAATTATCTACAACGGGGTTCATGCCAATAAGTTTGATGGATGGGTAGATCAGGGAGAAATCAAGAAAAGGTATCATGTTGGTCCTCTCGATCCAATGATTTTATTCGTGGGAAGAATGACTTATCAGAAAGGTCCTGATTTGCTCCTGGAGGCTGTACCAGATGTTCTGAAGGATTATCCTCAAGCTAGGTTTGTGTTTGTAGGAGATGGAGGTATGAAAAACCATCTTGTTCATAGGGCAAATGAACTTGGAGTTAATCATGCTGTTAGGTTCACTGGATTCATACCTGATGATGACAAAATCGATCTTTTAAGAGCATGTGAAGTTGTCTGTGTGCCGAGTAGGAATGAACCCTTCGGTATTATAGTCTTGGAGGCTTGGAGTGCTGGTAAACCTGTTATAGCTATACATGGAACGGGAGCAGGAGATATTGTATGGCACGATGCCACTGGATTGAAGGTTTATGGTTATCCGAATTCTATAGCATGGGGTGTAAAGAATATTCTATCTGACCTTGAAAAAGCAAGGTGGATGGGAGAGAATGGAAGGAAAGCGGCCGAAACTGAGTTCAATTGGGATAAGATTGCAGATGAGACGTTGAAAGTTTATCAAGAGTTGATGTGAATTAAATTTTTGCAAGTTATTTTAAGGCTCATGAATTTCTGAAGTGTAAAAATTGTAAAGTTGAATGGGAAAACTGGGAATAAGGGGGGAAGAAATTAAAATAATTCCAAGCATCTTCCTGTGATTACGAACATTGCATGGGACCAAGCCAAAGGAATAATAGAAAATGGTTTACCATCCTTTACCTGTTCTGGTAATTTTTCATCCACTCTCTCAATAACCCAATTAAAATATTTTGATGCTTTTTTCTCTTTCCCTAATTTGGAGAAGTAAATCGATAACCAGAAATTCAGTAAAGGCCATGCGCCCGCTTTTCCTCTTCTTAGTTTACCAACATATCTATCATCCTTGTATCTAATTATCCCCCCGTCTTTAATCGAATTTATTTGGATGATTCTTTTTACTGTTGATACCATCCGCTTATCTTTCGGTTTAATAACTTCAGAGGGCCATACTAGACCCAGCGTTGAAGAATCTAAAATCTTATCATGTTTTTTATTAAAAGTCCGAACAAAATATCCCAACTTATTGTCATAAGATTTTTTGAGTTCATTTTCCATCTCTTCTTTACAATTTAACCATCTTTCCTTTGTCTTTATTAATTCTGATGCGGCCTCCAATCCCTTTATACACATGGCGAGAGAATATGTGTGTTTTTCATTTTTTCTCGAAGAAGCAGGTTTTTCTTCCCAGATATCAAAAGACCTTCTAAAATGACTACCTTTCCAAGAAGAACAAATCCCATCTGCAGCCTTTTCGATGAGTGCATGGAATTTAGTCATATCATGATGTTTGGAATGGTGTTCTATTGCCCAAATCAACGAACCAGTTTGATCTGGTTGAAATTCTCGACCATACATTTTTCCGTTGGGATGATATCGCATGAAGAAGATTCCTTTTTCTCTGAAACCTTCGGTCTCATTCCAACACCATTCGAAGAATTTTTCAGGAATCTTTCTTAAACCAATCAAATCACAAGCAACACAAACGAAACTAGCATCCCTTGGCCAAACATAATGGTAATTCTTCATACCTTTTGGATAATCTGGGTCATGAATGTTTGAAGCAATTATCGCACCGTTCCTTAATGAACATTCTCTAAATACTTTTTTACTCGTCTGAAGTATTCTTTGAATTTTTCTGTCGTCAACCAACATCAACGCCTCTACTCTTGAGGAATCTTATAACTTCTCTGTAATTGGGGTATTTTTCTAGACTGATTTTAGTTGTACATATCGCACCAGCGGCATTAGCAAATATAACACTGTCTTCAACTGACCAACCAGATAAATAACCTTTGATGAAACCAGCAAGAAATACATCACCAGCACCAGTTGTATTTATTGATTTCACTTCAAAGCCTTTTATGAGTTGAGCTGTATTCTCATGTCCAACCAAACAACCCCTCTCACCTAACTTTAAACAAACGATTTCAGGTCCCAAGTACCTAAGTTTCTTAACTACTAATCTCTCATTTTCAGTTTTTGTGATTGCTTTACCTTCCTCTACCCCAGGAAAAAACCAATCAGTGGATTTAAAAATGTTGTAAAAATCCTTTAACCTTTTTTCAGTCCATCCTTTCGGATCCCAATTTGGGTCTAATACAGTTTTTATTTCATTTTTCTTTGCATGATCAAACAACTTCTTAACATCTTTCCTCAAATTTTCCAGTAGATTAAACCCAGTTACGATAAGGATCTTTCCTTTGATGTCCTTCAATTTAAAGTCTTCTATAAATAGATTCTCATTAGTTCCATTGTACGTGATGAAAGAACGCTTCATGTCCTTGAAGGTGGTAGCAAGAGTTATTCCAGTCATCTTATTCTTTACTATCTTAATCTTACCATCAATACCAACTTTCTTGAGAGTCTTCATCAAATATTTAGAAAGCATATCATCCGTTAGCTTTCCGATCAATCTCGTCTTTATCCCTAGTTTAGCACAAGCAATAGCAGTATTACAAGCGCATCCCCCAGGACTCAAATGAATCGATGGTATATTGATTTGACTATCCTTATCTGGATACCTTTCAATAGGAGAAGTTATTATATCGACGTTTACATCTCCAAGTATAGTAACATCAACCATTATTCTTTATTTACTCGATTTCAAGATATAATATTATGCCAAAAAAATCAACAGGAGTTTGCTTCGAAGTTTCCTTTGAGTGTGGTAATAAAGTTGGTGGTATCTATACTGTTTTGACTTCAAAATCGAAGGAAATGAAAAAACTTTATGGGAAGAATTATTATACCATAGGCTTCTTTAACCCAGATAATTATTTCAGAGACTTCGTTGAAGAAAAGCCACCAAAACATATAAAGAAAATATTCAAGGAATTGGCAAAGGACGGAATAAAGTGTCATTGGGGGAAATGGATTTTGGCCCATGATGTCAGACTCATCCTGATTGATATAAAAGAATTCATGGAAAAGAAATCTAAAGACAAGTTTGGAAAAGACGAGGTAAAAGATGGAAACATAAATTTGATAAAAAGAAGATTGTGGGAAGATTACAAGATAAATTCATTACGAGCGGGTTTTGATTATGATGAACCAGTGGTGTGGTCGACTGCTGCTGGGATGTTGATAGAAAAGTTGGTCAAGAACAAAAACTTCAAACGTAAAAAAATAGTCGCTCATTTTCATGAATGGCTCTCCGGGGCAGGTTTGTTGTACTTGCTGAGAAAAAAAGTTCCTGTTGGTTTGGTGTTCACTATCCATGCTACCAGAATTGGAAGAGCAAAATCTTATGCCGGTGAAAAGTTAATCGATGATGTTTCAGAAGGATTAAAAAAGAAAAAATCTTTTAATGATAAGGAATCGTGTAAATACCATTTCGAAGCCCAACACATGCTTGAAAAGATATGTGCGAATCGTGCAGATGCTTTTACTGCAGTTAGTGAGATAGTCAGTAACGAAGCAGAATACATACTTTCTAAGAAACCAGATGTGATCACACCCAACTCTCTTGATTTTGAAGAGTTCTTTACCACAGAAACTTTAACTATCCTTCACAGCAAATACAGAAAGACAATAAACGAATTCTTAGAAGCCTATTTTTCACCTTATTATCCGATATCCATGAAAGATAACATAGTATTTTTCATATCAGGTAGGTACGAGTTTCTCAACAAGGGAGTTGATCTATTCATAGAAGCTCTCAGCAATTTGAATGAACATTTAAAAAAGAAAAAGTTAAAGAGGAACATCTTCGCTTTCATTCTCATACCTTCGGGTATAAAAGGACCTAAAAAAGAGGTTTTAGAAAGTATCTTCCAATATCAAAAAATCAAGAATATGGTGGGGGAACAATTTTTTGAGATGAAAGATGAAATAATTAACCAGATACTCGATGGAAAGAAGATAGATTTCAAACGAGCAGTAGATAAAACTTTCCTAGCGAGAGTTATCTCATGGTCTCACTTCTTCTCTAGATTTCGAGGAAAGAATGCCCCACTCTCTGCATTTGAATTAAACGGTGAAAATGATGATGAGATAATTAATCATTTGAAGAAGAACGATCTGGAAAATAAAGCCGATGATAAGGTGAGAGTCATATTCTATCCTACTTACCTTTCCCCAACTGATGGCTTGTTGGGAATGCAATATCAGGATTTTGTGATAGGAACTTCTATGGGTATATTTCCATCTAGGTATGAACCGTGGGGGTATACACCATTCGAGACTGCAGCATTGAGGGTCCTTTCTCTTACAACAGATGTTGCGGGGTTCGGAGATTTCATACTTGACTATAGTAAGAAGATGGGAAAGGAACCCGCGATTAAAGTTTTGCCTATAAAAGAAAGATCTAAGAAAAAGATAGTAAAAGATTTAACTGATATGATGGAATGGTGTGTTTTTTTAGGTAAAGAAGAAAGGACAAGAGCTAAGATGGAAACTAGGTATTTGATTGAAAAACTCGATTGGAAGTATCAGATAAAGAATTATTTCCGAGCTCATAAGTTGGCTTTGAAGAAGATGAAAAAAAGGATTAAATCCTGAATTCTAAACTAGCAAAATTATTTATTAGGAATTTGAATAGATATTTATGGTAAAGATTGAACTCGTTAAAGAATTAATAGAATCGGAATTTCTTTCTCCCTTAAAAAAATTCAAGAAAGATATCACTGTGACCGAAAGGAGAAAAAATCCGTTGACAGGAGAATGGTGCAGGATAAGCATAGAAAGAGCAACAAGACCAATAGAAATGAAGGACCATTTGGAGAGTGAGCTAATAAAAAAATCAGGGAAAAAATGTTTCTTCTGTAAAGCAAAAATCCATAATTCAGTTGCTAGGTTTCCTTCGTGGTTGGTCACAGATGGTAAGATAAAAATCAATGAATTCGTTCTGTTCCCAAACCTTTATCCATTCGCTAAGTATCATGCTGTTGGAGTACTAACAGAAAAACATTTTGTTGGGTTGGACAAAATCAAACCTGAGAAGTGGGAAGATTGTTTTGAGGGTAGTATGAGATTTTTCAAACTTGTTCATGAGGAACATCCTTCAGCTAGATTCCCATCAATAAACTTCAATTTTTTTCCAACGGCAGGAGCATCCTTACTTCATCCCCATGTCCAAGTTTTGAACGCAATACATCCTACTGTAATGACGGATCTTTACTACAGAAAAAGTTGGAATTACTTTGATAAGAACAAATCTAATTATTGGCAGGATTTGATAGAACAGGAAGATGGTGGGGAGAGGTTCATAGGAAAGACTGGTTCTATGTACTGGTTTACTAATTTTGCTCCAATCCACACCGGTGAAATTATAGGTATCTTAAAAGGGAATGTCTCATCATTCTTTGAAATGACTGAAGAGGATGTGAAGGATGTTTGTGAAGGCGTCTACAGAATTTTTAAGTGTATTTATGAGCCTGGAAAAGGCTATAACATGGTTATTTATTCTGCTCCTCTAAACGAACATTTGGGTCACTTCTTTTCTTTGAATTTAAGTATCATAACGAGACCGAAGATGAGTGAATACTATACAACAGATAGAGCGTATTGTGAGATATTACATAAAGAACCGATCATCACAACCATACCAGAGGATCTAGCTAGCAAATTAAGGAAGAAATTTTAGTGATTGGATGGATTTTCCATATATAGAAATAGATAAAAATACTATCCAGAATTTAAACAAATCTAAAAAACTAGAATGGATAATGACGGATGAATTTGGTGGTTATGTTTCCTCAACTGTAATAGGGATGAACACGAGAAAATATCATGGTCTATTAATAGCTTCGAATAAACCCCCTTTAGACAGAAGGGTCATCCTTTCAAAACTAGATGAAGAACTGGTATTAAATGAGAAGATAGTAAAATTATCGACAAACAGATATCTCGATTTAGTGCATCCTGAAGGCTACAAGCATCAAGTTAAATTTGAGTTGAATCCATTTCCTCAGTTCACTTATAGAGTTGACGGAATTGAAGTGAGAAAAACAATTTTCACCAATTTTGTAAAGAATGTCATTGTAGTGAAATATGAGTTCAAAAACGTCAAAGAACCTTTTATTTTTAGAATATACCCGCTCATTAACTATAGATCGATTTATTCTTTAACTAAATCCCCAATACCTTTTAAGGTTCGTAAAGAAAACAAAACTGTAAAAATCACTTTTCCCGATAAAAATTTTTTAATTTTAAAGGGATGTGAATTCGAAGAAAATGAATTGGCAGAAGACGAGAAATGGTACAAGAACTTCTTATATGAAGTTGATGCAGAAAGGAGGGAAGATTGCATAGAGGATAACTATAATCCAGGTTATTTTGAATTCAGAGTTTACAACAATACGAAAAATTTATTCCTTGCAGCTGGATATTCAGTCCCCGAGAAGGAGTTGGATAAACCAAAAAGGATAATCGAACAAGAAATTGGAAGGAAAAGATATCTGTTGACAAAATTTTTTCAAAATAAAAAAATTCCTAAAGAGGATTGGATAAAATGGTTGGTTCTCGCAGCAGACTCTCATGATATCACAAGATTCGATCATGGGAAATCCATCATAGCAGGATACCATTGGTTTGGAGAGTGGGGAAGAGATTCGATGATGGCACTTCCAGGGATATGTTTGGTTAATGAAAAACTTAAACAAGCAAAGGATATATTGAAAACTTATGCAGATTTTTGTAAGAATGGGTTGATCCCGAACATGTTACCTACTAGTTCAGAAAAAATATCTTACAACTCTGTTGATACGAGTCTACTATTTATAGACAGGATTTATCAAGTTTACAAAAAAATAAAAGATTTGAAATTCGTTAAAGAACTCTGGCCAGTAATGAAAAAAATTATTGAAAATTATATGAATGGTACTGATTTTGGAATAAAGATGGATGAGGACGGATTGATATCTCATGGTCCTGGATTAACTTGGATGGATGTTAAGTTAAATAAAAAATATGTCACACCAAGAGGGGGTAAAGCGGTTGAAATACAGGCTTTATGGTATAATGCGTTGAAGATAATGGAATTTTTCTCTGGGAAGTTAGGTGAAGATAAGAAAAAATATTTCACTCTTGATCAAAGGGTTAAGAAAAGTTTTAACGAGAAGTTCTGGAACGGTTCCTATCTTGATGACTGTCTGGGCGATAAGAGTTTAAGGCCGAATCAAATATTTGCTGTTGGGTTGGATTTTAGTATGTTGGATGATAAAAAAATGAAAAGGGTGGTTTCAGTTGTAAAGAAGGAATTGTTGACTAAGTATGGATTGAGAACTCTTTCGAAAAATGACCCGAGATTTCATGGTAAATATTTGGGTAGTTGGAGAGAAAGGAATGTAGCATATCATCAAGGAACTGTTTGGCCTTGGTTGTTTGGTATGTTTGTAAGGAGTTGGATCAAAGTCAAAGGTGATAAAAAAATCATAAACAAAACAATAAAACCATTTGTTAAAGAAGAAATAATGCGATTTGGTTTGGGAACTATTTCTGAGATTGTGGATGGAGATAAACCCTTTGAGAGTAGAGGTTGTATTTCACAGGCGTGGAGTATTGGTGAAATATTGAGTTGTATAACCCAATAATCAAGATTATCTCCTGAAAACTCTACTCAATCTTTCAAAGAAACTCAATTTGGGTGGTTCATAAACTTCGCCAGTTAATAAGGATGCTAACTTAAAGAATTCTATACTAACAGGAGATTTCTCATCATAAACAACCAGTGGTGCTTTAGAAGCCAAACTTTCTAGTAATTTTAAATCGAAAGGTATTTTTGTTAATATGGGTAATTCTGTCAGTTGAATGATTTCTCTGCTCGTCAATTCGAATTTCTTACCAGTCACTTTGTTCAAAATTATCCCTAAAGGTTCTACACCCAATTCTTCCAAAACACCTTTCCCTCTGATGACATCAGTAAGAGCAGGTATATTAGGAGTGGTGACAATCAAAGCTTCTTTACATGCTTTAATTGCTGAAACTGCTTCTTTACCAAAACCGGGTGCAGTATCAAGAAAAACAAAGTCATCATCATCAAACAGATCCTTTATCTTGTTATACAAGATTGATATATCAACCCCGACTAGATCAGACAGGTTCAAAGAAGCGGGAACGATCTTAACACCCGTAGAATGCTTGAATATTGCCTCTTCTATCGATGCTTCATCCTTTAATACATTGTTCAAAGTCAAAGGATGGGAATATGCACCGAAATGCATGGATAGATGGGAAGTCGTGACGTTGCAATCTATTACACTGACTTCCCTCATGAATTTAGTTGTTAATGCTGTGCTAAGATTTGTTACTACAGTCGTCTTCCCAACCCCGCCCTTACCAGAAACTACACCAATGAACCTTGTCATAACCCCCAGAAATATGTTTAAGGTTTAAATAAATAAACCTTTCATCGATTAACTGATAACTTTAAAAATTCTAAATGTTATAGTGTAAATAAACACTAAATGAGGATGGAAATGATCGAAAGGAAAAGAGCTGTCTTAATAAGTTTTACAGTGAAAACGAAGAAATTCGATAGCATGTCTGAGAGGAACAAATTCTATAAGGAACTCTACGGTTGGAAACAGATAGTGAAGAAAGAAGAGAAGAGATATACTTACAGAAGAGAAGGGCTGTTAGATGAGATACCACACATTAAAGTCGACAGGTCAATATTCATAATTATGAAAAGACATATGGATAGAATGAGAAAGTTTTTTGAGGAATGGGAAGACAAGATTAAATGGGATAACTTCGATGTTTTATTGGATGAAAAAAGGGAGGAAATGTTAAGAAGGTGCTTAGATGAAGGATAAAAAAGAAGAAGTTGAGTTGAAAGTTGGAGAATTAACTCAAAGAAAAGAATTTGGAAAAGGAATAATAAGGATGGATTCGAACAGCATGCAGAAGATCAGGATAAAGGAAGGAGATATAGTCGAATTAGAAGGTAGGAAAAAAACTGGTGCTATTGCTGTCAGATCCTATCCTGCTGATGCTGGGTTAAACTTAGCAAGGATGGATGGTCTTATCAGAGGAAATGCTGGTTCTGGTGTTGGAGAATCTGTGAAAATAAGAAAGGCAGGTGTTAAAGAAGCGAGAAAAGTTGTATTAGCTCCAGCAGAGAAGGGAGTAACTATTAGATTTCTCGGTGGTAGTTCGGGTTCAATAAAACAAAGTTTAATTGATCGTCCTGTTATTAAAGGTGATATTATAATTCCTTCTTCCATAAGACAAAGAGATGAAATGGATAGACCCAGAGATGTTTATGAAACTTTTTTTGGTATGCCACTTACAGATCTTTTACCTGGATACTCACCGACTGGAGAAATGAGATATGTTGTCATAAATACAAACCCTGATGGAATAGTCGGAATAACTGATATGACAAAGTTAGAGATTTTATCCAAATTACCCAAAGACTTTAGTTTAGAAGCTAGAGCCGTTCCTGCTGTAACTTATGAAGATATTGGTGGGATTCACGACGCAATTCAAAAAGTTAGAGAAATGATTGAACTTCCTTTAAGACATCCTGAACTTTTCACCCAAGTTGGTATTGAACCACCGAAAGGAGTTCTGTTACATGGACCTCCAGGATGTGGAAAAACATTATTGGCTAAAGCTGTAGCAAACGAATCTAAAGCTTTTTTCACGACAATAAACGGACCTGAGATCATGAGTAAATGGTATGGTCAATCGGAAGAAAACCTAAGAAAAATATTTGAAGTGGCTGAGAAGAATGCACCAAGCATAATATTCATCGATGAGATAGATGCGATTGCCCCAAAAAGAGAAGAAGTTCATGGAGAAGTTGAGAGAAGAGTTGTTAGCCAGTTGTTGACCTTGATGGATGGTTTGAAGTCGAGAGGTAAAGTCATAGTTATCGCAGCAACTAATGTCCCTAACATAATTGATCCTGCATTGAGGAGGCCTGGAAGGTTTGATAGGGAAATAGAGATAGGTATTCCTGATGTGAAGGGGAGAAAGGAAATACTAGAGATTCATACTAGACACATGCCTCTCGCCAAAGACGTTGACTTGAAAAAAATCTCAGAGATTACTTATGGTTATACTGGGGCTGATATAAGCGCCTTAACTAAAGAAGCGGCAATGCATGCACTCAGAAAGTTATTACCAAAGATAAAATGGAAGGAAAAGGAAAAATTGCCTAAAGAAGTTTTAGAAAAACTCAAGGTCACGAAAGCTGATTTTAATTATTCGATGAGAATAGTTGAGCCATCTGCGATGAGAGAAGTGTTAATAGAAACTCCAAACGTAAAGTGGTCTGATATTGGTGGTTTAGAAAAAATGAAACAAGAGTTGAGAGAAGCTGTTGAATGGCCTTTAACGATGTCTGATGCATTCAAAAGAATGGGAATAACACCACCATCAGGAATTCTTCTTTATGGTCCGCCTGGGTGTGGGAAGACTTTACTGGCTAGAGCTGTAGCAAAAGAATCGAATTCTAATTTCATTTCCGTAAAGGGTCCAGAGTTGTTTTCAAAGTGGGTTGGCGAGAGTGAGAGAAGGGTAAGAGAACTTTTCAGGAGAGCAAAACAAGTATCGCCTTCGATAATATTCTTCGACGAGATAGATGCCATGGTACCAAGAAGGGGATTGGGTTTCGGAGAGCATGTTACTGAGAAAATCGTATCTCAGATGTTGACTGAATTGTCCGGATTGGAAGAGTTACACGATGTTGTGGTCATAGCAGCAACGAACAGACCAGATATGCTCGACCCTGCTTTGTTGAGACCAGGAAGGTTTGATAGACATATACTGGTTCCAGCACCAGACGAGAAAGCAAGGTTGAAGATTCTAGAGATAAAGACGAAAAACATGCCTCTGAAGAAAGTTAATTTAAAGAAGCTTGCTAAAGAGACTGTAGATTTTTCTGGTGCAGATTTGGATGCTCTATGCAGGGAAGCGGCAATGCATGCTCTGAGGGATAACAAGAAGGCTAAGGAAGTTAAGATGAAACATTTCAAAAAAGCATTGAAAGAAATTACTCCAAGTTTAAGTGATAGAGTTATCAAATTCTACCAACAATTCAATGAGAGGACGAAGAAAAAAATAATAGAGGAAAAGAAACCTGAAGAAAGAGAATTGGGGTATGTGGGATAAACTATTTAAGTATGATGACGAATTAACTTTTAGTTGATTCAACGGGGGTTAATGTTTAAGGTGAACTAATTCTTAAAATTTCTACTCAGTTAACTCTGGGTAGGTTACTAAGGAGGTTATGACATGGAAAGAAGGTTCTCAAGACCAAGATTCGGTAACAGAGGGTTCAGGGAAGGCTTTGAAAAACCGGTAAAGGTAGGGGAGACATACGACGTTGAGATAAATGAAATAGGATCTAGAGGGGATGGAATAGCGAGAGTCAAGAATTTCGTTATCTTCGTTCCAGATACCAAGAAAGGAGAGAAGTGTAAGATAAAGATAAATCAAGTGAGCAGGAGATTTGCAATTGGAGAAAAGGTAGGTAAAGCAAAAGTAGAAGAGAAAACTGAAGAAGTTGTTGAGGAAAAACCCGAGGAGGAACCAGAAGAAGAAGTTACTGAAGAATCTGTTGATGAAGAGGGAAAAGAAAGTTGAAGATAAATGAATTGAGACTCGGGATGAATAACATTAACTTGACCGTCAAGGTTATTGATGTTTCTGAACCGAGAAGTGTGAGGACTAGGTTTGGATACCAAACTAGAGTTGCGACTGCCACTATAGAAGACGATACTGGTAAGATACCCCTAACACTTTGGGGAAAGCAGATTGATGAGGTTGGTGAAGGAGATAAGATTGAGATAACTGATGGGTACGTGAAGGAGTTCAGAGGAGAGTTGCAACTAAACGTCCCGAGAAAGGGTAAGATTAGAAAGGTTGATTGAAGAATTTTTTTATTTTTGTTTTATTTTTTAATTTTTGGTATAGTTTACTTTTTATTAGTATTTTTTTCATACCAAAACTCTGGGAAGTCTAATCTTTCGGCATGATCTACTTCCATCGATGGAGAGAGTATACCTACATTAACCTGAGGATAACCGAATCTGCCAACAAAAATTGCAGGTGGTGAGGTTCCAGAAAAAGAATCATCTACCTTTTCGATATTAGACCTCCAAAAATTTAATCTCTGAACGATAGGACAAAATTTTCTCCCACAGAGTAATTTTCCACCTTTACAGATTGCACACACAGGAATTTTCATCGTTAACTAATATGTAGAGAAAATATAAAGATTATTTCTTTTTCAAATCAGGAATTAATATCGTCTTACCACACTTAGAACATTTGAACTTAGGCCTTTTGAATTTCTTCTTCCCCCTTTTCATCTCTATATTCTTTATCTCATAAAATCCACAGAAAGGACAATTATACTCTACTCGAGCTGGCTCATCTCGTTTCTTACCGACAATTAGATTCTTCCTTCTTGTAAAGAATTCAAAATCTTTAGAAGGTCTTAATCCTTGTTCCATCCATTTTTTAACTAATTTGCTATCCACGCTTATACCTTCTTTTCTTTTCTTTTAGGCCTTAAGGCTTTAGATCCACATTTCCTACACTTAACTTTACCTTCTCTGACTTTCCTGTAATCTGCTCTAATCTTACTCTTGCATTTCCTACAAATGAATACTCTCAAAAATAATCTCTGTGTTGCTTCGGGGAAAATTTTTCTTACCATTCAATCTCCTAGAGTAAAATATGTTTTTTAATATTAATTCATTAAGTTTTCCATCTCGTCTCTCAACATCTCTAACCTTGAAACTATTGGACTTCTCGATCCGAATGACTTTCTAAATCTTTTCAAAGTTGGCTTGATAGATTCATATACAACATCTTTCCTCTCAACGATCTGTTCACCGTTTACAGTCTTGAAAGCAAATTCACTCTCGAGAAACTTGTCAGCATAGGAAAGTATCTTCTCTTCCAGGGTCTCGGGTATGTAATTTCTCTTTGGCAGACCAAGCCTTGAAGCTTCCTCAGCAGTTATTCCTGCTCCCACATGTCTTTCGACTAAATTTATAACAGGATCAGAAAATCCCAGCTCTCTCACTATTCTACCACTTTCCACGCCGTGACTTACACCATGAGTTACGCTCCTACCTATGTCATGCAAATAACCACCGATTTCAAGGAGTTCTAGATCTACATCAAAACCTTTTTCTTTCAGTTTCCTACCGATATCTAAAGCCTTTTTGGTAACTTTTTCTATGTGATTGATGATATGAGGTTTATCAGCTAACTTTATTCGCATCCACTTCCTAGCCTCCTCTGTCCTAAAAGACATTTAACCACTGAAGAGTTATTACACATATAATATATAAGCTTTTTGTTAGTAAAAAGATAAGAAGGAAATTTTTATGAGAGTTATCAAAAGAGAGATAAGGATAGTTGGTTTCGACGACGGGCCATTCATCCCAAGATCGAAGGGTAAAGTTCCTGTTGTGGGTGTGGTCTTTCGTGGTGGTGATTTTCTGGACGGAGTTTACAGGACTGATGTTGAGATAGATGGGATGGATGCGACTGATATCCTGATAAAATTAATAAATCGGTCCAAACACAAAGAACAGTTGAGGGTGGTAATGTTAAACGGTATAACTATCGGTGGATTTAACATGATAAACATCTCAAAGTTGTATGAAAAAACTGGTTTACCTGTGATCGCCATCAACAGAAGAATGCCAAACCTGAAGAAAATAAAAATTGCCCTACAGAATTTTGATGATTTTGAAGATAGATGGGAATGTATCGAAGATGGTGGAAAGATTCACAAAATGAAAATAGAAAAGAATAAAAATATCTACTACCAATTTAAAGGTTTAAAACAGACAGAAGTGGAAAGTATAATAAAGTTGAGTTGCACTAGAAGTCTGATACCCGAACCGTTAAGGGTTGCTCATCTGATCGCTTCTGCTTTGGTAAAAGGAGAGAGTAGGGGAAGAGCGTGAAGTTGAAGAAAGACACGATCGAAACAATCGGTTACATCGTATTGGGCGTTGTCGCTGCATACTTGTTGAACTTTAGTCTAGGGTTGGCCATGGGAACAGACCTTCCTGTAGTTGCCGTTGTCTCTGATTCGATGACTCATGATTCTCTTACATTAGCAAGACATTATGAATTCCTTGAAAATAACTTGGGTTATTCTAGGGAAGATATAGATTCTTGGCCCATTTCAAATGGTTTCTTGAGAGGTGATGTATTGGTCGTCGATGGCATCAGTATGGACGAATTAAAGGTAGGAGACGTCATCGTTTATGATATAAAAGGTCAGAGTACACCCATCGTCCACAGAATAGTTAAAATAGATAGCAATCAAATCACAACTAAAGGTGACCACAATCCTTCTTATGATCCTTGGAAACCAGAAAAAATACATGGTAAAGCTGTCTTAGTCATACCTTACCTGGGTTGGCCCAAGTTAATATTGACAGAAATATTGGGGGTGTTTGCAGGATGATATTCTGTGAGAAGTGTGGAAATTTGATGATAGCTGAAAGGAAGAAAGGAAAATTAGTTTACAGGTGTAGAAAATGTGGTCATACCTCACGTGGGAAAAGAGTTGTTTCTACCAGTATTTCTGAAAAAATGAAAACAAAAGGAGAAGAAAAAGTGCCCGTCATAAGTGAGAAGGATGCATTCGAACAGTATCCCAAAACGAAAATAATCTGTCCTGAATGTGAAAACAATGAGGCTTACTGGTTCATGCAACAAACAAGGTCAGGAGATGAACCCCCCACAAGATTCTACTGCTGCACGAAGTGTAATCATAGATGGCGTGAATATTAATATTTAAATCCTATAAAATATCTTGATGCTATTCAGAAACCATTATGAGAAGAGAAAGATTCCTGAGATAAATCCTGATGTGGACTTGAAAGTAAAGGTCTTGGGTTTTGTCGTGGATAAGAAGGATGATACATTCATTATTGATGATGGGAGTGGGAAGGTTAAAGTTTATGTGGATGTAGCAGGTATGATGGAGGGAATAAACGTCAACCAACTCATCAGGGTTTTTGGATCTACTTTACCTACAGAAGATGGTTTTGAGATTAAAGCTGATGCGATTCAAGACTTATCAAATTTAAATATAGATTTATATAAGAAAGTTGAGGAATTGTATAATAAAATGGGGGTGTGATTTGTGTTCAAGGCTGTAATATCTGATAGTACTTTATTGAAGGATTCGATTTCTACTATTGGTGAATTGATAGATGAAGGTATTTTTAAGGTTGACAAGAACGGTTTGGGTTTGATCGCTGCGGATAGAGCAATGGTTGCTGTGATAGATTTCAAATTACCTGCCACGATCTTTGACAAGTTTGAAGTGGATAAAGAACAGAGTATTGCGGTTAACATGACTAACCTCGTCTCAGTCATGAAAAGGATTGGAGCGAATGAGAAGCTTGAAATGGAATTGAAGGGTAACAGGTTGGAGATAAGGATGACTAATGCCTCAAAACGTAAGTTTACTGTTCCTCTTTTGGATATAAAACAGGAGGAAATTCCACCAATAAATCAACTGGATTTCAAAGCGAAGGCAAAGGTTAAGTCGGATGTTCTGAAGAACGGAATAGAGGATGCTGATATCGTTGGTGATTCTGTTGTTTTTGAAGCGGCGAAGGATAGGTTCAGTATGAATGCTAGTGGTGATATAAGTTCTACTGAATTGATATTGGAAAAGGGTAATGATGCATTGTTGGATTTGAACGCGACAGGAATCATAAAGGCCAGATACCCCTTAGACTATCTTAAGAAGATGATAAAGGCGGCAAAGCTTGCAAACGAAATAAACATTAGATGGTCGAAAGATTATCCGATGAGAATGGATTTCACTTCTGTGGATAAGGTTAGTTTGGGTTTTGTTCTCGCTCCAAGAGTATCAGAAGAGTAAAAATAATCTATAAATTAACGCCAAAAACAATGAAATGATACCTAAAATTATTGCTCTATTATCAAGATAGGTGTAAACCTTGTTTTTATACGAAATTTTTATATCTTTTCTTGCTTTGATGAGGAGAATTCTTTTATTCGGATATACCAATAAACCCTCATAATCAAACAACATGTCTCCAATCAAATGTGATATTACTCCGATAAAACCTGCAAATAGAATATTTTGAAAACCAAATATAGGACCTCTTAAAATCAACATAGGAATTATCACGAGAAAACAGAATGGGATATAATGAAGGATATCAGACCATTTGTAAGAACCTAGTTTTTTCCAGCCAGCAAAAAAATCATCAAGATCTAAAAAGGTAGAACAAAAAATTAATGTAATAACATCTAATCCAAGAAATTCTGCTATTGCTGCACCGAATAAAGTATGAGAGATAGGATCCATAAACTTGATATTAATTTTGTCCTTTATAATTTTAAATTAGGGGAGTTTAACCCTTGAAAGAATTTTAATGTACCTGTCCATTCTTTTTATCTCACTCTCTAATTTTTCTATCGCTTTAAACAGTCTTTCATTTTCTTTTCCCTTTAATTTCTTGAGTTCTTTCTTGTATCTATCAAACTCCTGAAGGCTATTCGAGATATTTTTCTCTAATCTGACTAGAATAGCTCTCTTCAAACCATCTAAAAGGCTCCCACTCGATTGGAGGTATAGTTTTCTGTCTCCAGGCTTTTTTACTCTTTTTACCATTCCAACTGTTTCTAGAAAATCTATACTCAAGGAAACCATGGATGGAGAATAACCAGTCTCCTTTGCCACATCAGAAAGAGATACGGGATCTCCATGCATCAACAAGCAAGCGATTATTCTTCCATAGACTTCTGAATAACCGAAACTACTGGCTATATTGGCAAACGTAGAATATATCTTATCCTTAATATCGTCCTTCATCTAATTGATTATCGGGAATAAAACTATTTAAACTTTTAAAAACTATTAAAAGTTATGGGGTTTGAAATCAGTCCTAACGCGAGTATAAAAACTAAAGAAGAGTTTGAGAAAAAACTGCGTAAACTTGTCAAAAAGGACACCAATGTCCTCAGGGTTACTAGAAGTTTATGTCCCGAGTGTATAGCTGGAGGGATAGATAAAGCTAAGATCGATGCTGTAGTTTATGAAGAAGATGGTAAAGTTTGGATGATAAAGGAATGCCCCAAACATGGAAGAATAAAGGATCTGTACTGGGGAGATTATGAAATGTATAAGAGAGCAAGGATGTATGCCGATCCCGGAATTAAACTTGAGAATCCTGACGTAAAAAAATCTTTAAGTAAGATCAAGTGTCCGGACGATTGTGGGTTGTGTGCAAAACATAAGTCCCATACAAACCTCGGAAATATTGTCGTGACGAATAGATGTGATTTGAGTTGTTGGTATTGTTTCTTTTTTGCAAAGGAAGGCGAAGCCATTTATGAACCAACTCTTGAAGAGATAAGGATGATGTTGAGAAGAATGAAAAATCAAAGACCAGTACCATGCAATGCTATTCAAATCACTGGAGGCGAACCTTCACTAAGGGAAGACGTAGTTGAAATCGTTAAGATTTGTAAAGAAGAAGGTTATGATCATGTTCAATTCAACACCAATGGTATAGAGTTTTCGAGGAATTTGAAATTGATTAAAGACATAAAGAAAGCTGCAGGAACTGATGGTAGTCTCGTTACATATCTAAGTTTCGATGGTGTAACACCAGAAACAAATCCGAAAAATTACTGGGAAATACCGGACATTCTGAAAAACTGTAGAAAAGCTAGAGTTCAAATAGTTCTCGTCCCTACGGTCATAGGAGGGATTAATGATCAGGTATTGGGTGATATAATTAGATTTGCTTTTGATAACAACGATATCATACGTGGCGTTAACTACCAACCTGTTTCTCTGGTGGGCAGGATGCCTCGTAAAGAAAGGGAGGAGAGGAGGATAACAATTCCTGATACGTGTAGAAAGATACAAGAACAGACTAACGGAGATATAGGAATGGAGGATTTTTTCACAGTTCCAAGTATTTCTAAAATAACTAATTTTATTGAAGCTATTAAGGGTCGGCCAAGTTACAGACTATCTGCTCATTTTGCATGTGGTGTGGGAACATACGTGTTCAGAGACGGCGATAAGATGATTCCTATTACTAGATTCGTGGATGTTCATGGTCTGTTCAAGTATCTTGATGAATTAGCTGGAAAGATTGAAAGCAGTAGATTCAAGAAGGCTAGCAAAACAATCTCTTCTTTAAGATTGTTATGGAATATAAGGAAGTTTGTCAATGAAAAAAAGAAACCGAAAGATTTGAGTATAGCAAGGCTTTTATCTAATGTCTTTGGTCGAGGAGACTTCAGTGATATAGCGGAATTCCAGTTGCATTCCTTGTTTATTGGTATGATGCACTTCCAAGATCTTTACAACTATGACATAGATAGAGTTCAGAGGTGTTGTATTCATTATGCTGTTCCAGATGGTAGGATAATTCCATTCTGTGCTTTCAACGTTATACCACAGGTGTTCAGGGATAAAACCCAGAAGGAATTTAGTATTCCCGCGAAAGAATGGGAAAGGAAAAATAAGAAAAAATTGAAGGATGATAAGTACAAAAGAAAACTCACTGAAACAAAGAAGAGGAAGGTTAGAAAGTTCTACGAAAAATTCAGAAAAAGATGAATTTTGATTTATTAAGTTTTCCTTAACCAAGAATATACTTCAATGAATTTATTTCAAAAAATATATACCAACTAATCTAAACGTTTATATAGTATTCTCGATAATTATTAATTCCCCAATAGGTTGTGGCTATTGATTGCCTTAACTACAACATGTTGTACTTTTTAGTGGTAAAATGAAGTGCCCTTTTTGTTCATCAAGCAATACCAGAGTCGTGGATAAGAGGAGTTCTAAGGTTGGTGTTAATAGACGTAGAAGAGAGTGTAAAGAATGTGGTAAGAGGTTTACTACTTATGAGAGGATTGCATTAAAAGATCTTTCTGTCGTAAAAAAGGATGGTAGGAAGGAGACGTTCAACAGAGAAAAGTTGAGGACGAGCATACTAAAGGCATGTGAGAAAAGACCAATAAGCTACAGGAAAGTTGAAAGGATTTCTAACAAGATAGAGAGGAAAGTAAGAAGATTGGGTAAAGGGGAAGTAAAGACAGACTTAATCGGAGAAATGGTGATGGCCGAACTCAAACCGTTGGATGAAGTTGCCTATGTTCGTTTTGCTTCCTATTATAAACAATTCACTGATGTCAAATCCTTCCAGAAGGAATTGAAGAGGTTACGTCTTCTGAGAAAAGGAAAGAAAATAACCAAGATAAAGAAAAGAGATGGAACTATTGTCAAATTCGATCAGAAGAGGATTTCTGATGCTATATGGAAGGCTGCTCATGCTGTTGGTGGGGAAGATTACGAATTAGCTAAGATGCTTTCAGACGAAGTCATTGACATACTGAAAGAGAAATTCACTCACAAGATTCCTTCTGTTGAAGAGATACAGGATGTTGTGGAAAAGGTTTTAGTCGAGAATGGACATGCCAAGACTGCTAAAGCCTACATCCTCTACAGAGAACAACACAGAAAAACAAGAGACATGCAAAGGTTATTGTTGAACGTTGGGGGTGTGGTCGATGATTATGCCAACAAGAAAGATTGGAGAGTTAAGGAGAACGCGAACATGGGTTTCTCTTTCTCTGGGTTGACTTGGCATGTTGCTGGGTCTGTGATGGCTTACTATGCATTGAATCATGTTTATCCGAAGGAGATCGCTCAAGCTCATTTTGAAGGTGACTTTCACTTGCATGACTTGTCTGCTAGTATTGCAGGATACTGTGCAGGATGGAGTTTGAGACAGTTGATAATGGAAGGTTATAATGGTGTTCCAGGAAGGGTTGAGTCAAAACCTCCGAAGCATTTGAGAGCTTTGTTAGGACAGATGATGAATTTCCTTGGAACATTACAGCATGAATGGGCGGGTGCTCAAGCTTTCTCTTCGTTCGATACTTATCTTGCTCCTTTTGTTAGGTATGATAATTTGAATTTCAAACAAGTTAAACAGAACATTCAAGAATTCGTGTTTAACCTAAACGTTGGATCGAGATGGGGGTGCCAAACTCCTTTCACCAATATAACTCTTGATTGGAGAGTTCCTGAAGACTTGAAGGATGATCCTGCCGTTATCGGAGGGAAATTACAGGATGATACTTACGGAGATTATCAGAATGAAATTGACATGATTAATAGAGCATTAATAGAAGTGATGAGAGAAGGGGATAAGAGTGGGAGGGTATTCACTTTCCCCATTCCAACTTACAACATAACTAAAGATTTTGATTGGGATTCTGACAATTCCAACCTCTTGTTCGAGATGACCGGTAAGTATGGTCTTCCTTATTTCCAGAATTTCGTTAACAGTGACTTGAGTCCTGGAGATGTCAGGGCAATGTGCTGTCGTTTACAGTTAGATTTGAAGGAATTGAAGAGGAAGACTGGGGGATTGTTTGGGTTTGGTGAATCGACTGGCTCTTTGGGTGTAGTAACCATAAACATGTCGAAGATCGGTTATCTGTCGAAGGATGAGGATATGTTCTTTGAGAGATTGGGAAGAATGATGACACTCGCTAAAAACTCTCTGGAGATAAAGAGAAAGATTATAAACAGAAATTTTGAGAAGGGATTGTTGCCCTATACCAATAGATATCTTGGACACCTGAATCATCATTTCTCAACGATTGGTTTGGTGGGGATGAACGAGGCTTGTCTGAATTTCTTCGGTAAGGATATCGCAACAAAGGAGGGGAGAGCCTTTGCTGTCAAAGTCTTGAACTTCATGAGGGATAAACTCGTAGAATTCCAGAACGAGACTGGTCACATCTATAATCTTGAAGCCACACCAGCAGAAGGAACGTCTTATCGTTTAGCAAGGATAGACAAGAAGAATTACCATAACATCATAACATCAGGTAACGGTGCTCCTTATTATACGAATTCCACTCATTTACCGGTTAGTCATACTGACGATATATTTCAGGCTTTAAAGCATCAGGATAATCTTCAAGTTCTTTATACAGGTGGGACAGTCTTCCATGGTTTTGTTGGGGAGAAGTTAGATGGTGGAGAGAGCGTTGCTCTGCTAGTGAAGAGGATTGCGCATAATTTCCATCTTCCCTATTTCACCATCAGTCCTACCTTTTCCATTTGTCCTGTTCATGGTTATATAAGTGGGGAACATTTCCAGTGTCCTTTCCCACATTCGAAAGAACAGTTGAAGAAGTTTGGAGTTAAAGTAGGTGGTTGATATGGCTAAGAAGAAAGGGAAGACTGTTGTTCCTTGTGAGGTTTATAGCCGAGTAGTGGGTTATTATAGACCTGTTCAGTCGTGGAATCGAGGGAAGCAGGAAGAGTTTAAGGATAGGAAGGAATTTGTTGTAAAATGATTTGGGGTTCATCGAAATTATTCCTTTTCAAGGCATTAGGATAAGGGAAATCAGATGGGTTTTTGTCTTTATTTTATTTAAGTCAAAAAGAAGATTAATATTAAACCTGTTATCCGTTTCCTGGGAAACAAAAATCTATCTAATTCTTAACAAAAGGTTTCCGCACAAAAAGTCTAATATACGTCTAAAATAAGATTTAAATTTTTAACATATAAGGAATTGGAATATGAAACCAAATTTTCCAGAAAAGGAATTTATTTACAAATTAAATCCAACTGATCACGAAGAAATTGGAGATGTTGTTGATTATATTATAAAAAATAAAATTGATATTACATTAGTTAGTGAAAATCATGAGATTGAAACCCACAAAGAAGCAGAATTAAAGTTATTGAGCCAGTTAGCATCTAAAAATTATTTAAGAAGTCTTGGTCTTGAATTACCACGTGAAGAGCAATCTGAATTTGACCTATATAGTAAAGGATTGATTTCTTTTGATGAGTTATTAAAGAAGGTGGGTAGGTTGACTAGTTGGGCTCATGGTTTAAAATCTTTTAAACCATTTTTTACTGCCGCAAAAAAAGATGAAATTGATATTAATGCCTTTTCTAAAAAGGATCCATGGTATTATTATGTACCTCCCATGCTTCTATTTCATGATTTTTATAGATTTTCCTTAACTAAACTCATGGCTGAAAAAATCGCTGAATATGCAACGCCGTCCCTAAATTTCGTGGGTAATGGTCATCTTAAAAAAATGAAGTTTCTTATTTTTTTGCAGTTAAATAATGACACAATTGTTGAATACTTACCAAAGGGATTATCAACGTATATGGTTGAATTGAAATAATATTTATCGGCACTCGCAAATCTTTAAATTAATCCAACCTCAACTATTTCCATGATGATAAAGGGCTTCCAAAAACTATCCTTGATAGAATATCCAGGAAAACTCTCAGCAGTAGTCTTCTTAGGAAAATGCAACTTCAGATGTGGTTTCTGTTACAACATAGACTTAGTCAAGAATTACAAGAAATTACCAGACATTCCAGAGAAAAAGATATTAGACTTCCTATCAACAAGAAGAGAACTATTAGATGCTCTATCAATAACAGGAGGGGAACCCACTCTCCACAAAAGATTACCGGCATTCGTGAAGAAAGTAAAGGATTTAGGATTCCTGGTCATGCTCGAAACAAACGGTTCTAACCCAGGAATGGTAAAGAAGTTGATCGATAAGAAACTAGTCGATTACATTGCGATGGATATTAAGGCATCATTAGAAAAATACGATGAAGTTGCAGGAGTTAAGGTGAATAAAAAGAAGATTCAGGAAAGCATAGACATCATCCGTAACTCTAAAGTAGATCACGAGTTTAGAACCACGGTAATACCGAAACATTTCAAGAAAGAAGATGCTTTAGCTATAGGAAAGTGGTTGAAAAGTTCGAAGAGATATGTCCTCCAACAGTTCAGACCAGACAAGACTTTGAATGGGAGTTATCAGAAGATTAAACCTTATCCTCCTGAGAAATTGAAAGAATTTGTTAAAATAATGAAACCTTATTTCAAATCTGTTAAAATTAGGGGTATATAAACAGCCTTTAATATTTTTTTCTCTTTTAATTAAGGTATGGAATGGGATCAACTAGTAGAAGTATTGTTGGGATTAACCATTAATCGAAAGAGAATAGTCAAATACGCACACAGAAAAAATGAGGCTATAACTTATCGTGATGTTGAAAGAGACCTAAAAATAGAAGAAGGTAAGGCAAAGGAATTTTTGTACGATTTATATAAAAAGAAGATATTCCGTCGAAATTTTAGAAAGAAGAGACCTTACATTGGCCTTTATAGTATAGCGGAACCTTACAAAGAAGTTGTATCATGGGCTATAAAAAATAATAGAATTTGAAATTTTATCCTGCTCCTGAACCCCCACCGCCTCCTCCTCCGCCACCACCGCCTGCAAATCCTCCTCCAACTGAAGTAGATGAACTCAAAGCACTAACAGTATTAGATAGATTACTGACCATAGATGAAAACGAATCTGGAGACATGACTCCAGTTGGAGCTGTTGTGACTCCAGCCCCATAATACCATCCCGCAGCAGCAAAAGTAATGTGTTGTTCCTCTGCTAGCCTTTTCAGATTCTTTAAGAGTTCTTTAGCAACACCCAAAACAACAGCATAGATGAGATATTCATCCCAGATATGTATTAGAGTCGCTGGAGCATCCTTCATCGCAGAAAAATCACTGATAAATTTTCTAAACGCCTTCCATTTTTTCAAAGATAAAGTAGCTTCTGGTGTCTTTCTCAAGATAGGAATTGAAGCAAAGATTAAAAAAATTCCAATGATTAAACCTCCAACTATAATCCAAGGGATAAAAATCGCCTGAGTGAATATTAAAAAAACTGAAATTAGGACAAGGTAGGCTATTGAGACTATCAAGAATAAATTTCTTTTGGCCATACTCAATTTTGTATGGATCCTAAAATGTTTTGATTCAAACCAAGAGCCAGCCTTCTCATATAATGCACTGATAAAAGATAGTCCTGACCTCTTTCTTCTATTCCAACTCACGATGTCAGATGAAGTTACTTCTGGGTGGATTTCCTTTGTTGTAATTAAAACTTCTTTTTTCTTAGAGAATGGAGAAATATCTATACTTTCGCCAGATGGCACAACTTGGAAAAGGAACCTCAAAACCAATAACTCAAAATCTAATAATTTTGAATGGGAAGTCAATTCTTTCTTCCCTTTTTTTGTTAGAACGAATCTTTGTTCTTTTTTCTCAAAAAACATGAAATGTGTTTTTTTCTCTTCTTTAACGTTTAGGTATCCTCTTCTCGCCAGATCGAAAATCGTGGCTATGAATCCTCTCACTTTTAGTTTAGTTGTTTCAAACCTCCCGGATACTAGATGGGATAATGCCATCGGGGGAATTTTCATGGGAGGTTCATGCTCGTAGATGCCTTCGTATTTAACCTTAGGTTCAACACCGTACTTGAGATAAAAATAGAGGAAGATTATTATCAGTGGTAGAATAATAAGGGGGTAAAAGAAAATTGAATTTTGAACCAGATTCAACCTTTCTTCGTTGAGGATACTCTCGTATTTATCTTGGTTAATTAACATAACATCACTGAAAAAAGAAGGAGAAGTTAACAACCTGAATTCAACAAATCGATTCTTAGGTATATCCTGCATGACGACTGATACTTTCTTGAAATCATCAGAAAAAGTCATTGTTCCAGGTTCAGACGCACTATGAACAAATAACTTGAATAGATCAGGAGATGATTCTGGTAAGTTGACTTCAGCGTTGAAATTTCTTATGTATTCATGTTCATCTTCTATGACTTTCCAGTAGAATTCAGCCACATCATTGTATCGTTTAACAGCATCCTTTATTTCGTAGACGATTAAGAATCTCTTGACTTGGTTATCAGCAGTATAATGCCATGTTGCCTTGACATGATTCTTATCCTCTTCCAGATCATATGAGAGTACTGTATCAGTATCCAAGTCTCTTATTTCTATGAAATCTATGTCACTCGCACCCTTCTTTTTGAGATCCAGATAAGCCCAAGAGAAACTACCTCTGAAATCATATGCTCTCTCTTGAGAAACAAGAACTGAACCATCTTTTTCGAAATTCAAGACTATGTTTATGTATGGGTATGAGTAGGATTTTGCGGATACAACGTCAATACTCAAAATTGTGAAAATAAGAAATATTGAAACTAAAATTGATCTTCTCATTTTATTCATTAAATAATAAATGAACAACTTTTATAAACTTCTATAACTACAAAAAAATAATATTTTGTGATATCATGGAATGTAAACAACCAAAGAATCTAGAATCTTGTCCCTGTACTTATCCTAACTGCGATAAAAAGGGAATCTGTTGTGAATGTATTAAATATCATCTAGAGAGAAGAGAATTACCGGCTTGTTGTTTCCCACCAGAAGCAGAGAAAACTTATGACAGATCCTTTGAAAAGTTTATTCAAGCGTGGAGTAAGTGAAATGATAACAAAAAAAGATGTTATGAAGGCTTTGAAGGAATGTTATGACCCAGAAATTGGGATAAGTCTAGTTGATTTAGGCCTGATTTACGATGTTAAAGTCGATAAAGATAAAGTCGACATAAAGATGACGTTAACAACTCCTGGCTGTCCCATGCATACTTTCATGGTTAAAGATGTCAGAGAAAAGGTAAAGTCTTTGAAAGGGGTAAAAGAAGTTAACGTGGAATTGGTCTGGGATCCTCCTTGGACTCCAGATAGAATGTCTGAAAAAGTTAAGAAGCAATTAGGTATGAGTTGACCTTAAAAGTAATAAGACCAATATTATAAAAAACGGAGGAATAATGAATGACGAAATTCAAGATAATACAGAATAGAGACGTATGCATTGGTTGTGGTGCTTGTGTTTCCGTATGTCCAGATAACTGGGAATTGAAAGGAGACAAAGCCCATCCAAAGAAAATAGAAATAAACGATATCGGATGTAATAAAGAAGCTGCTGATGTCTGCCCTGTCCAGTGTATAAAGATAAAGAAAGTTTAATTACTTTTTGATTACTAAACCCTTCTTGGTTATTTTTATAGGATAGATATCAGTCCCGTGATTGGTCCTCCTCATCTTCCTTATGGTTAAAGTTCTAGGCACATTGCTAGCCGCGTAATCAAGATAATGTAAAACTATGATACCGTCGACTATGAATTCCTCGACACCAAACTTACTCAATGATTTGGTTCCTTCTGGTATTTCGGATATTAATAGACTGGTAGCGCCAGAATGTCTTAACTCTTTCAGGAATTCAGATATCTCTGACCTTATCGCAATCGGATCTAATCTAGAACAGACTAAGGATAAAGTGTCAAGGACGAATCTCTTCGCCTTGATTGAATTTATTTTTTCGGTTACCATGACTGGTAATTCCTCGAGTTTCCATGTCGGTAGGAAGTCAACGACACACTTATTCCTTTTTATGTAACTATCGAAGTTCCATCCATACTGTTCTGCATCAGCGAATATGTTTTCTGGTTCCTGTTCCAAACTCACGAAAACTCCGTTCTCACCTTTTTGTAAACCCTCCCAGATGTACTGTAAACCAAAGGTCGTTTTACATGTGCCAGTAGCACCAGTGAGAAGGCTAACAGAACTCTTGATAAAGCCTCCTTCTATCAAATCATCAAAACCAGGAATGCCGGTGGTGATTCTATCGGTCATAATATAATTTTATTACCTCTATATTAAATTATGCACTCTATATCCCACTTAAAAAAATCCTATGAAAGAAAAAAACAGATAATCAGGGAAAGGTTGGAAGATTTTAAGGAAGTATGGAAAAAATCGGATGAAAGAATCTTTGCAGAATTATGCTTTTGTTTGTTAACACCACAATCTAAAGCAAGAGTGGCTGATAGGGCAATTAAGAACATGATAGGGGGGAATGTTCTTCTTTCTGGTGGAAAAAATCAAATACTAAAGGAATTAAGGATTCAAGGTATTAGGTTTCCAGAGAATAAAACAAAATACATCATAAAAGCGAGAGAGTTTTTCACTCGAAATGGAAAAATTGACATAAAGAGTAAATTGAAACAAGGCACACCCCATGCAAAGAGGGAATGGTTAGTCAAGAATGTGAAAGGTTTGGGTTACAAAGAAGCCAGTCATTTCCTGAGGAATATGGGTTTGGGTTTTGATTTAGCGATACTAGACAGGCATATAATGAGGAATCTCTTAAAGTATGGAGTTATTGATAAAATACCAGAATGTATAACAAAAAAATGTTATCTATCGTTGGAAAATAAAATGAAAAAATTCTCTGAGAAAGTAGACATTCCCTTAGCTAATCTAGATTTACTGTTCTGGTCTGAAGAGACTGGAGAAATTTTCAAATGATGTTTACCTTTGACTGTTTCAAATCCTTCAAAAACAGCTCGTAGACTGGTAAAGTAATCTTACTCTTAAACTCCGCTTCCATGCCAAGGATTTCTTCAAAACTGTTCGTCCTGAGAACCTTCTTTATGAGGTCTTTACCATCCATTTTTATCCTTTTCACTGAACTTGGTTCATCTTTTTCGTATCTTGCAGACACCAAACCCAATATCTTGTCTATGTTGCTCGTGATTATCACTTTGTGACCGTCCAAGAATTTCCTCTGTGTTCTGAATGCATTTAGTTCTCTCTTTATCGTCGTTAAGTCGTTTATCAATAGAGTGTCTCTTCCCCTAAGAATTAAACCATCACAGTAGTTATGTAGAAACCTTTTCGTATCGAAAAGTTCTTGTGTAGTTACACACAAACCTATGGGTTTGATATCATGAAGGGTTAAAGGCATAGTTATCACTATAAATCTTGACTTAAAATAATAAATAGGTGTTCCAGATGAGACAACCAATAGTTTCAGTATTGGGTCATGTAGACCACGGTAAAACACTTCTGTTGGATTCGATTAGAGGTACGACTGTTCAGACGGGTGAAGCTGGTGGCATAACTCAACACATTGGAGCATCGTTCATACCCATTGATGTCATAAAAAAATTCTGTGGTCCTTTACTAGAAAAATTCAAGATCAAGATTAACATACCTGGTTTACTTTTCGTCGATACTCCAGGACATGAGAGTTTCATAACGTTGAGAAAGAGGGGGGGTTCAGTCGCAGACTTAGCTGTTCTGGTTATCGATATCAACGAAGGATTCCAACCACAAACAGAAGAATCTCTTAATTTTTTAAAACAGTTTAAAACTCCTTTCCTGGTGGCAGCAACAAAGATGGATTTAATCCCAGGCTGGTATCCCAACAAGAATGAATGTTTCATGGATAGTTTTAACAAACAGAGTGAGAGTGCCCAAGAGGAATTAGAAAATAAGGTATACAACATAATCTCACAGCTGTCCACACATGGTTTCGAAGCAGAAAGGTTTGACAGGGTTACTGATTTTAAGAAACAGATTTCTATCGTTCCCACCTCTGGAAAAAGTGGTGAAGGTGTACCTGAATTACTCATGATGCTCGCTGGATTGGCACAACAATTCTTGAAAGAAAGGTTAGAAGTTTCGGAAAAATGTAAAGGGACGATCCTAGAAGTGAAAGAAGTCAAGGGTTTAGGTACAACAGTCGATGTGATAATCTATGACGGGAAGGTAAATAGAGGAGATTATCTTATTGTGGGTGGTGAAGAACCAATAATTACAAGGATAAAAGCCTTGCTAAGACCACCAGAATTGAAGGAATTGAGAGTGGAGAAGAAGTTTGAATCTGTTAAAGAAGTTCATGCCGCTGCTGGGATAAAGATATCCGCACCAAACCTTGAGAACGTTATCGCTGGAAGCCCGATAATCTGTGTTTCTGATGAAGCTGAGATAGAAGAAGCCAAGCAAACAGTCCAGGAAGAAGTGGAA
>Ga0209636_10000069_pt1 | contig 77866 bp, 82 predicted proteins | sample DeeMarSWOR152_54_FD_187464 | JGI IMG/M metagenome (GOLD analysis project Ga0209636, IMG submission 187464) | Marine sediment microbial communities from White Oak River estuary, North Carolina - WOR-1-52-54 (SPAdes) (version 2) | ecosystem: Environmental > Aquatic > Marine > Intertidal zone >...
CTATTCAGTTCGTGACCTTGGTGTGTATGGATGGCTTACCTCTCCAAACGAGTGGCTACAACCAGGGCAGACTTTTATTCAGTTCCTTGTTGAGGGTGAGGAACATACCACTGGGTTTTGTAGGATAGTCATTCCAAGAGATGTGGTTAATGGCACATCTTATACGGTGTTGGTGGGCTGGAATTCTGTTTCAGTAGAAGAGCTTGCCATCTCAAACAGTACCCATGCATGTCTTTACTTCACCTATCAGCACTCAGAACACGAAGTAATAATAGTTCCAGAATTTCCACCTATGCTAATTCTACCACTATCCATGATAACGACACTGCTAGCAACCCTATTGTACAGAAGAAAAAGTGAGCGTAACTAGACACAAAAAAATTTTCCCATTTTCGGGAACGTTGGAATCTTGTTATTACTCTCTGATATGGTACTTGTATAGGTTTTTACCTCACACAACATTTAGTACACGAGTGCATTTGCATATTGTTTAGTGATTGTAATAATAGATAGTGAAAAGTTATAGTTAGTGGATTGTCAAAACAACATGTAAATATGTTACAAGCAAATTGCTTTTGCTTTGTCAAAAAGAGCCATATTGGGAGCTCGATTCATAAGATACACAATACTAAGTATCTTTTGCTCCAAGATGATTTTATGCATTTTCTATTGACGCAAATTATCTAAAAATCTTATTTATTGAGGTTTTTGCATCACATATTATTTATTAAAAATGTTGATTTTGTATGCTTAACGTTTTTTGTCTGGTAGGTCTATAGTTTAATTAGTGATTATTTGGAAACCAGAGGCATGCTAGTAGGAATCGTTCTATGTCTTCTAGGCCTCATTGTCTTCATGTATGGAATAAGCAACATGACACCTGTAAGTGCCATTTCCAATTCATTTCTCATCGTAATGGGCATGTTCTTAGGAATAGCAGGGCTCATTGTGTTGATTACAAATGCTTTTTCCAGCGGCTCTATCTTCACTTAGACTGCCCCCTTAATCGCTCTCCATTGTATCAACAATTTCTCTAACTTGCTGCTTCATTTCTGCTGTTGCTTTAACAACCACGACTCCCCTGCGGGGTTGCCCATAAAGCACTAAGGAGTTTTCAGGCACAGTTAAAATGGCGACCAAAGCTAACAGATCTTCTTCCCCATCAACAACAATTTTTGTTCGCTGAGAATCTTCTATCGCTTTTTCCACAGCAAACCAAGCTTCATAAGTTATAGTTCCAGGCGGGTTCTTCACATAAACGACTCGATCAGCCGTAGCAGAAATTGGTGTTATTTCCTTTCTCATGACTTTGTTGTCAATAATCAAAACATCAGGCAAAAGAGATTGGTCCGTTAAGTCTTGTGAAACTCGGTCGCCAACAGTCACTATCTTTGCGGGTTTTTCTTTTTCAATCAGTGTTCCAAGTATGCTTACTGTTTCTTCTAAAGAACCGCAGAATAGGATTCCTAGAGGTTTTTTCAGGTTCCTTCGAAGTTGCGGTGTAAGATGATAGATGCTAATCACCTATTGATTGCCAAGAATCTCTTTACCGATCTATCATATGTTCTTTCAACTTTAGGTGGAAACAGACATCCAGGCAGCTCATTTCGCTCTCGATGAAAACGAATGCATTCACAGCACTTACCTTTCTTATCACATGAAGAATAGGTGCAGCCACAATTTTTTAGATTAATATTGAGATTCGAACAAGGCTTTTCCTGTTGCATTCAACCATCCTTCTTTTCCTGCAAATATATGTGCTTTTAGTTTTTAAGAAGCCAAAATTATCGGACGCGTAGCGCATAACGTCCTTTTTCCTTGATCTTCATAACCTTTGCTATCTCCGAGTCTTCAGGATTGATGATAATAACAAGACCGCTAAAATCATCACTTAAGGTTGCAGTTTTGCATTTTAGACACAAATTACCTGTGGTAATAACATGGCATTCTCGACAGGCTTTTTCAGTCATTACTGCTTTTCCTCCTGCTCCTTAGTTTTCTCGACGGCTACTTCTTTTTTGGCTTCATTTTTTATTTTTCTAACTTCTTCCTTAATCCATTCAAGCTTTCCAAGAAACGGCTGCCTAGCAGTTACCCCGATTTTGCCTGATCCTCCACCCCGAGCCAACGAAACCGCTGTTACACGAGCCCTTACACGGTCTCCCGATGACAGTTTTCTTCGAGTCTCCTTACCCATCAACACACCTTGCTTTTCATCAAAAGAAATAAAATCATCCATCAGTTGTGATACGTGCAACAACGCATCAATTGGGCCAATACGTAAGAACGCCCCAAAGTCTGCGATTTCCACGACTTCGCCTTCAACAATTTCTTGAATTTTTGGATAAAACGTCAAAAGAGAGAAGGATATCTTGTGGTATGTGGCACCGTCGCCTGGAATTATTTTTCCTGTTAGACTAACGTTAATGTCAGTGACAGCCACAACATAGCCAAGTTCATCATCCACCATACCTTCATATTTCATTTTCAGCTGTTCGTGGCCTGCCTGCTTAAGGGGAGCACTAAATTTTTCCGGAGGTATGCGAATCGTATCTTCCAGAACGAGAAGTTTAAACATAACGATTTTTCCTCTATTTCAAATAGCTTGTGCTTACATAAGCTTCTAAGGGATTTTAAAAAGCTTTTGAAATGTTCTATTTTTCATCTAAATTCTAGACGGCTCCATCTAAAGCCAAATGTGATTTCTGTCTCAGATAAATAACGGGTACGTTTTTACGTCTCAACCTTTTCCTCAAAGTCTTGTCATTTGTTGCAACGCAGAATTTCATTTCCGACGCCACTCGGACAATCACATCATCATGTGACTCTTCGTTGCCTTTCTCTACGTTAAATTGGCGACATTTTTGAGCAAACGTCAAAGCCAGAGTTGCCTGCTGACACAATTTCATCGACCCGGTTTCAGCTATTTTCTGTAATTCTTTGTAGGTCGGAGAGAGGATTATCGGTTCGAAACGTCGGTTTAGAACTGTTAGTAACCCTTCAAAAACGTCTATGTTGAATTGTGAAGGGATAAAGAGGAAACTTGAGTCTAATATGACTTTTAATTGCTTTCTTGATTTTTTTGGATACAATTCTTTTTTCCCTTTTTTAAATGTTAAGGGTCTTTTTTGTTACAGCTCTACGTTTTTGCGTTACTTGACTATGCCATAGCCGATTAATCGCCATCTTCCAGCTATTTTTCTGCTTAGTGCTGCTCGCATACCCTTTTCAACACATACGGGGCGTCCAAGCTTTACGGTTGCTTCTTTACCCTTTACCGAAGTGACTACTCCTGCAGTGATTGTTGTTCCTACATCTAGAAGGAGGTTTTCTTGGAGGCGTATTTTATCTATCGCAACCATTTCTTTAGTTCCTATTGCGCGTTCAAAAAAATGCGTTTCTATGATAAGCTCTGAAACTGTTGGAGGAAGTTTTCCAGGAAGTCCAACCAGGTTACCAGTGAGGCTATCTGCTTTGGTTAAAGACGGATCAAACATTGTTCCTATTCCTACGAGTCCGCCGCATTGTACTTCATCTACGTTTCTTCCACCTGCTCGGAGGCTGACAATTTCGGTTAGTAAAGGTTCATATACGTTTTTGCCTTGTTTTTCCACTCGTATGCCTGGACGAACTTCTATGTTTTCGCCTAATTTGAATTTTCCTTGTATGTTGCTGCCGCCTATGACACCGCCTGCTAAGTTATCGATGGTTGTTCCAGGTTTGTTAATGTCGAAAGAGCGAACAACATACATCAGAGGAGGCTTTGTCGTGTCACGTTTAGGTGTAGGAATATGTTCTTCCATGGCTTGGACGAGAACGTCAATGTTTACGGAGTGTTGAGCTGAAATTGGGATAATTGGAGCGTCTTTGGCAGCTGTGTCTTTAACAAATTCGGTAATTTCGCGATAATTTTCCAGGACTCGTTTTTCATCAACTATGTCTATCTTATTCTGAACGATAATTATTTTGTCTACGCCGACAATTTGTATAGCTGCCAAATGTTCACGTGTTTGAGGTTGTGGACAGGGCTCATCTGCGGCAATCACAAGTATGGCACCATCCATGACAGCGGCGCCTGAAAGCATTGTGGCCATGAGTGCCTCATGACCGGGAGCGTCTACAAAACTGACGGCTCTTTGAAACTCGCACCTTGTGTGACAAGTTGGGCATTTTGGTTCCGTGGAGTAACATTCTGGCGCGTTACATTTTGGACATTTGTATATAGATGCGTCGGCATATCCAAGTTTTATTGTGATGCCACGTCTCAATTCTTCGCTGTGTTTAGCGGCCCATATGCCCGATAGGGCTTGTACAAGCGTGGTTTTTCCATGGTCTACGTGACCGATTGTTCCAATGTTAACTTCGGGCTGTTTGGGCAGTTCTTTCAGACGATTAACCTCCAGTTTCAGTCACTCTTGGTTTTTCCAGGGATTCCTCAGTCTTTTCTTCAGCGGTTTTCGGCGTTTTTTTCCGTTTTTCTGTCTCCTCTTCTGCTGTTTCAGCCTTCTTTTCTATTTTTTCCATTTCCGCTTTTTCGGGCTGTTTTTCTTTTCTTGCTTTCTTGGGTTTTTCGATTATTTTCATGTTGATTTGAACAATTTCTTCGGTGATAACGCTTCCACGAACCGTCTTTCTTCTACGTTCACCCTCTTTGGTTGAGTGGAAGCCAACGCTTTTGGTTATTATTATGCGAGCTTTCACTCCCCCGTGGATGTTTGGTCGCATAGGGAAACCGTCTTTGTCTGAACCTCCTGTGATTTTTAGCTTATGTCCCCCTAGTCCGATGGCGGTTCCGTCTATTGTTTCACCAAGTTTTCTTCCTATTATGGGAACGGCGCGGGAGCCCTCTAGTTCGACTATTTGGGATTTTCCGGTTTCGGGATCTGAAAGGATTATCTTGAATTTTGCCATGGAGATATGTACTCCGTATGAAGCAAGTTTGAATATGGATTGTACACGGTGTTTTTAAAGCTTCCTTTCAAAACGCCAACAAACAAACTTAGAGCTTTCTAACTATTGATTAGCGAAAAATCAACCCAACTTCCTAAACATTTTGATTTGGCATTTATTAGCCATCTATTTGGAACCAAACAAAATCTAAAGCGATTTGAGTGGCACATAAACTGCTGCTTCTTGCTTCATTTATAAGTTTTATGAAAGAACAAACACGAATCACGAGGCATTAAAATATATGATAAAGAACAATAACGTTAACTCTTTCAGAATCATTAGAATATAACGACGTTAGAATGGTGAAATCTGAATTGACGAAAACGCAAGGCTTGAAATCTCTTAAAGAAAAAAAAGAGACATGGGAAAAAGAGACCAAAGAAAAAAGTCTAGCAAGTTTTCAAGAAAGAAAAAGCAAGTTTCTAACAAGCTCAAACATCTCAGTTGAAAGAGTCTATACTCCCCTTGAAATAAAGACGCTAGACTACTTTCAAGGTTTAGGCTTTCCAGGCGAATATCCATACACTCGTGGCGTTTACCCAACAATGTATCGTGCACGGTTATGGACAATGCGGCAATATGCAGGCTTTGGTACAGCAGAGCAGGCAAACCAACGTTTTAGATATTTGCTTCAGCAAGGGCAAACCGGTTTAAGCGTAGCTTTTGACTTTCCTACACAAATCGGATTAGATTGTAATCATTCCTTAGCGTTAGGTGAAGTTGGAAAAGTTGGAGTAAGCGTTGGTACCTTAAAAGAAATGGAACTTCTATTTGATCGAATTCCCCTCGACAAAGTAACCACAAGCATGACTATAAACGCACCTGCCGCAGTGCTTCTAGCTATGTACGTCGCTATAGCCCAGAAACAAGGCATTAATCAATCAATTCTAGGTGGTACTGTGCAAAACGACATTCTCAAAGAATACGTAGCTCGCGGCATGTACATCTACCCACCTAAACCAAGTATGAAACTTGTCACTGACATCTTCGAATATTGTGGCAAAAACATGCCCCGCTGGAACACAATAAGCATAAGCGGCTACCACATCCGCGAAGCAGGCGCAACCGCAGTGCAGGAAATTGCTTTCACGCTCGCTAATGGCATCGCATACGTGCAAGCAGCAATTGACTGTGGCTTAAACATAGACAACTTTGCCCGAAGACTCTCCTTCTTCTTCGCCTGCCACAGCAACTTTCTTGAAGAAATCGCCAAGTTTCGAGCCGCCCGACGTTTGTGGGCGCGTATAATGAGAGAAAGATTTGGAGCTGAAAAACCTTCATCTTGGCAATTACGTTTCCACACACAAACTAGTGGAGTGGCGTTAACTGCACAACAGCCTCACAACAATATTGTTCGCGTTGCACTTCAAGCTCTTGCAGCAGTATTTGGAGGAACACAAAGCTTGCACACCAATAGTTTCGACGAGGCTTACGCATTACCGAGCCAAAGGGCTGTGACTATAGCATTGCGTACACAGCAGATAATCGCTTATGAGAGTGGTGTTACAGACACGGTTGATCCCATTGCAGGAAGCTACTGCATTGAGGCTTTAACAAATCAAATTGAGGAGGATGCAATGCGCTATATTGAAGAAATCGACCGACAAGGAGGCGCTGTAAACACCATAGAAAAAGGTTACATACAGCGTGAAATCATAGAAAGCGCCTTTAAGTACCAAAAAGAGGTAGAGAAAAAAGAACACATAATTGTGGGGATGAATGAGTTCGAAACCAAGGAAAAATTGCCCATAAAAATTCTGCGAATTGATCCAGCTGTTGAAAAGAAAGTAGTTGAACGGTTAAAACGTGTAAAAAAAGAGAGAAATAACCGAAAAGTCGGGAAAAGCCTTGATAAATTGCGTCATGTGGCTGAAGAAGGAACTGAAAATCTTGTGCTACCTATTTTAGACGCTGTTAAAGAGTACGCTACAGTAGGCGAAGTCTGCAACGTTCTACGAGAAGTTTATGGCGAATACAAACCATTAACAATTTTCTAATTAATGTTTTCCGATAACAACCAAAACGTCACCTTTGTCCACAATTGACCCTTGATCTACTTTGACTTTTGCGATAATTCCATCTTTAGGCGCAACTATTTCATTCTCCATCTTCATTGCTTCTAAAACACATAGTGGGTCGCCAGCCTTAACCTTGTCGCCAACCTCTACTTTTAACAATACGACTTTTCCAGGCATCAAAGAAGTCACTGCACCACTCTCTTTGACAACGAGTTTTTCTCTTCTTGGCATATAGGAAAAAGAGATTAATGGTGTAAAAGTTTTGTTACCTAACTCTCTTCGTTTAGCCTGAAGTTGCAAAACAAACTTTTTTCCATTAACTTCTGAATTAAGGACCGTAGACTTGTCTTTACTTAGTCTTATTCTATGTTTTTTACCATCGACGCTTATTGATACTTGTTTATCAAAGCAAAGCGAGTTTGAAAATATTACTTCAAAAACTTTATCATCTAGCTCAATCAAAGCAGTTCCTTTATGGTTTACTTTCAGTAATCTAACCTTACGACTTTTTCCACCCACCGAAACGATGTACTCGACTAACGAATCCATTTGAGGTCACCGCCAGAAAAATAGCCCTTTCTTCCCGCAGCTTTCCACAACGAAATCTGTTTTCTGCTTCTTGACGGAATAACCACTATTCCTTCTCGCCTGTTGGAAATGTAGCTAGCTAAGACAGCCGACAAAACTGCTACATCCTCTAATGTATTCTTGCCCTGAAGCCTGAAACTGCTCATTTGTTCATCCACAAAACGGGTATGAAGGAGCCCCTGTTGATAGAGTTTGTCCATTAAAATTTTCCTGAGAAAAGAAGCTGTGGTTTCAACTCCGCCCACAGACAACTCTTGTAGCGCATTTTTCATGCGAAAGATTGCTTCTTCACGGTTGAGACCCCAAGCAGCTATTTTAGCGATTAAAGAATCGTAGAAAAGAGGTATGTCGCAGCCAGTGTAAAGTGCTGTGTCAACTCTTATGCCTGGGCCTCCAGGCAGATGGAAGTGCGTTACTGTTCCTGGAGAGGGAGTAAAGTCTTTGTTTGGGTCTTCTGCGTTGATTCTGCAGTTTAGAGAATGCCCGTTAATAGTAATGTCGCTTTGTTTGTAACTCAGTTTTTCCCCCGCCGCAACGCGAATCTGCTCTTTCACAATGTCGATACCTGTTACCATCTCAGTAATCAAATGTTCCACCTGCAGTCGAGTATTCATCTCTAAAAAGTAAAAGGCTCCATTCTTTTCAACAAGAAATTCGACAGTGCCCGCGCTAAAATAGTTCACGGCTTTCGCTGCTGTAATTGCTTTTTCGCCCATCACAGTTCTCCTCTCTTCAGTCATCATAGGTGACGGGGTTTCTTCGATTAATTTCTGATGTCTTCTTTGAATCGAGCATTCTCGTTCGTATAAGTGGATAACATTGCCATGCTTGTCGGCTAACACTTGAAACTCAATGTGACGCGGCTTTTCCAAAAGCTGCTCTACATAAATCTGTGCATTACAAAACGAAGCTTCAGCCTCTAACATGGCAAGCTCCATTGCTTGGCGAATTTCTTTCGGGTTATTAGCAATGCGTAATCCTTTGCCACCGCCACCGTAAACAGCTTTAATAAGAACTGGATAACCGATTTGTTTTGCTAAAGCCTTCACTTCGCCTTCCGTCTTCACCACGCTTATGCTTCCAGGAATAATAGGAACTCCTGCTTTTTTCATTGTTTTTCTTGCTGTTATCTTGTTGCCCATTAGCCGTAGAATCTGACTCGAAGGTCCAATAAATGCAATTTTGTTGGATTCGCATCGCTGAGCGAAATCGGGAATTTGAGCTAGAAACCCGTAACCTGGATGTATTGCTCCGCTCCCAGAATTTTTTGCTATGTCTATTATTTTTGGGATGTCCAAGTAGCTTTGACTTGGCTGAGCTGGCCCAATGTGATAGGCTTCGTCAGCGTATTGAGTATGAAGAGCCTTTTTATCTGCCTCAGAAAAAACAGCAACAGATTTGATTCCCAGTTCTTTGCATGCCCTGATTATTCGTAGCGCAATTTCCCCCCGATTGGCAATAAGAATCTTGTTAAACATCTGCCTTTCTCCAAAACGTGGTTTAGGTAAGCTGCTTCTTATTGTAGGAATGCGGAGTTTTTAAATGGTTCTCTGGATTCTCAGAACTTAGTTTGTGGGTCACTGAGAGAAAGAATAAGAAAGGTTTAGAGAGTTTGGAGTGCCTCTTCTATCCGTGTTAAGGCTTTTTCTATGTTAAGAATAGAGTTTGCGAAGGAGAATCGCATGTAGCCCTTGCCATACTTGCCAAAAGCAGTCCCTGACAACGTGGCTACGCCTGCATTGTTAAGTAGAAAGTCTGGTAGTTTTTGGCTATCCATATTTACTCCATTTACATTTGGAAAGACATAGAATGTAGCTTTGGGTTTTTTGCACGTTACGCCGTTTATTTTCTTCAAGCCAGAAACTATGACTTCGCGTCTCCGTTTAAACTCTTCCACCATCTTTTTTGCTTCCTCTTGTGGTCCACGTAAAGCTTCGATGCCGGCCATCTGCGAAAATGCGCAAGTGCAAGAGTTGGAGTTTATCATGAGTTGCGTGATCTTTCCAGCTAAGTCCTTTCGCATAACCCCATAGCCTAGTCTCCACCCAGTCATAGCATAAGTTTTCGAGAACCCGTCTATAATCACTGTTTTCTCTTTCATTCCAGGAAGCGAAGCGATGCTTCTATGCTCATCTTCGTAAATTCCCCGGCTGTAGACTTCGTCTGAAACTATGATTAAATCGTCTCTGTCTTTAACTTTATCAGCAATAGCTTCCAAGTTTTCTTTTGTCAACACACCGCCCGTAGGGTTTTCTGGGAAGTTCAAGATGATCATCTTTGTTTTATTTGATATTTTTTCCACAGTGTCTTCAGTGTCTATTGCAAAATCGTTTTCTTCTTTCAATGGCATGGGTACTGGTTTTGCGCCGATGAATTTTATCATTGACTCATATATTGGGAACCCCGGGTTAGGATACATCACTTCGTCATTTACTTCGATGCAGGCTAATGCACTGAAGAATATTATCGGCTTGGCGCCAGGCGTCACAACTACTTCTTCAGGATTTGCATCGATGTGCCTTGTTGTCGAAATATATTCTGCTATGGCTTCTCTAAACTCGGGGATTCCAGCGGCAGCAACATAGTGCGTGTACCCGGAGTTCATGGCTTTTGTTGCTGCATCTCTAATATTTTTAGGGGTGTCAAAATCTGGCTCACCGATCTCGAGATGAACTATTTCACGACCTTGTTTTTCTAAGGCTTTAGCCTTTGCAAGCATTTCAAAAGCGGTTTCTGTGCCTAAATCTTGCATTCTTCTAGCAAAGATTGAAGTCATGATACTTCTCTCCTTAGAAGCAACTACTAAAGGAAAATAAACTATATAACGTTTACATTTGGCAACAGTTACACAAGTTCATCAGGGTCTCATTTGATTGTGCGCTGTCTTTTTGCGTGATTTTGTTTGAAGCAATTGCTTTATGTAGACATTTGTGTTACATAATAAAGAAAAGATGCGCTTACAATGGATGTTTGACTATTGTAAGTTTTGCCCTATTATGATGCGCATTATTTCGTTTGTTCCACCTGCTGAAATTGTTTCTAAAGAGTCCAGCAAGTAACGTATTGCCTTGAACTCGGGCAATGTTCCGTAGGCTCCGTGAATCTGAACCGCGTTAACAGCGGTATTTCGGGCAACTTCAGCTGTGTAAAGCTTCGCCCTTGCTATCTCTTTAGCTATTTCTCTACCCGTTTTTCTACGGTCAAGAAGCCACGCAGCGTAATAAGCCAACCATCTTGCACCCTCAATCTCAACATCCATGTTTGCAAGCATAAACTGGATGTTTTGAAGTTGAAAAATCGGCTTCCCATATAACCGTCTCTCCATAGCAAATTGCAACGCTGTCTCGTAAGCAGCCTCTGCAATTCCTAAGGCTACACCAGCGTTACCCATTCTGCCAATTTCTGATATCGATGCAAGTGCAGCCTTTAACCCATCTCCTTCTCTGCCAATAAGATTTTCTTTAGTTATTCGGCAGTCTTTAAAGAACAACTCAGTGATCTCAATGCTTCGAAAACCCATATGCTTCTCTCTTGTTCCACAGCTGAAGCCAGGTGTTCCTTTCTCAACCACAAAAACGCTTAGCTCTTCGGGTCCGCCGCTGGTTTTGGCAACGAAAACACAGATATCTGCCACCGCTCCATTTGTGATGAAGCACTTGCTTCCGTTAACAACATACCCATTCTCGTCACGTTTAGCTATGGTTCTAATTGCTTTGGGATCAGATCCACCCGTGGGTTCAGTAATTGCCATGCACATGATTTTTTCCCCTTTAACCACTGGCGGAATATAATTGAGTTTTTGTTCTTCATTTCCGATGCGGAGTATTGTCCAGAGACCCATAGGCGTTGCTTGAAGAAACAATCCCATAGAAGGATAAGCTCGTGAGATTTCTTCTATAGTTATTACACGTGCTAAATGTCCCATAGGGGAGCCGCCGTATTTTTCGGGAATTACTGTTCCTATGAGTCCTAAATTGGCTATTTTCTTAACGACTTCATGAGGAAATTCGCCTTTATCATCGATTTCAGAAGCTTTTGGCATAAGTTCTTTTTCTGCAAAGTTGCGTATCGTTTTTCTGAGTACTTCTTGTTCTTGACTGAGGTTGAAATCCATGTCAATATCCCTTGCCCGTTTGATAGGAAAGACTTGGTAAGTTATATTTAGCTGTGGTTATTCTGTTATTATTGTCGGATTTGTTGAGGTGGAAAAGAGTTGGGTGAACATGAGCTTAAGGAAGTTGGCAACGTAACTCATTACTTCGCGAAAATAAGCGTAGCTGTTATCGAGTTAAGTGATACACTTTCTGTGGGAAACCGCATCCTCATAAAGGGCATGACAACAAACGTTGAACAAACCGTTAATTCAATGCAGATAGAACACGCAAATGTTGAGAAGGTTGAGGCTGGGCAAAGCATTGGATTAAAAGTAGACGACCGCGTAAGAGAAGGCGATACGGTCTACAAAATACTCTAGTAACCATCATCTACTTTTTTTACTATTAATCACCGAAAAACGTGATAAAGAAAAAGTTTTAGGTTTATTTCAAGCCAGGCTTTTTGACGCTCACAACACCTTCGTTCACAAGGTTTGGAGGGACTTTGCCTTCGAAAAAGGCGATTAGGTTTTCAGCTACCATCTCCGCCATCTTTGAGCGTGTTTCAAAACTAGCGCTTGATATATGAGGCGCAACAACTACGGTATCGAGCGTTAACAACGGATTGCTTGCCGGGATAGGCTCTTGCTCAAAAACGTCCAAGCCAGCACCTGCAATCCAGCCTTCCTTCAAAGCCTTGTAAAGCGCTTTTTCATCTATGACTGGACCTCTTGAATTGTTAACTAAGATAGCTGTCTTTTTCATTAATCTAAGCTTTTCCGCGTCTATTAAGTGGTATGTGGCCTTAAGCAAGGGCACGTTGACAGTGACGAAATCTGCCTTTTGAAGCAGGTTGTCGATTTCTGCATATTCTATGTCTTGCTCTTTTTCTAAATCTTGTCTGCGAATCACATCGTAATAGAGAACTTTCATGTCGAATCCTGCTGCTCTTTTTGCAATAGATGATCCTATTCTTCCCAAGCCTATAATTCCCAAAGTTGCGCCATAGACATCTCTACCCTGCAACATCATGGGATGCCATCCCACCTTCCATCTCCCAGTGCGAATATATTTATCAGCTTCGACAACTCTTCTCGCTGCGGCCAATAAAAGCGTCCAAGCGAAATCAGCGGTGGTTTCAGTTAACACGCCGGGAGTGTTAGTGACATAGACTCCTCGTTTTGTGGCTTCTTTAATATCGATGTTGTCAAACCCAACGGCAAGTTGAGAGACAATTCTCAGGTTAGGCGCTGCGTTAAACACTTCTGCGTCTATTTTGTCGGACAAGAGTGTGGCTAACGCTTCAACTTTAGCTGCTTTTTCAATAATTACTTTCTTTGGTGGTGGAGCGTATTCAGACCAGACTTCTGCGTCAAATTGTTCTTTAATTATACGTAGTCCTCTTGCTGGCAGTTCTCGGGTTACGTATACTTTGGATTTTTGCAACATTAAACACCTTAACGCTTGTTCAAATAGTACTATCAAATTTATTAATTTACTGACTAATGCATATAGCGCTGGCGAAGCTATGCCAAAAATTAAAAATAAAGAGGCTCTCATAGAAAACGCGAAATCCAAGCTTGACAAAAAAGCACGTATACTAGCACTAGATGCCTTAGAAACAGCATTAAGGGCTGCGAACCCAAAAGAGATAATCAAATCAAAAGTTACAGTGAAAGGTAATACGTTAAAAATTGGTCAACAGAAATTTGATCTGAACAAGTTTGGACACATTTACGTTGTTGGTGGCGGAAAAGCAAGCGGAAAAATGGCTGAAGTTCTAGAACAAATTTTTGGAAATCGAATATCAAGTGGAATCGTTAACATTCCTTACGGAAATGGTTTTTGTAAAACTCGTAAAATTAGGTTACAAGAGGCTAATCACCCCATCCCCGACGACGCTGGGATGAAAGGAGCAAAGGAAATGTTGGATTTGGTTGATCATGCTGATAAAGACGATTTGATTTTCTGCTTAATTTCAGGGGGTGGGTCAAGTTTGATGCCACTACCTCGTGGCAAGATAACTTTGGACGACAAACGGCAAATTACTGACGCACTATTGAAGTCAGGCGCCACAATAAACGAGATCAACACCGTGCGAAAGCACATTTCAAATTTTAAAGGAGGATGGCTGGGAAAAAAAGCTTATCCAGCCACAGTAATTAACCTAATTTTATCCGACGTGATAGGTGACCCTTTAGACTTCATCGCTTCAGGTCCTACCGTTCCCGACTCGACCACTTTTGCTGACGCTGTAGAAATTTTGAAACGGTACAGTTTGTGGGAAAAATTGCCGCAATCTGTCGAAGCTGTGCTTATTGATGGGCAAAGAGGATTGATTACTGAAACGCCGAAAAGGGGAGATAAGGTGTTCAAGAAAACTTATAACATTATCGTCGGAAACAATCGCTCAGCAACTCTGGCTGCTCAAAAAAGGCTCCAAAAAGCTGGTTTGCATTCACTTCTTCTAACGTCTTTTCTCGAAGGCGAAGCGAAACATGTCGGAACAATGTTGGCCTCTATAGCAAAAGAGGTTGAGGTTTCAGGAAACCCGATGCCTAAACCTTGCGGAATTGTTGCTGGTGGAGAAACTACGGTTACTGTTTTCGGGAATGGAAAAGGTGGGAGAAACCAAGAAATTACCTTAAGTGCAGCTTTAAAAATTTCTGGCATGGACGGTGTTGTAATTGCTTCACTTAGCACCGACGGTGTAGATGGACCAACTGAAGCAGCAGGTGCTTTAGCAGATGGAAAAACCATTATCTGCTCTCAAGAGCAGAGATTGAATGCAAGAAGCTTTCTTGCTAAGAATGATTCCTTCAATTTCTTTTCAAAGCTGGACGACCTTATTTTCACAGGTCTTACAGGAACTAATGTTAATGACATCTCAATAATTATAGCAATAGAATAACTAGCTAGTTTATTACAACTAAGATGTCTCCGTCGTTTACTGGGGTTCCTTCTGAAACGTTGATTTTTTGAATCTTCCCAGCCTTTGTCGCTATGATTTCGTTTTCCATTTTCATTGCCTCAAGAATGCAAACCACATCACCAGCCTTTACAGTATCCCCTTTCATTACTTTAACAGAAATAATTTTTCCGGCCATAGGCGCCACTACAGCCCCATCTTTAGCAACTACTTCTCGGCGTCTTTCAGCCTTTGTTGGGATTTGTACAGGAGGCGTTAGTGTAACTATTCTTTTAACAGCCTCTCTTAGTTTTGCTTTGAAAAAAGCATCGTTAACTTTCAAAGTGAAAGGCGCATGTCTGTCAATTTTCTCCAGTTCAATTTGATACGTTTTCCCCACAACATTAATCGCTAGAGGTGAAATCTTGCTGTTTTCGCTTTTTTCTACTTTAAATTCAACTGTCTTGTCGTTTATCTTTGCCTCGAATAGTGTTTCACCTTCTTTTTTGACAAGCTCCACTTTGTAGGTTCTGTTTTCGATTAGTATGTAGTATTCAGGCACACTCTTAGCCGCCTTGTCTGGCCAATTCTTGTCTAGCTGCCAAAACCCATGGCGAAATTTTTCCTATTCCAGCTTTTCTCGCAGGGATCACTGCTTTCACCTCATGAGTGCTTTTGAGAAACGCTGTAACTGCTACTGACAACGCTGCAATTTCTTCCAGTTCCTTCTGTTCTGGAGTTAGAGCCGTAGCTTTTTCTTTTCTTTTCGCATCTCTTTTCTTGAAAAACTCCACTGCGACTTTTGGAAACAAAGCATAAGTTAGCTCATCTTCCTCGCTTTCTATGTAGCGCTTTACTTCTTCTGGTATCTTGCCAAGTTCAGGCTCGAGTAAATCTGCGGGACGACATTTTATTGGTTCTTCGTCGTCGATTATTTTTTTCTTTATCCTATCATTTATCGATGCGGGAGGCCTACCGTAGAATCCTTTTACGTAGTCTCTCACTTCATTTGGCACAATTTTATAGCGTTCACCAGACAAAACATTAAAAACCGCCTGTGTGCCAACCAACTGGCTGGTAGGAGTGACGAGAGGTGGATATCCCAACTCTTCTCGAACACGCGGAACCTCCTTCAATACCGCATCAAGCTTGTCTAAAGCATTTTGCTCCTTCAACTGCGAAATTAAGTTGGAAAACATTCCTCCTGGAATCTGATGCGTTAAAATTGACGTGTCCACTCTTTCTGCCAAAGGACTAATTAGACAGAGAGGGTCGTAGTATTTTTCTCGCAAACCACGAAAATATTCAGCAATTTCAACTAATAATTCCATGTCGAGTCCTGTGTCGTATTCAGTGCCTTTTAACCCAGCTACCACACTTTCAACTGGCGGTTGAGAGGTCCCCCAAGCGAACGGAGAAAACGCAGTGTCTAGGATGTCTGCTTCGGCTTGACAAGCGCGTAAGTAGGTCATCATTACTGTGCCGCTCGTGCTGTGGCAGTGCATGTGAACTGGTAAGTCGATTTCTTTCTTTAAAGCTGAAACAAGTCTGTAGGCTTCTTTTGGCATGAGCATGCCCGCCATGTCTTTAATGCATATTGAGTCGCAGTCAAGTTTGGCTAAGCGCTTGGCTACTCTCAGATAGTAGTCTATTGTGTGGGCAGGGCTTATGGTGTAGCACAGCGAACCTTGAGCGTATGCACCAACTTTTTTCACGGTTTTTATGGCGGTCTCTAGATTGCGTGTGTCGTTTAATGCGTCGAAGATGCGGAATATGTCTATTCCATTTTCTGCAGCTTTTTCCACAAACTTGATTAGAACATCGTCAGGGTAGTTTCGGTATCCTACAAGGTTTTGTCCTCGTAGAAGCATTTGTAGAGGCGTTTTTCGGACGTGCTTCTTTAATGTGCGGAGGCGTTCCCATGGGTCTTCGCTTAAGTAGCGTATACTGACATCGAAAGTGGCGCCTCCCCAAACTTCGAGAGAAAAAAATCCAACTTGATCTACTTTTTCGGCGATAGGAATCATGGATTCGGTTCTCATACGAGTTGCCATCAAGGACTGATGGGCGTCTCTGAAAGTAGTATCGGTGATTTTGACTGTTTTAGTCAAGAGAAATCCCATTTGAATGGTGTTGAGAATTAATAAACAACTTTAGGCTCCTATTTTAATCTACCTTTTAAATGAGTCAATTGCAGGATTTTATGGGTCAAACAAACATCTTGAAACGCTTATAGTGGAATATTTGGATGTTTTTTAGGTGGTCGAGGCTCTCGTTTAGTGACCAACATTTCAAAGGCACCAATAAGCTTAGGCCTTGTCTGCGACGGCTCAATGACATCATCAATATAACCCTTCTCCGCAGCAATGTAAGGATTCGCAAATTTTTTGCGGTATTCTGCTGTCAACTCTTTCTTCCTCTTCTCTGGGTCTTTTGCTTTTGCGATGTCTTTTCGAAAGATAATGTTGATTGCTCCTGCTGGTCCCATGACGGCGATTTCTGCGGATGGCCAAGCATAGTTTATGTCTGCGCCAGAGTGTTTGCTGCCCATGACGTCGTATGCCCCTCCATACGCCTTACGAATTATAACAGTGATTTTAGGCACAGTGGCCTCGCAGTAGGCAAAGAGCAGTTTTGAACCATGGCGTATTATTCCGCCGTGTTCTTGGTCTATGCCGGGTAGAAAACCAGGTACGTCTTCAAAGGTTATTATGGGAATGTTGAAGGCGTCACAGAACCTTATGAAACGTGCTGCTTTAGTTGAGGAATTTACGTCTAAGGTGCCTGCGTAATATTTTGGTTGATTTGCCACGATTCCTATTGAACGTCCATTTAGTCTTGCGAAGCCCACTACTATGTTTGGTGCCCAGAGAGGCTGAACTTCTAAGAATTCACCGTTGTCAACCACTGATGCGATTATTTCTTTTGTGTCGTATGGCTTGTCTGGGTCATCTGGCACAACTTCTTCTAAACTGTCGTCAGTGCGGTTTGGGTCATCGCCGGTTTCTTCAATAGGCGGGTCTTCCATGTTGTTAGAAGGTAGATAGCTGAGAAGTTTTTTAATAAGTTCTATGCATTCTTGTTCATTATCAACCATAAAATGGCAGACTCCGCTAGTCTGCATGTGTACTAAAGCGCCACCCAACTCTTCAAAATTGACTTCTTGTCCCAAGACGGTTTTGATAACTTCAGGTCCAGTAATAAACATGTGACTCGTATCCTTAACCATAATGATAAAATCGGTCATGGCTGGAGAGTAAACAGCCCCGCCTGCACAAGGTCCCATGATAGCAGAGATTTGAGGGACGACGCCGGAGGCTATTACGTTTTTAAAGAAGACATCACCGTAACCTCCAAGACTTGCAACGCCCTCTTGAATTCTCGCGCCGCCACTGTCATTCAAACCTATCACTGGTGCACCTGTTTTCATGGCTAAATCCATTAACTTGCACACTTTTTTGGCAAACATCTCTCCAAGGGAGCCGCCGAACACTGTAAAGTCTTGGGAAAAAACATAGACTAGGCGGCCATTGATCGTTCCATACCCAGTTACTACACCATCTCCTGGAATTTTTTTGTCAGCCATCCTAAAATCGGTGCATTGGTGAACGATGAAAGGGTCAAGTTCTATGAAACTGTTGGGATCTAAAAGCAGGTCAATTCTTTCTCTCGCAGTCAACTTACCTTGCTTGTGCTGTTTTTCTATCCGTTCTTTTCCGCCTCCAAGCTTAGCCCTTTCTCGTAGTTTACGCATTCGCTGAATTTTCTCTTTCACTGTTGGTTCACGTATCGCCAAATTAATTCACCTGCGAATTGCTACACTATTCCTTTCAGATATATATTTACTTCACCAATCAAACACAGAAAAACATAACTTTCGGAATATTGTTGAAAATATGGCGACACTTGATGCTGCGATTCTACAATACAATGACCCGAAAAAAAGAGTTTTTCAAGCCTATCGAAAAGGGTAAAGTTCGCATGTATTCATGTGGGCTGACGGTGTATGATTATGCCCACATAGGTAACCTCAGAGCTTACGTGTTTGTTGATCTATTGAGACGTTGGCTGGAATACAGAGGCTTCAACGTGAAGCATGTGATGAACGTCACAGATGTAGATGACAAAACTATTCGAGGCATGCAGAAAGAAGGAATATCCCTTAAACAATACACCCAACGATATATTGACGCGTTCTTTGAAGACTTGCAGATGCTAAACATTGAGAAAGCAAAAATTGTTCCAAAGGCCACAGAGCACATAGAAGAAATGATTAGACTAGTTGAGATTTTGATGGAGAAAGGTTACGGCTACAAGGGCGAAGACGGCTCAATTTACTATAGCATCTCTAAATTCAAGAATTACGGTAAATTGTCTAAGATGAAAATCAAAGAACTTAAAGCTGGAGCAAGAGTCAAAGTCGATGACTACAGCAAAGAGCAAGCAAGTGATTTCGCTCTTTGGAGAGCTTGGGATCCAGCCAACGGCAATGTCTCCTGGGAAACTAAGTTAGGTAAGGGCAGACCTGGATGGCATCTTGAATGCTCTGCTATGTCGATGAAATACTTGGGCGAAACCTTGGATATTCACACAGGTGGAGTTGACAATATATTCCCTCACCACGAAAACGAGATTGCTCAAAGTGAAGCGGCAACTGGCAAAAAATTTGTCAATCACTGGATGCACAATGAGCACTTGCTTATTAAAGGCGAAAGAATGGGTAAATCCTTAAAAAACTTCTACACATTGCGAGACTTACTTCGCATGGGGTATGATCCTATAGCTGTAAGATACTTGCTAATGTCAACTCATTATAGAAAACAACTTCACTTTACATTTGAAGGCTTGGAAGCATCCAAAAATGCTTTACAACGACTTTACGACTTTATGAAAAGACTTGAAGAAATCAAAAAAGAGGGCGACAAGGAACTCAAAAAACTAACTGAAAAAGCGAGGAAAGATTTTGAAGACGCAATGAATGACGACTTGGACATAAACAAAGCTCTTGCAACAGTATTTAACCTAGTAAAAGAAGTAAACATAATAATCGATCAGACAAAGCTAGATCGAACAGGAGCGAAGCAAGTAAAAAATTTGATGATAGACTTCGATAAAGTCTTAGGGGTTTTAGGTAATTTTTGGAAACGAAAAAAGGAGAAGCTTCCTGAGGAAGTTAGAGAGCTAATTAGGAAGAGAGAGGAAGCAAGGGGGACAAAAGACTGGAAAACTGCTGACGCCATTCGTGAGAAGCTGCTAAGGATGGGTATAATTTTGGTGGATACACCGGAAGGTGTAAAATGGAAAAAAGAACGTAGCCCTGACTAGGGCTTTTTTCTTACCGTTACATCGCCCGTCACTACTTTTCTTAAAACACCATTCTTAAGCCTAACGATAAGAGAACCATCTTCATCTAAATCCCATGCCTCGCCCACAATAACCTCGTTAAAACTGGTAACTTCCACTTGTTCGCCAAGAAAAGTTGCTAGGAGTTTCCATTCTTGAAGCAAAACGCTCCATAGCTCCTGCTGTAGACGCTTGTAACGATGTTCAAAGTTCTGCAAGAGACTTTTTAGAAATGCCTTCCGCTTTATCTCATAACCTAATTCATACTTCAAAGATGTTATATTATTTCGGAGACTGCTGGGAAAAGATTCCAAGTCGACGTTAACGTTAATTCCGATTCCTACAACCACAAATTCAATGTTGTTCTCTTTAGTCTTTGTTTCAGTTAAAATACCGCAGACTTTTTTGCTGTTAATAAGAACATCATTTGGCCATTTGACTTCAGCCTTTAAACCAAACATTGCATTGATTGTTTTTGCAACAGCTGATGACGTTATAAAAGTCAGCTTTAAAGCTTCCTTAGGGGTAATTTTGGGTCGCAATATTATGGAGAGCCAAACTCCTCCCCTTGGTGAAATCCATTCCCTTCCCAGTCTGCCCTTTCCACTCGTTTGTGTTTCGGCTAGAATTACTATTTTTTCTTCGCCATCTTTTTTTGCAACTTCTTTAGCTATACTATTTGTAGAAGAAACGTTGTCATAGCAGTAGATTTTGTAACCTAAGGTTGTTGTTTGAATTTCGCTGGGTTCTCGAGAATTTTGTTGAGACATTTTGAAGCTAGTGTTCACACAACTCTATTAAGACGTTTCCAGTGCTTTTTGGATGCAAAAACGCTATTTCTCCGCCTTTAATTCCAATTCTTGGCTTCTCGTCAATCAAAACCACGCCCTTGTTTTTTAACTGTTTTAGCGTTTTTTCTATGTTATCAACTTTAAACGCGATGTGATGGATTCCTTGACCTCGTTTTTCCAAGAATTTCGATACTGGGCTTTCTTTGTTCAAAGGTTCTATCAATTCAATACTTGTTTCTCCAACATCCAAGAAAGCCGCTTTAATCTTGTGCTGTTTAGCCTCTTTCAGGCTTTCCAGTTTTAATCCCAAGAGCTTTTCATAGGTTGGTAAGATATCGTCTATTTTTTCTACAGCTATTGCAATATGATCCAGTCCTGTAATCATTTTTTCACCTTTGCAGAAATTTATGGCAGGTAGAATATAAACAAGTTGAGAACACAGAAATAACAATTCTCATTTGGAACTTATTAGAAGTATATAGTGAATAATGTGTGTCCCTAAAAAGAACCCAGAGCTTGTGTGTAAAGTTGTATATTTAACATAGTTGGGAAAAAATTCAGGAGTTCTCTTTTCTCCTTCGCAGGTGGGTTTTTAACAACCTTCCCCATCCCAACCAAGGACAAGTATAATATGCTTATCAATTAATTAATGTACTTCCAAGTTTTTATAGCTTCCTGAAAACTTGTCCGAAAAGATTGAAAAAGAATCTGAAAATGTTTAGATAGAAGCATAGTGCGAGCCATATAGTTTCTATCGTCGAGATTTCTTGCTCGATCCTCCTCCTCTAATACTCTCTGAGCCATATGAATACATTAATGGATATCTATCTACATTATTCTCGTCTATTATGTATGGTGTATCTCCGATTCCATCACCACCTAACCATTCCTGATTTGGACCATGCAAACTATCACTTCCACGATAATCGCTCCAATAGTTTCCACCAGAAGGATAGCCATTATCCCACTTATACGTCGACGTAGAGAGCGATATTTGAACATTGTTGTTAAAGAAGTTGTTGTGATATATAGAGTTGTTAGTTGAAGAATCGAAGGGCTGGGAGAGAATTCCATAGCTATTATTTATAATGTTGCATTCAGTTACAGCATTGTTAGAGGAATCTTTGAACCAAATTCCATATTGAGTATTTGATTGAATAAGGCTTTTAATCATCCTGTTGTTGGATGAATTTTCAAAATGAATTCCATAGTAATTGTTGTATATAGCTATGTTAGAAATTGTATTTTCAGATGAGTTTTGCAAATAAATTCCATAGCAGTTATTTGTGCAGACATTTTTAATCAATGAATTATTAGACGAAGAGGCAAGTCTGATTCCATATCCGCTTTTGTTATGAGAGTTAAGATAATTCTGAGTTATATTGTTTCCAGATGATTTGTGAAGATAAATCCCAGTAGTATAGTTAAAAAAATCATTGGCAACTATGAGATTAGCATATCCTTCTTCCAGATAAATCCCATAATTATTGCTTACCAATCTATTGCCTTGTATTGTGCTTCCTACAGAATAGTTTAGAAAAATTCCACTAATGTCTTCAGGGCCACCAACTGAACTATTCTGTTGGATCACAAATCCTGAGATGAATACGTTCATTGCAGCTATTGAAAGTGGCGTTCCAGTTAAGTTCCCATCAATAACAGTGTTGCTTATATTCTCTCCAAAAAGGGACACAGTTTTGTTTACAACTACATTTTCATAGTATATTCCTGAAGAAACGAATATTGGTGTTCCTTCATTTGCAGTATTTATGGCCTCTTGCAGGAAAGAGTATTTAATGTACACTGCGTATTTCTCAGTTTTCCAAGCTGTTATTCCTCCAAGCATGTTGTAAACATGCAAAAAATCATTGTCTACCAGAATTTGGCTTGCACTTGTACTTCTTCCACCCAACTTACAATACACCAGGATTTCATCAGTTTTGTTTAACTCGTCTAATCTTGTCGGCAGCTCGGTCACTGGAATCAGTTTTGCGTTTCTAATGTGCCCGTCATTCTCGTATTCACTCTGAGTTCTGACGTCCAAAACAACCAAAGAAGGATTAGAGTCAATCATGGCCTTTGCCTCTATAACTGTAATGTTGATGTAGCCATTAGTTAAAATTGACATTGCAAGAGCTAAAGAGGAAAAAACCAGAGTCAACATGAGCAGGGAAATTAGTCTTTTCATCTTTTCTACCTTACTCATATCATGGCCTTTGAAACTATTATCGATTCTGGAAGAATCTTCTATTCTAGATTGGGGCTCGTTATCATCTGCACACGATTCAACCAATTCATGAGTAAACACTAGTAGCAACCATAGTCTACAGAAGAAACAAACTAAGTAACCCGCACACAACATCCATTTTCCACTCACAATCAGAAAAGTACCAATCATATTTGATACTTATTTGGATCCCAATAGGCTCCAAATAGGAAGGTCTATCTACCGCGCAGAAAACACACACAAACACTATAAACCACCACAACAAACACCAAAAAGCAGGGAATCCTCCTATGACAAAACTCTTTGGAACAAGTGGCATAAGAAGCAAAGCCAACACACTCGTAACACCAAAACTTACCTTGCAGGTCGGCCAAGCCCTAGCCACTTATGCAAAGGCAAAAACTATTCTGACAGCTCAAGATACCCGTACAACCTCCCCCATGCTGCAACACGCATTAATAGCAGGCATAACAGTAGAAGCAAAAACCAGAAAAACTGCAGAAGCAATTGTGAAAAAAGCTGTAAAGTTAATTGATAAAATAATCAAGGAGACAAGTTAATGAAAGCAGTAATCTTAGTTGCGGGTAAAGGAACACGTCTTCATCCTCTTACACTTACACGCCCCAAACATCTTATCCCTCTTGGTGGAAAACCAATAATAGACCATGTCCTAACTGCTCTCAAACATGCAGAAATAGGTGAAATCATTTTCATCGTTAACTACATGGCAAAACACCTTCAAAATCATTTGGGAGATGGAACGAAATATGGAATGAAATTCGAATATGCGGTTCAGAAACAACTTCGAGGCACCGCAGATGCCACAAGTTTTGCAGAACCTTTCGTAAAAGAAAACTTTCTCTTAACTTATGGTGACTGGCTGACAACTTCAGACGTTGTAAAAGCAGTTCTCCAAACGCATAAAAGAGAAAAACCTGTGGCTACAATGGCAGTTATTCCTGTTGAAAATCCTGAATACTACGGCATAGTTGAAGTTGAAAATTCTTTTGTCAAAGATATTGTAGAAAAACCTCGCCAAGACGAAGCTCCAACAAACTTGGCGAACGCAGGTTTATATGTTCTTTCTACTGAAATTTTCGATGCAATTAGGCGCACAAAACTATCTATAAGAGGCGAGTTAGAGATAACCGATTCTTTCATGTCACTTTTGAAAGAAAAACACAAAATTGCTGCCACCAAGCTTTCAAGCAGCGAAATGTTTGATGTAGGACTACTTTGGGATTTGTTTGAGGCCAACCGTTGGGTTCTTGAGAAAAATAAGCCCAAAAATGAGGGGCGAATCGAGGATGCAGCCCACTTGATAGGCCCTGTTATCGTTGAGAAAGGCGCTAGAATCCGTTCCGGAGCATACATCGAAGGCCCTGTTTTCATCGGCAAAAACAGTGACATAGGACCCAACTGCTTCATACGCCCCTACACCAGCATTTGCCAAGAAGTAAGAATTGGAAACGCATGTGAAATAAAAAACAGCATTATAATGAACAAAACACACGTTGGTCATCTATCCTACGTAGGTGACAGCATAATAGGCGAAAACTGCAACCTAGGCGCAGGAACAACAGTCGCCAATTATCGTTTTGACGACAAACCCGTTAAAATGAAAGTTAAAGATAAAGTCTTAGACACTAGAAGAAGAAAACTCGGCGCTGTACTTGGTGACGACGTTAAGACCGGGATAAACGCGTTGTTTATGCCTGGAGTGAAAGTAGGCAATAACTGCTGGATAGGTCCCGATGCCATAGTATATCGTGATGTGCCCCCAAACACCATAGTTATGTTTAAGCAAGAACAAGAACTACGCGAAAAACTGTAACGGAATTCTAAAAATATCAAAATCCTAAAAAGCTATAGCGCTATAATATCACGGCGAGATAAAGAAGGTAGAATAAATTGTCAGCAGCACAGAGAAGGTTTTTCAGCGAAGTAGCCACTTTAGTTGACAAGAAGGTTACTGTAGCAACTGTCAACGGCAAATCTTATAGTGGCACGCTTATCGGAATAAACCCAGACAATATGAACCTCTGCTTATCAGAAGCGAAAGACGAAAAAGGGCAAACATTACACAGAGTTGTTTTAAACGGTAATGCTGTAACTAAAGTATTTGCAGTTGAAAAATCCTTTGATTTGAAAGCACTGGCGGAACGTTTAGAGAAAGTGTTTCCAACTATGGTTAAACTTTATGAGGATAAGGGTTTCATTTGGGTGATGGAGAAAATCAAGGTTACAGAGAAAGGCGTTCTAGAGGGAACTGGACCTGCAGCAGAACGTGTACAGAAGGTATATAGCTTGTTTCTAAGTGAAATGAAGACTTAGATAAACCAGCGAAATTGAGAATCTTTTTTTCTTCTTTCTCCTAGAGATCGCTCAAGCAAACCAAAATTTTCCAGAAGACTTTGCGTAACTTCTATGGTATCATCTAAAGTGTCAAGGCTGACTTCTAAATTAAACATTTTGCAAACTACTTTCAGAACCTCACGGGTAGCTGCACTGTCAGGATAAAGTCCTAATGTTTCAGCTAGCAAACAAAAGCCACGAAAACCTCTTAATTTGCCAATCCCCACAAGAAGGCCTGCAACTCCAAAAATTTGGCCTTTAATAATTTCAGCGCCCACCTTTGACAATTCGTTCACTATTTCCTTGTCTGTAGCGGCAAAGTAAAGTTTCGGCTTGTCGACTTCCTGCGCCCTTTTCAAGCCGCCCATAGTAATCACAAACCGACAGCCAAACTCCTTTGATATGGTTAAAATGCGTCCGCAAAGCTCGTATTGCCCTGTTGAAGTCAACGCTTGAGTATTTCCGTAAAGAATGATAAGATCACGTTCCTCTTTTTTTCCTTTATAGTAATAGAGCTCGTTAATGGGATGACGGATTTGTCCTTTTTCAGCTGTCACGGCGAAATCTTGGAAGGAAGAGCAGCGGATTTTAGCAAAAAGATTCGCCTTCAATTCTCGAATGAGATGTAATGCAGCTATGTTAGCAACAAATCCGATGCCAGGCAAGCCTTCTATCAAGACAGGGTTTTTTAACTTGGGTCTTTCCTGCAGAGAAACAACACACACCATGCTTCTTATCTCTCCTAAAAGACTATAAAGAAATATAGTAGGGATATAAGCATGTTTGGGCAGATGCAACAGAATGTGTTTTGAAGTACGCGGCAGAGATATGCTTGCAAGATTAGGCAGTATAAAAACTAAAAGTGGAATAATTGAAACACCAGTTTTGCTTCCTGTAATAAATCCTGCTATTCAACCAATCTCGCCAAAAACTATGAAAAAAGAGTTTGATTGCGAAGCATTAATAACGAATGCATATATTTTGAATAAACAAATTGGTGAAGAAACTGCGGAGAAAGGAATACACAAACTCCTTGATTTTGACGGTGTGGTCATGACTGACTCTGGAGCCTATCAAATTCTCCTCTACGGAAAAGTTGATGTTAACCCTGCAGAAATTGTGCATTATCAAGAAAAAATTTCCACAGACATAGCCACAATATTAGACATACCAACAAGTTGGCATACGACAAAAGATTATGCAAGACATACGGTTGACGAAACAATAAACCGTGCCAAACAATTAACAGGGATCAAAACTCGAAACGATGTTTTATGGGTTGCTCCAATACAAGGCGGACAATACTATGATTTAGTCGCATATTCAGCTAAAAAGGTAGGAAAGTTGCCCTTTCAAATTCACGCGCTGGGAAGCCCTACTACAGTTATGGAACAGTACCATTTTGATACATTGGTTGATATGATTCTGACAGCAAAAATGAATATGCCTAAGCAAAGACCTCTACATCTTTTCGGCGCAGGTCACCCTTTCATGTTCGCTCTAGCTATAGCTCTTGGATGCGACATGTTTGATTCTGCTGCATACGCAATATATGCAAAAAAAAACCGTTACATGACAGAATATGGCACAAGCAGGCTCAACGAGCTTAAATATTTTCCATGCTCTTGTCTTGTATGCACAAAGAACACCCCAAAAGACATCATCAACATGCCACAACAAGAGAGACAAGAAGCTCTAGCAAAACACAATTTGTACGCAAGTTTTGCCGAGCTAAAACGTGTGAAGCAAAATATTATTGAAGGTCGACTTTGGGAATACTTAGAATTAAGAGCTCATACCCATCCTGCTTTACTTCAAGCGTTAAAACGGTTAAAGAAATATGAAAATTATATAGAACGCCACACTATGATAACCAAGAAAAGCGGTCTCTTCTTTTTCAGCAACTTAGGGCTTATGCGACCAGAGATTATACGTTATAGAAAGCGATTAGAAGAGAGATATTCGCCACCAAAAGATGCTAAGATTCTTATGTTGCTGCCTCAACCCTCAAAAAGGCCTTTTCACAAGGCTAGAGAGGTCAAAACTTTAGCTAAAAAGATTCGACATAAATTTCTCGAAAAAAATGTCGCGTTTCATATTTGTGTCTATGCAGCGCCTTATGGTGTGATCCCGTTAGAGCTTGATGAAATTTATCCTTTATCTCAGCATGAAATTGCAACACCACTGGATCTTGAAACCATAGATTATGTAGCTGAACAGATCAAAAACTACATTGTTACGTCTACTTACAAAAGGGTAGTCTTAGTTAAAGATATTGAGGTTTGGAAAGGTAAAGTTTCAGCGGCTTGCAAGTACATCAAGAGAAAAGATTTATCAATAACCGTCTTAGGTGTAAAAGAGACATTGAACGAGAGCGTTCTAAACGATATTGTAGAAACCCTCCAAAAATCGGTAATTTGAGAGAAAAAGTGATATGTTTCGAGTGGACTTGCATCTGCACACAGTTTTTTCAGGCGACTCTACTATTAATCCTAAGCTTATTGTAGATCAATTGCACGTACACCCTTTAATTAAAGGTGTAGCAATAACAGATCATAACACTTTAGAAGGCTATTTTCAAGTCCATAAACTCGCCAGTGCTTACAAAGATTTAGTAATTTTACCTGGGATTGAGATAAGTACTGAGAAAGGAGACGTGATTATTTTGGGTGTTGAAGAAATACCAGAGTATCCTGCGACGTTAAACTCTGCTATTGAATTCGCAAAGGCAACAGATGGAGTAATCATAATACCTCATCCTTATCGTTCCATGGGCATCGGTGATTTAGCCATAAATATTGATGCCCATGCTGTCGAAGTCTTAAATCCTACAGCTACACCAAAAGAAAATGCGCTGGCACGAAAATTGGCAAAGACAAAAAACTTACCTGGAATTGCTGGAACAGATGCCCACAATACAAGAGAAATGTGGACAGTATTCACAGAGGTAAAAGCGCAACCAACAGTTGAAAGTGTTCTGAACGCTATCCAAAAGGGTTTCGTGAAAGCTGGTGCCACTTGTGCAATAAGTTTATTAGAAAAGGATGGAAGGTGAGAAAGATTCCTCTAGAAATTAAGTTTCTTGGTGGTACCCGAGAAGTTGGAAGAATAGCAATAACGGTGAAAACTGACAGAACGCAAGTTTTGTTAGACTACGGAATTATGATGGACGACGAACCCGGCTTTCCCATGCATATTGCTTCTAAAGATGTAGATGCGCTTATATTAACCCACTGTCATCTTGATCACTCTGGAGCGCTACCTATTTTTTACATACAAGACAAGAAGCCTCTTTATGCAACACGTTTGACTTTGGAGTTGGCACAACTACTTATCAAAGATTTCATTCATCTTTCAGGTTATTATCTCCCTTTTGAGTATCTTGAATCAAGGTACATGATGCAAAACTCTGTTTCTACATATTATGGTAAAAAGAAAACTGTGGGCAATATAGATTTTCAGCTTCTCGATGCAGGGCACATTCCTGGGAGCGCCCAAGTTCTTTTAGAAGCAAAAGGTAAACGTGTTCTTTTTACAGGTGACTTTAACATCTCAAAAACCCGTCTTTTGTCGTCAGCAAATAATGACTATGGAAAACTTGATGCTGTAATAATTGAGACCACTTATGCAGATGAAGATCACACTGAACGATTGGAATTGGAGAAAAATTTTGTTGCTCATGTTACTGATGTTGTAGAAAAAGGAGGTACAGTTCTTGTTCCCGCCTTCAGCATCGGGCGCTCACAAGAAATAGCTTGCATTCTTGCAGCGCATCACTTTGAATATCCAACAACCATAGATGGCATGGCTCGCGCAGCCAATCGCATAATGATGGACAACACAGAATTTCTGCGTGATCCACGGCTCTTTATGGACGCGGTTCACGGAGCTGTGTGGGTAGATGGATGGCGAGATCGTAGGATTGCAGTTAAAAAACCAGGTGTAATCATTACACCGGCTGGCATGTTAAAAGGAGGACCGGCTGCTTTCTACATTTCGAAGTTAGGTAAGAAAACCCGCAACGCTGTTTTTCTTGTAAGCTACCAAATCCCTGGTACGCCTGGCCATGAATTGTTGGAAAAGGGTATATGCGTAATAGATGGTAAAGTACGTAAAATTAAGGCTCAGGTGGAACATTTCGATTTCTCTTCACATTGTGGTGCCAGTCAACTTCGAGATGTTGTGAAGAATTTGGAAGGCGATCCTATGATATTTACAGTTCACGGTGCTGAAGGAAACTGTGAACGGTTTGCTAAATGGGTGAAAAGAGAAGTAGGTTTTAAAGCTATAGCGCCAAAGACAGGCGACAGGTTTACTGTTTGAATGGCAAAAAATAACTGAGGTTCATAGCCACCAATGTTTTAGCAAAAATCATAGCTTAGTCTTTATCTTCTCAAACGAATCCGATAAGTTAAACATTCTTGTAGCAAAAAACTCCAAGATAGTTTACAAAGTAGTAGACATAGTTTTGGTGTCAAATGAAAACATAGTTCTGAAAAGCCTTGGCAATATGGGCTTATCTCATAACGGAAAGTCATTTATTATCTAAAAATAGTGACCTTCCTACACTACTACTAAAGCCTCCTTTTTTGTTGCAGAGAAAGTGTTATTCGTTAGTTTGAAATGTATGAACATTAAGTAGGCTAAATGCTATGGCTGAAGGAAAATTTAGAGCAACCCCTATTTACGTTGTTCCAATATTTGCGAGCTTGCTGATTAGCATTGTGTGTGCGTTTCTAATCATAGAATCTAATATTGAATTGACGTCTGTAACGGTGCTTCCTGAGACGGGGTATGGTCCATTATTCAACGCAGCGATTTTTGTTCTTGCAGCAGGATTTGGTGCTACTATGATATACTTTCTCTTAAAACGTGGTGTACATCTTTTTATTCGGCTTTTAATTAGCGTCGCGTTTTCTATCCTCGCATTCCTTCTTGCAATTCTTTATTTTGAACTTGTCTTTATGATTATTAACGTTGAAAGTTCTTTGGCGGTGATTGTGTTTTTGGCCTTTCTTGTTACCACAATTGTTGTTTTAGAGGTTTTTCTGAGAAAAGGAAGGTTTTGTGAGATTATTGTTCTTGCAATTGGAGGAGCTACTGGAACATTGTTAGGTGCTTCTATTCCCACGTCTAGTGCAGTTCTGATCTTGTTGTTATTGGCTGTTTATGATGTAATTGCTGTGTTTCATGGTCCTGTTGGAAAAATTGCGTCAGAAGGTTTAGAGCATTTGCCAGGCGTCAGTTTTTCCTTTAAGAAAATTCATGTAGGACTTGGCGATTTAACCTTTTATTCGATGCTAGTGAGCCATATGCTTCTAAGTTTTGGTTGGAAAGTGTGTGTTGCAGCTGTATATGGAGTGTTGCTGGGTTCTTTTCTGTCCTTTAAAATGGTGGAGAAGAAGGGGATTTTTCCAGGTTTGCCTTTCTCTGTATTGCTTGGTTTTCTTGCCAGTTTCGTAGTTTTGGTATGGAGTTAAGTGTTTGGCAGCCTTCTGTTACTTGCTTACATCAACTTGAAACTTGAAGTCTTTATTTTGCCTTTCTGATCTATTTTTATTTCGAAGCTTTCTCTCCATGGGTGTCCACTAATGTCTATGGGGCATGTTCCTTTAACTATCCAGACCCCATCCTTCTGTTCCGTTACGACTACATTAACATCTGTTACATTTTTTCTCTCTTTTACGAAATTAATTGCGATGTCTTGTACGTCTTCAAGTTCAGACATGTGATACACCAAGTCTCTTTATCTTAATATTCTGAATCGGATAAGAATTATGAACGATTAATCAATAGCACAACTCTAGCTCGAAAAATCAGATTTCTCGTATCTCACAGCGTAGTTTTTTTATAATTTCTTCTGCTTTTGTGGGATCCGTCTTTAGTGTGTAAAGAAGCTTTTTGGTGCGAAGTTTCAACTTCACAGTTTTTGGAAGTCTTTTTATGGCGCAATAAATTGCGTGTTCACTTAGTTGCACGAATCTTTCTATATCTGTGATTTCTGTAGGCATTGTTTTCAGCCCTTTCACTGTGAAATGCAAAGTCTAGTATTTGTGTTTTTTGTGCAGTTTTTGGATAAGATATATTTTGGTGTACTAATTATTCAACCTTCATTGTCAACAAAAGATTTGAGTTTGATCAATGAACATTGCTGTTACCGTAGATAAGAGGTGGGGTGTGTTTTGTTTTATCCAGCGACACTTCCGCATTTATTAAATTATCAACTTTCTTCAAGTACTTTTCTTGCTCATATACCCACGATTCATTTTGGAAGGATTTGTAAGGTATCGTATAGCGCTGGGTGATTTTCATATCTTGGATTACATACTCGTATCTTTTCAAGAACCCTCTTCTAATTAGTTCTCCTAAACTATCCACGAATTTTCTAAATTCCTCTAAGGGTAGATAAATGTGGGCAAATAGCGATGGCTCTCCGAAAATTTTGCCCAGAGAACGAGCAAAAGGCTTGTCTAGTAGTGAACGCGCGAATTTCGACATGTTTTCCAAACTGTCAAACATGAACATAAAGAAGAAACCGTTGGATTTCGATTTGTCAAAAGGATAATAAATTATTTGAAAACCTTCAAGTAGTTGTCGATCGACGATATGTTTGTCGTAGTGATATTTTATTAGAGGCACACTGGTCTTCAACTTCGTGGCTATCGCTTTTAGACTTATTGTAGCATCTAATTCGAGATCTTTCAAAATGAAAATGTCCCATTTATCTCCTTTCAAGGGGTATTCCGGTGGGTCTTTCAAAGTGAATGGTAATTCTGTTCCTTCAGTTAGAGCTTCTTGAATCCACTCTTTCCAGAAGAACCCCCAACTTTTCGAATTCTTATCATACCAATCACATTTTATGTTAACAGTTTGAAAGCAAGTTGACCAATGATATTGAATATATTCTGTGACTCCTTCGTTTTTCAAGTACTCTAGGAATTGTTCAAAATCAGGACAGCGCTCTATTGGAACGGCAAAAATGGCAAAACATCCTTCAAGAGCACCGTAGCTTCGAGAGATGTAGATTACATAATCATGGACATCTAGGCTTTTATATAGTAGATTCTCATAGCCTTGAATTGCTTTTGCGAAAACAATTATTTTTTTAAGACCGATGTTTGTGTGATAAACATTGGATTGTAAGAAAATCTGGGATCGCATCTGTTTTAGTCTTCTGCGCAAAGTTGCTTCAGGTACATCAAGTTTCCTTGCAATTGCTAGTATATTTCGTGGTCCATAAATTCCCAATCCTTCAAGTATCTTTAAGTCAAAGAAATCCAAGTTTCTTGGCATTCCTGACGCACCAGTCTATATTACTGCTCAACAGATGCTTTTTAAAGTTACCTTGGGATTCCACCGCCAGGAACCGGGTCTCCCCCACCTAATGGCATAAAGCCGCCATCTAGCAACAGAGTGCCGAAATCAAAGGTGCTCTCGGTGTTTAGGTTTGAACAAACAGTTATGATGGGTGATGAGGCTAAGGTTATAACGGCTGCAGCTGCGATCAGGAAGAAGGCACAGAGTATAATCTTCCATTTCAAAAGTGCTCACCTCCTTTCTTATTATTCGTATAGAAATAATATATTAATGACGAAAAGTTAAATATTACTTCCGATTCTAATTTAGAATTCCAAACATACAGGTTTCCTCGGTCGGTGAGGATTTGGGAACAAAACGAGACAAGTTTCGGAAAGCATTGCTTTTCACTCTAGATGAAAGCATGGAAAACATTTTTGGAAAAAATACCGTTCAGGCGGTTTACTATCATCTGGAGAAAAGGCATTTGCTGAAACTCGAAGACATCCTCGAAAAACCCCAAACTTTCTCCATGGCTATTAAGGAAATGTTCGGAGAGACAGGTGCCGAGGTGATTGAGACTTTACTTATGAAAGATTTATGCGCAAGGTTTAGAATCAAAAGTCAAAGGGGAGAAACGGATAAATTGGTTGACTTTTTGGATGGGCTGAAAATTACATGCATCGAGAAATGATTGAAAGAAGTTGATTCTAACGCATGTTTTGAGTGCAGCTTGAGTATCAGCTAAGAGTATTATGGTGGTGGGCCGGGCCGGACTTGAACCGGCGGCCTTCTGCGTGTCAGGCAGATGTCCTAACCATGCTAGACGACCGGCCCTTAGAGGTATTTTGTAAAAGGTATCTACTAAGAAAGCTTTTTGGTTGTTTGCGAGCGTTTTTTTGCTTGAGTTAGGCTTTTTCTCTGTGTTTGAAGTATCAATATAGTTTGTGTGCTTTTTCTCTGCGCAGTAGACAGACCAGCCTATTAGGTTCCAAATAGGTTCTAAATAGACACCAAGTGTGTATTATATAGTGTGTGTGAAATGTAAAAGTTATTTGTTTGAAAGGGTTTTATGCATTTTAGAGGAGCTTTGTCTTTGAAGGTTCTTTCTCAAAAAGTGGGGGAACTGCTAAGTCATCTGAGCAGATTTGAGCCAAGGCGATTTAATGTGGTTGTGATGCCTGATTTCTTTTTAGATCGTTTCGTCTCATGGAATGGTGACGTTAGACAGTTTTCCAGAAGTATATTAGAAGTTGCAAATCGCAAAGGCGGGAGCATAGACAATGTAGTGCAAATGGATTTGAGAGGAGGCAACGCTGTTAACACGGCAGTAGCGTTAGCTGCTTTAGGCGTAAACGTTTTTCCCATCGTTTACACAAGTAAGTTTGGACTTAACTTACTTAGGCTATACCTCCAACCATTAGACGTTGACCTTTCATATGTTAAGGTAAAAGGCACTGCTTCAATTACCACTGCTTTGGAGTTTACATACCGCAGAGAAAAGAGAAATGTAATGTTGCGTGATCTTGGCTCGTTAGAAGAGTTTGGTCCAAACAATCTTACAAAGGAGGACTATACGCTTTTGGAAAAAGCCGACTATGTTTGTGTTTTTAACTGGACTGGTACCCGAAGGCATGGCACAAAACTTGCAAAAGCAGTTTTTAACTATGTGAAGACTAGAGGCAGAGGAAAAACCTACTATGACACTGCTGACCCACTTGCAAATAAATCAAAAATTCCCGAACTAGTCGAAAAAGTCTTGCTAGGTCATAATCTGATAGATATTTTAAGCCTAAACGAAAATGAAGCCGTTACTTATGCCAGGTATGTAGCTCCTAAACAAACAGATAAACTCAAAGAACAGCATAGATCTATGTCGACTCTTGCGAAAGGATGCGCAAAAATTCTCACTCAAAAGCTTGCCAGTCGCGTAGATCTTCATGCCACAGCTTATTCAGCTACTTTTAAAAAAAATGAAAACACTATAGTTTCTGCTTTCAAGGTTAAAACTCTGCGGGCAACAGGTGCAGGCGACGCCTGGAATGCCGGCAACATATACGCTGATGCAAACAACTTTCCATTTGATATGAGACTTACGTTCGCAAATGCTGTTGCAGCCTATTACCTTAGCAGCCCAACAGCTGAACATCCGCAACTTCCCCAACTTCGTAAATTCCTTCAAAAAACACACGACAAAAGTAGTCGGTGACAATTATACCGCGCTGTGATAAAACGTGAAGCGTTACAAGGTCATAGCTATTGCAACGCAGTACTGGAAGCCCCGAGGGGACTATATTACCAAAATAGTTGTAACCTTGAAAGGCAGAGTGCAGGAAGGCGATTTTGTGGTGCTTTCTGAAAAGGCAATTTCAACAGCAACTGGCAATCTCGTAGATGAAAGTGTGGTGAAACCAAGCTTAACAGCAAGGTTTCTGGCTAGATATTGGATGAGATATGTTTGGACGCACATCCTTGGACCACTTTGTCACTCACAGAGAAAGAAAATCTGCCATTTTAGAAACTATCCCCATAAAGAAGGCAGTACTCATAAGCAAGTGGTCTTGCAATACTGTGGCTTTTTGCAAGCGTTAATGCCTGACTCTGAAGGCGGAATTGACGGAAGCAACCTTCCATACTCGTATGTTAGTTTGCCACTGAATAACGTTTATCGTAATGCAGAAATCATTCGTGCTAGCCTAAAAAAGGGGATGGGCAAGAATGTGGCTGTCATGATCGTGGATACGGATAAAACGTATTCTTGGAGAAACTTTCACTTCACTCCAAGACCCCGACCCATTAAAGGAATACACTCTATAGCTGGGTTTATCGCTTATGTTATTGGGCGAGTCTTCAAGTTAAAGAAAAGAGCGACTCCATTGGCTGTTGCTGGTGCAAAAATAAGTGTTGAAGAGGCCTTAGACGTCTCAGAATTGGCTAATCGTGCTCGAGGCTTTGGCGCTGGAAAAACGGTTTGGAACATGGCTAAAACCTTTAACGTTTCCTTAACGAGCGTTTCTTGGAAAATGCTGGAAGAAACAGAACACAAGCCCATTGTTATCGTAAAGCCCATATAGTGAGATAAAAATATTGAAGCATTACTGGCTCTTAAAAATGGAGAAAATAAGATGAACACAATAGTCAAGCAAATGAATACCTTTTTCAACCCAAAATCGGTTGCAGTAGTTGGTGCTACTAAGAAAATCAACAAAGCAGGACATGTAATTTTCAAGAATTTTTCAGAAAATAAACGCAGAGGCGTGTTTAAAGGAGAATTATACCCAGTCAACCTTCATGAAGAATATATCTTAGGATATAAAAGCTACCCTTCAGTATCCAAAATAACAGGAGAAATCGAGCTAATAGTAATTGTTGTACCTGCAGCCGCTGTTCTTGGCGTCATGAAAGAAGCTGCCCTAAAAGGCGTCAAGACTGCAGTGATAGTTACTGCTGGGTTCAGCGAAATTGGAAATACAGAACTCGAAAACGCCATAACTTCAGTTGCAAAGGAAGCTAATATCCGAGTTTTAGGTCCTAACTGCTTAGGTGTCTATGATACAAGCACCAGAGTCGATATGCTGTTTTTGCCAGAAACAAAGGTGCTAACTACAGGAGACGAGTTTGTTGCCACCCCGCGACCTATGGCAGGACATATTGCAATGATTACCCAAAGTGGCGCGTTCGGCGTTGCTGCTCTTGACTACTTGACTGGAAGACAGATGGGAGTAAGCAAGTTCGTAAGCTTCGGAAACAAATGCGACGTAGCTGAAGCTGAAATGCTTGAATACTTTTTGCACGACGACGAAACATGGATAATACTTCTATACGCCGAAGCCATAGAGTCCGGCAGAGAATTTATGAATGCCGCAGAAAAGGTTACAAGGATAAAACCGATAGTTGCCTTAAAGAGCGGAAGAACTAGAGCTGGTGCAAGAGCAGCTGCCTCTCACACAGGAGCCATTGCAGGATCCGACAAGATTTATGATGCGGCTTTTTCCAAAGTCGGCGTCATTCGTACTAGGGATATGGAAGAATTCTTCGATGTTGGCAAAGCCTTTGCTTTTCAACCTCCAGCTGTTGGAAATAACATTGGGATTCTTACTGACGCTGGTGGACCGAGTGTAATGTCTGTTGATGAATGTGTTTCTCTAGGTTTGACCATAGAAAGGTTCTCTGAGGAGGTATTTTCAAAGTTTGAGAACCTAAAAAAAGAGGGAAAACTACCCAAGTTTGCCACAAACTCAAATCCAGTGGACATTACTGGCTCTGCAACATCCGAAATGTTCGAACGTTCAACAGAAATTTTACTGGATGCACCGGAGGTCAATGGTTTAATTTTGTTAGGTTTACACCATACTCCCGCTTTGCAGGAAGACTTTGTCGATCGAATAGCAAATTTGGTGAAGCACTCCACAAAGCCTGTAGTCGCTTGTGACATTGGAGAAACCGAGATGGCGTTGTTTATACGTTCAAGATTCGAAAAGTTAGGAATCCCCGCCTACTCTTCGCCTGAAGACGCTGCTCGAGCAATGGCTGCCTTGGTCCATTACGGAAAATATCTGAAGAAAAAAAACTGTTTTGACAATTATTTAGAGATTTATGCCAAAAGACACGACGTTAAGCCTTAATGTTGGTGCCTAAGAAAATTGCTATTTCAACCTTGTCACCATCGGCGACCGACAATGCTTTGCGTAAACAAACTGGCGCAATAATTTCCAAAACATTGGACGGATAATCTGGCTTCTCAGGAAGAACAATAGCTCCTTTAATTTTATTCATTATCAACACATTGAAGCAATGCGCCCGAAAGAATCCCTTCGCAGGGATAATTTCAATGCCTTTCAAATCCTTCAAAATCCTTTCTAGCAACTTCACATCTTTCTTTGAAAGACGAATGTTCAACGTACCGAGATAAGGATCAAAGCCTAATTTCTTTTTTATCTGCTTTTTCGCCCAAGAAATTCCGACAAATTGGCTTCCAGTCTCTTCGCCGCTGAATACAACTCCCTTTACTTTAACTGTATTCATCTGTCTGCCTTTAATGAGAGAAACTACGTAATCAGTTTTCGTGCGCAGTTGGCTATTTTTGCTCTTTCAGCCACTTCGCTACTTGTTGAAACAAGAGGTTGGCTGACATGTCGAGAACTGGAACCATGATTTTTTCTTTTGTCTCGATGATAGGTTTATAGGTTGGCATGGAAGTGTAGCTTAAAAAAGCCCAGTAAACTCTTCTTCTTTCCACGAGTTCTTTTGCAGCTGTTTCAGTGTTTACCGATAAAGGAAAGTAAATGAAAGCTATTCCTTGAGACCAGTAGATGCCTGCTGTTTTTCCTCCTGAAATGATGTTTGTAAATCGTGCCAAATCGTCTGGTGTAGGAAATTTGGTGTGTTGCATTACTATGATTTCTTTGAAAGGTTCATATTTTATTGAGAGTTCGCTCATTTTGTTGCTTTCTCCAAGTGTTCATTATTTACTCGGTTTTCGTTTTTATTCTCTTCGCATCTTTTTGACTTAAAGTATTGCCTCAGCAACTTTTTTTCTCAGTTCTCTACATTGTTTGAGAGTTTTTTCGTCTGGTTTGTAATTGGCTAGGATTGGGGTTTCTATAGTTTTCATTTGGAACTTATTTCGCAGAATTTCTAGCATTTGTTTTGGTGCTTCGCCGCTCCATCCGTAGGAGCCAAAGGCGGCTGCTGTTTTGTTTTTTAACGTGATGTTGTCTTTTGCTGCTTTTTCTAGAAGGTTTTGGATATCTAGGGTCATATGGTGGTTGTAGGTTGGAGCGCCAATGATTAGGGCGTCTGTTGCTTGTAGGTTTTGGGGGCTGGCGTGGTATGTGAGGATTACTTCCACGTTTTGAACTGTTTTTGCGCCTTCTTCTATGGCTTTTGCCATAAGCTCGGTGTTTCCGGTTTTGGTGTTGTAGATTATTAGGAGAGTGGGCATTGTGGATAGGTTGTTGATGTCAAGGGTTTTTAAGGGTTTCTTAGAATCTTGCCTTTGTAACGATAACTGGTTGATGACTTGTAGGTTATAGCTAGACTGGCAGTCTTCAATATGTTTCTAATAGACGCTAAACGTGACAAAGGTGAAGTGCGTCTGTACTTCTGTTAAGCTAGAGATTGTGGGTTAATCGTAGTTTGAATCTGAAGAGGAAAGCATACAAAGAAATCTTGTTTATTGCTACAGAAGATTTAATACAACACCATCATTACATACAAATCGAAACAGAGGAGAAAATGAAAAATGCCAATAGATATAGCTAATAAACCTCAACTCACTGGGATCATTATTTTATTTACTGGCGTAGCCCTTTTAGCCTTCACTTTCATAAACGCCTTTCTATTTCTTCAAGAACCTCTTGGCATAATCGCTACAAGCGATTTGGCAAGGGTTTTCGGTGAGGCTCTAGGTCCTCTCATTCAAGCATGCATACGTCTAATGTATCTCGGCATCATGGGGTGGATAGGTTCACTACTAACTATCAGAGGCATCCCATTAATAACACACAAACCCCTTCCTGTTGCTGCGCCAACAGTGCCAGCTCAAGCCAAGCCACAGCTACAACCAAGACCAATAAAACAGCCAAAACCAACGCCGCAACTAAAGCCTACTGCACAACCACCATCAGAACCACAACCTAAACCAGCACCACAACCACAACAGCAACCAACACCAACAACACAGCCACAACCAGCCCTACAGCAAGTCAAACCAAGACCACAGCCTCAACCTCAAGCTCCACAAGAACAAACAACTCAACCTACACCCGAACCTAAACAAGAAGAACCAAAAGTGATACTGATCCCTCCTGAAAACCAAAGGGAAGAATAAGCCCAAATGAACGTGCCATTACGGGCGCTAAGCTGGGCGACACGATTTTTCTGGATAATAATCCTTGCTTTTGCCATAACAGCCGCCTATTCTGCTACATTAATCCGCGTAAACTTCGGCGAATCCCTTGTAACCTTTACAGAAGAAGGCTCTACAGTAACACTACCAATTATATTCAACAACAAAGGCTACTACAACATAGCTGATTTAAACGTAACAACACTCATCGCAGACTGTGAAAATAGGCAAATTTCAAGAGCTACAACATACGTCGCACAAATTTCCCCTCAAAATAATGCAACAATTTTTCACAATGTTACCTTCGACTCAAACGAAATACTAACACATGAAGACTATCTCTTTAACGACTCAAACTTCATTCTCTACGGTTCAGTTTATTTGAACTATGCTAACTTGATACCGTTTGGATTTGAAGCAAACACAACGATACCTTGGGGAGCACCACTCTTCAATTTCACCGCTGGCTTTCCCGAATACAGCACATACAACACTACACATCTGAGAGTAAACGTGCCAATCAACTTCCAAAATCATTCGCCTTACTTCAGCGTAACTGGGAATATACGAGTCGAGATTCTCAATAATAGACATCAGCTGCTAGGAATAGGTACGGTTTCGGTAAATGTTCCATCCAATACTATCTATAACGATGTGATTGAAACGCTGGTTAACCCGGCAATGGTAACGGAGAGAGGACAGATTCGTGTTTATGTTGAAACCGAAATGTTTGATTATGGCCCTATGGTGGTGAACTATGGATAAAGTAGTAAAGGAGAAAGAGGATAGGTTTACGATAAGGATTATAATACCACGATTCTTTAAGGCATTGTTTAAAACAGCGATTGTTTACATTTTCTTTGTCATCTTTTCAGCGTTCATAATTCCTTTTGAAAGCTTTTATAACTATCAAACGCTCTTCACAGCCTTATTCGCGTTGTATATGTTTTTTATCTTCATCATCGAACTGGCTCACGGCACAATTTTTCAACACATCTTCAGCATAGCAAACTCTTTGATGATTGTACTTTACTTCGCTTACGTTATGGACACTGGCATAATTAACGTTACTATAGAACAGATTAACCTGATGGTTGACCTACGTTTCTTCCTTGCCATATTTGTTCTAGGTGGTATGCTGGGATTTGCGAAAAGCATTCTGAAACTTTTGAAGTGGATGAATGAAAGAGAAGAATGTTGGTTGAGATATCAAATTAAATCGCCATAAGAAAGCCTTTCCAAACTTTCGGAACCGATGTCAAGCCTTTCTTTGAGCTTCTCCAACTTGATCAAATCTTTTTTCTGTTGTTCTAAATCTTGGGAAGTTATAAGTTCAAATTCAATAAAAAAGCCCAAGCCTCTAACCGTGTCTAAATGAACCTGAATACCTTCGAAAAAATAAATTTCCCGAATCTTATCTACCACAGCTTTAACTTTCATGATTCGTTCAAGAATCTGTTTAAAAATCTGGGGTTGAGGTATTGTTAAAATGAAAACAGAGCTTCTTTTGGGCTCAGCAACATTTTCTCTCTCATAATATATCAGTTCAGCATCGATTTTGCCTTCTACTTCCCGCAGTTTCAACCTACCTTTTGGAATTTCGTAATAAATGTCAATTTGATGAAAAGTACCAACTTGCTCAGCGCTATACTGAATCAACTTATCTCGAACAGTCGCTAAATCGTCTAATTTAGCTTTCAATTCCACCATCGCATTCTGAACTCTTGAATTTCCAGAAAACATGTTATCGCCCAACAAATTTCTGTTAATTATAGTTTCTTGACTGTCGTTGCACTATATGTGTAAAAGTAGTTGTTTTCAGAGATCTTATTCTTTTAGGTTTTTTGCCATGACGTAGGCGTCTTCTCCATCAGCGTAGTACCCACGCTTTGTACGGGCCACTTGAAATCCTAACTTCTTGTACATCCCCACCGCTGGGACGTTGCTGACTCTCACTTCCAGATAGCATTCTTTCGTCTTATACAAACGAATGTTCTTCATTGCTTCCTTCATAAGAGCGGTACCCACGCTTTTATGTTGATGTTTTGGCAAAACGGCAATGGAAACTACATGCCCCTTTTTAGAAATGCCGAATAAGCCAAAACTTGAAAAGCCTGTTTCGATTCTGCACATAATATATCCAACAACATTGCGTTCTTGTTCAGCCACGATGAAAGTAGCTGGATACCGCTCATACAAGTCCATGAAAAAATAAGGCGAATAGTTCTCAGGAAGACAAACACGATTTATATTCATGACTTTTTCGAGGTCACTGGGTTTAAACGGTCGCAGTGTAAATGTTGTCTGCAAGTGATGTTTCCCCGCCAATGCATAGGCAACACATTTGAAAGTTAAATGTTTTGGCATCTCGTGCACTATATAAATTTTCACGAAACCGATAAGAACATGTGAAAACCTAAAAGATTCGGTATGAAAGCCTTAGCATTGCTGTCAGGCGGTTTGGACAGTATATTAGCTGTGAGGTTAATTCAAGAGCAAAGAATAGATGTTGTTGCAGTGAATTTCACCTCCCCATTTTGTCTTTGTGAAAAAAGTGGATGTGGAGCTACTGGAGTAGCGAAGCAACTCAAAATACCACTAAAAATAATGAGTGTAGGCAAAGACTATCTTAAAATGTTAAGGAATCCAAAGTATGGATACGGAAAGAACATGAACCCCTGCATTGACTGCCGAATCTTTATGTTCAAAAAAGCCAAGAAATACGCCAAAGAAATCGGTGCCGACTTCATTTTCACTGGAGAAGTCCTAAACGAAAGACCCCTGTCCCAGAACAAAGAAGCATTGAACATTATCGAAAAAGAAACTGGTTTAGAAGGAAAAATCTTGAGACCTTTGTCTGCGAAACTGTTACCAGAAACCGAAGCGGAAAGGGAAAGATGGGTTGACACAGAAAAACTCCTGAACATAAGAGGGCGTTCTAGAAAGAAACAGATCGAACTCGCCACAGAGTTCAATATTAAAAACTACCCATGCCCTGCTGGTGGCTGTTTACTGACCTACAAGGAGTTTGCAGCAAAAATTCGAGATTTATTTGAAAATAAGAAAGGAGTTAGAATTAAGGACATTAACCTCTTGAAGATAGGGCGACATTTCAGGTTTGGAAAGAACAAAATAATTGTTGGAAGAAATGAAACTGAAAATAAACAGCTAGAGAAAATGAGAGGAAAAAATGATTATTTCTTTGAAGTCCCTGACTACGGTAGTCCAATCACTTTGCTTCAAGGACCGAAAACAAAGAAGGCTGTAAGGAAAGCAGCAGCTCTGACGCTGCGTTACTCCGATAGAAAAGAAGAGGAAGCGTTGGTTCAGTTTGGTAGAGAAAAACTAGATAAATTGGTTATTGTTTCAACTCTTGATGGTTCCGAAATAGAAGAACTAAGAATAAAATAATTCATTTCTAAAAGTATCCTAACATTAAAAGCCAGAAGTTCAGATACACCGCTGCTCCAAGTGAAGAGATTAAGATCAGGGAGGCAACTGTTTCTTTATAAAAGTCATAACGTTCGCTGAGAACTATCATGGAAATGGCAACAGGCATACTGTGCATAAGCACCAACACCGAGCCTTCCACACCAGTAAAACCAAACAATCTCGTGATTAAGAGAGCTAATGTTGGTAAGAACACTATCCTCAATATGCTCAGCCTGAAAGCTTTAGCTATGTTTGTATACTTCCTTCCGTAGAGGAAAACTCCAAGCATAAAAAAAGCTTTCATGGAAGTGGTGCTTCCTAACATGTGTAATGGGGCTGAAATCGGTGTTGGGATTTCTATCCCGATAAGTGATAGAAAAATGCCAGATAGAACCGATATTATCAGTGGGTTTTTTGAAAGCCTTCTGGAAACTTGTTTTATTCCTTCCAATTTTGTGGATTTTTCAAGTTTATACAACTCAAGAATTGTGAGAGATGTTGGTACGCTTACTATGGAAATGGAAGCTGAGGTCAATGTTGCGAGATGTTCCCCTTCTATAGGAAAGGCAAATGTTATGAAGGGTATGCCGAAGAAAGCTAAGCTTCCAAAAATTGTGCTTAAAGTCAAAAGGTAGAAAGTGTTTTTTGGAAATCGAAATACGAAATAGAGAAGCAAAAAAAACGTTATAGATAGGGGGATGGGAATAATTTCTACAAATATAAAGGTAAGAATCTCTGGAGTGAAAACAGTTTCAGCCAAATTGACAAAGAACAGGGCAGGTAGTGCAAAGTAATACACATAAGCACTAAGCACCCGTTCATCACCAGATTTCAAAATTCTCATTCTTCTCGAAAAGAAACCAGCTCCTATTAGAAGAAAAATGGGAATTACCGTTCGTATGACAATGTTATCCATTGCTTTCATCTTGCGAATATCTTTGTTCTGAACAACTTCTTTAATTTGACGAAATTTCCGTTTTATATATATAGGCATTTATTTTTAAACTGATGAAACGGTGTATTGGTCAGTGGTTTAAATTGACTAGTGAAGGAGAAAAGAGCCACCAGACTTCACTTGAAAACATCCTTGGAATCGATGGAAAACCTCAATAAATAAGGTATAGTAGATTGATTTTGAAGAGTTATACTGAAAAGAGTTAGGCTCAAGGACAACAGAGAATGTGTTGTAAGACGGTTCAAAACCGGGGACAAAGAGAAAGTAGTTGGAATATTTGCCTCCATGTCAAAGAAAGCTCTTGAATGGGCGATGACCCCCTACTCTAGAGAACGGCTAAAAAGAGGTTGGTGGTCACGTATACAATATCTTATCGCTCTTGTCGCAGAGTATGAAAACCGAATCGTTGGTTATGCTCAGATTTTTAAATATCAAAACCCAAGGCTCAGAGAAATAAGCGACTTGCTCATCTATTTACAACAAGATTTTCACAATGTCGGGCTTGGAACGGCAATGACCATATATTTAATCGAACTTGCTAGGAATGAAGGTCTACATAGAATCGGACTCAGCGTTGTGAAAGATAACAAAATCGCCATACACATGTATGAAAAATAGGCTTCAAACTTGAAAGAACTTGTGAAGATGCCTATTTTGGTGAAGATGAAAAATACCATGATATGGTTCACATGGAATTAGTCTTGGCGTGTAAGGGCATCATAGAAACTTAGGCTTTGCGAAGATTTTAATTTTTGAGCATGTTCAAAGATAACGTTATTATGCAACTAAGTTTTTACCAGCGGAAAAGTTACATGCCCGTGGGGAATTGCCCAAACTTTTGCATTTTTTCCTGCAATTTTAAAGGCTTCATCTAAGGCATCGTTCAAAGCCCTCGCAGTTCGAAGTCCAAACACATTAACTGCATAATAGTCGGGTATCGTTGAAACAAGAATAATCTGCGCCTTCTGCAAAGTCTTCAACAAGTAGTAAGCCTTGTGTCCACCAATAACAAAGCGTTTCTTAATTTTCTTTTCCATAGACTTCAAGTCTTTGAACTTCATCATCCACTCATAAAAAACTTCATTTCCGTAGCTCTCTGGGCACTCAGCAACAAGAACAATTACGCCCCCCCGCTTGACACTGTCTAAAGCATTGTCAATTGCTTTGTATGCCTGATAAAGATCAATGTCTGCAGGGTATCCCCCAGGACTCACTACTACAATGTCTGCGCGACGGTCGATCGTCACCTTGCACATTTCCTCAACTAGTTTCACGCCTTCATAGAAAGCTTGTTCAAGATCGCCTGCAAAAGCTTTTACAATTTCGCCTTTACTGTTTGTTACAGCATTTAGAATGAAGTCGACTTTTGCTAGCTTTGCGGCTTCAACCATGTCTTCGTGTACGGGATTCCCTTCCAAGATACTAGTTCTGGCATTGGGAAGCAAAATCATGGCATGATTGTGCTGAATTGTTTCGGCACCACTTACACCAGGCAAAACACTTTTTCTGCCGCCTCCGAAACCCGCATAATAGTGCATTTCGATGTCGCCTGTTAGAATTCGGACATCTGCCTCTGCGAAGATTTTGTTGACAAAAACTTTCGTTCCGTATTTCTTGGTTGTTCCCATGTAAACATGGTCTTTTGCATGGCAGTTATGACTTACATTTTTGATGCGGCTAACAACGTCTTCACCTAGAAGCTTTATAGCTTCCTCAGGTTTAACAGCCCTATGGGTGCCACAACCGAAAATTATTGTAACATTCTCATTTTTAATGTCAAGTCGATTCAGCTCCAAAAGAAGAGGAGGAACTATCAGGTCGCTGGGAGCAGGACGAGTAACATCGTCTACAACTATAACAACACTGTTGCCTGGCTTTACTATTTCATTTAAGGGTTTAGAGCCGATTGGTTCGCTTAAGGCTCGCAGAATCTCTGCTTTTGATTCGGGTACTCCAGGTTTTTCCTTAGGTTTGATGGTACCGAGAAAGTTGCGAGTTGGAATGCGTGCGCAAACCTCAGTTTTATCGTAGGGAAGCCAAACGTCTACCATCGAAACGCACTCCGAGTGAAGGAAAAGTTGAACCCTGTTGCTTTTAAGCATATCGAAGACACGCCCTAAAGTGAAGTGACAACATAAGTTCTTTAAACAAAAGCACCATACAATTATCGGGGAATTCTACATGTCCATAGAACACACAGTTCCCAAAAAGAATGAAATAGCCTTCAAATGGCTCAACCAGTATGCTGGAGTTACCGTAAAAACGCCAACGAAAACACTAGTAATAGACCCTGTAGAGTTAAACGCTAAAAACTTCACAACATTAGACGCTATTCTCATCACACATGAACACTACGACCACTTGGACGGCCCATTAATAAGAAAAATACAAGAACGAACCCAATGCCAAATACTCGCCGATTCCACATCTACAAAAAAACTCAGCAACTCAGTTCCCATAGAGAAGCTGCAAGAGATGAAACCTGGAACAGAAACAAAAATGGGTGATGTTACTGTGATGGCTGAAATGTGTAATCACTCAGCTGCAACCACGCCAATCACGTTTCTAATAACCAGTGAGGACGGTGTTAAAATCTTTCACACTGCAGACAGCATGCCCTTTCCAGAAATGAAAGATATAGGTGCCAAACATAATCCCGATATTGCTTTTTGCACAGTTGGCATAGCATCAGGTACGTCACCCAAAACGGGGGTAGAAATTGTAAAGCTTGTCAAACCAAAAGTTGCAGTACCTTATCACACAGCTTCAAAAGACGATTTGAACAAGTTCTGCAAAATTTTAGCTAAAGAAGAGGCGAAAATAAAGTGTCTAATAGCCAAACAAGGTAATGTTTACATTGTTGGAAAGGAGCGAAAAAAATGACCGAGAGCACAGAATTGATGAAAGGTCAACTTTGCCAAATACTCTACAAGATCGGTGCTCTGAAATTCGGCACCTTCAAACTCTCAAACAGAAAAGTAAGTCCTTACTACATTGACCTCCGAATAGTGCCCAGTTTCCCAGACGCTTTTCACAAAATTTGCGATCTCTATGTTAAACTTATAAAGAATAGTGTCGGAACCGAGAACTTCAAACGAATTGCAGGAACCCCCACAGCAGGTATACCCTTTGCCTCCGTCGTCGCTTATAATCTCAACAAACCTTTCCTTTATACTCGTCCAACTCAACGAAAGCATGGAAGAGAACGCAGAGTTGAAGGTGTGTTAATGCTAGGTGACAAAGTTCTTCTTCTTGATGACCTGGTTACTTCGGGCAAATCACTATACAAAGCAGCGTTTTCGATACGGGCGGAGGGCGGGACAATTAACGATGCGGTGGTTTTAATAGACAGAGAAGAGGGAGGAAAAGAAAAGCTAGCGAAAGACAACATCACGTTACATTATTTATTGAAAGCAAGTGAAGCTGCAAACACGTTACACGAGATAGGAGCCATAACCGACATAGAGTTGAAAACAATTTTGAAGCAGAAAAACAAAAAAGACGCTTAATATGTGTTTATAGATTATAGATATAAATAGAATATTTGAAGGCTATTACCCGTAGAATATAAGTTCCTTTTTCTCAAGCTCTTGATGCAGCTTGCCAACAGCCTCATAAACATCTTGCTCTCGTTTAGCTCCTGTGCAAACAAGTTTTCCGCTTGCGAAAAGCAATATAACAACCTTCGGCTCAGCCATGCGGTAAATCAACCCTGGAAACTGCTCGGGCTCATACATAGTTCTTTCCAAGTCATAGGCTGCCTTCTCCAAGTCAATCATTCCCCCAAGACTTGCAGAGGCTACAATGTTTTGGATTTTCAACTCAGGCTTGCTAATGATAATTATCCCACTCTTCTTTAACTCTTTAATCACACGCATAACGGCTCTACGAGCTTCCTTTTCAGACTTGGCACCAGTGCAAACCATTTTTCCAGAGTTAAAGATCAAAGTGGCCGTTTTAGGTCTTTTAAGACGAAAAACCAAGCCAGGAAACTGTTCTGGTCGATACTCCACACCTGGATATCCTTTTACAACCGCGTTCAGATCGACACGTTGCTTTAAAGTCGCAGAAGCAACCACGTTTTCAATGCGAACAGAAGCCTCAACCTTTGGCATTCATAACACCTTGAACCTATAAATGTGCACACGTTTATATATAAAGCCTTATAAACCCTTGTCTCTCAGCTTGTGCATGCGCTATTTGTGTTTTCAGAGCGATGCTTAAGAGTGGGCATTACAAAATAGCTGTAGTTTTGAGCTGTTTTTGGCGCACACCAAGGGCAATTCCTATGAACTCTGGGATTATAGAGTAAACGAAGTCCTGAGTTGGTACACCTAATTTTAGGCCAGTACATGCCGTATCTGCATAAACGAAAAACTTCCGATTCATATAATAATAGGCAGCATTGTCAGCGTTGCCGAATTTTGGCTTGTTTGAAACTTTGAAGGGCCAGAGTTTGCAGGCTTGCGGTTTCATATATTGCAAACCACAAAATGAAGCATTTGAGGTTTTGTATAAAAATGTGCATGAACCGTCTGTTCTTCTTTTTAAGGAAAACTTTGTGATGCTGGGTTTAGTATATTCAACTCCGAAATTCTTTACAATATCTATCCATTCTGGAAGCCCAAGAACGATATCATAGTGTCTACAGCAAAATCCGCACATGTTGCACCGCCAAGACATGACTTGGCTCCATGGAACAATTTGCATTCTTGACCCAACAATTTCGCGCTGCCAAAAAAGGTAAGAAATATTACTTGTTATAAAGATTTTTCAAAAGGTTTCATGTGCTCGCCAAACTAAGTCTTATATGGCAACCTGTCTTAAGCTACTTTATGAAGAGTTTACGTTTGAATCTCCAGCTTCCTCTGTGAGTTGTTCGGGTTTTTTCTTTTCTTTGGTTAGGGGAAGTGCGAATTCAAGAATAATTAGAATTATTATCAAAATGACGATTGTTGCCGTTCCTGCTGGTGTGTGGACGAACAAGGGAATGTAACCAAGGTATGGAATTATCCATACAACTTTGCCGACAAGGTCATTATCATAGACGTCCCAAGGGTCTCTACCAGGGTTGTTGTCGCCTTTGGTCTTTAAATAGGCATCACCATTCTGATATTTTTCTACTGCTCGATGGACAATAAGTTCTTCAGGGCTGTCTGGTCTGTGGAAGACAATTATGTCACCTGTCTCATATGCTGCAACGATGTCGCTTGTATTTAATCCACCTTGAACAACAATCAAATCACCACGGTATAAAGTGGTCTCCATGCTCCCCGAAGCCACCACAAACAATGGATAATCAGTTTGTAAGTAGATTCTTAAGCCAAGCCAGAAAGCACCAACGCTACCTAATATTATCGCCAGAAAAATCAGAGATTTCACATATTCATTTTTCAATATATCTTTAAGCTTTGGCATTCTATCGACTTCTCAGTGTGAGCGATGGTTTTGCTGTGTTTGTTGGCGGTCTTATATTTAAAATTTAACGTTCGAATAGAGTATAAAAAAAGGGAAAAAAGAAGCTTAGAGCATAGACAGAGCAGATTTTGACTTTCGAAGGATTTTCGGCATGGGGTGCTGTTTTTAAATCTTCCTTTTACCTAAGACAACACGAAAAGCTTTGTCACATTTTGGACAATCGTATAAACCAATTTCAAGTTGCATTCTTTTGCCGTGTTTGTCAGGGCGACCCGCCATTTTCCATTGCTTTCTCATCTTTCCTTCAGAGCTGCAATTTGGACATTTAGGCATTATTTTTCCTCCATAACAATGATATGGTTTGTCATAATACTACATAAAAAATTTTCCGTCATTTTCGAACATAAAGCATAGTGTTGCTCGCTAATAAAGGTCTAAATGGAGGATTGTGACAGAAAAACCCTTTAAGGAGAGCTTACGTTAAAGCTACAATTTGCTACAGGGCGTATAGCGATGAGTAAAACATGGCATTCTAAGACAGTTGAGGCAGTACTTGAAGAGTTACAAACAGACCCGTTTGGCTTAGAAGAGGAAGAAGTAAAACAACGCTTGGAAAAATATGGACTAAATGAACTCAAAGAGAGAAAGAGAACTTCCGCCCTTCAAATCCTTTTAAACCAATTTAAAGACATTTTTGTAATTATGCTATTAATTGCGACAGCCATCTCTTTTATTACGGCACATCTTGAAGGGGAACCGCAAACTGACACTATAACGATAGCGGCCATAGTTATTCTCAACGCAGTAGTTGGCTTTATCCAAGAATACCGCTCGGAAAAGGCAATGGAAGCTATGAGAAAACTCACCGCCCCAAAGGCTCGTTTAATGAGAGATGGAAAAGAAGTAATGGTTCCAGCTAAGGAAGTTGTGCCTGGGGACATTGTTCTCTTAGAGTCTGGAGACCGAGTTCCCGCAGACAGCAGACTGGTTGAAGTTGTAGACTTGAGAACTAATGAAGCCGTGTTAACAGGCGAGTCCACACAAGTAGAGAAAAGAATTGGAGTCATTGAGGAAAGCTCACCTGTAGCAGATAGAAAAAACATGATCTTCACGGCAACTTATGTAACATATGGTCGAGGAAAGGCTGTAGTAACATCTACAGGCATGGAAACAGAATTTGGAAAAATTGCGGAGATGGTGCAAACTGTTGAGGCTGAGGAAACCCCACTAAAACTCAAACTAGAAAGCTTCGCAAAGAAACTAGGAATAATAATTGTTCTTGCATGCGCCGTAATCTTCATCCTAGAAGTGTTAGATCCAGCAAGAACAGGAGACCTATTAGACAGTTTCATAACTGCAATTGCGCTGGCGGTGTCAGCGGTTCCAGAAGGGCTTCCAGCAGTAGTAACAATCTCACTAGCTTTAGGAGCTCGCGAGCTAGCAAAACGCAATGCAATAATTAGAAGGCTTGCTTCCGCAGAAACTCTAGGTGCTACTACTGTTATTTGCTCCGACAAAACTGGCACCCTAACGAAAGGTGAGATGACCGTCCGTAAAATCTTCACCAACGACAAGGTTGTTGAAGTTACTGGTGTTGGCTACGAGGCAAAGGGACAATTTCTACTGGATAATAAACCTTTGGACGCCAAGGAAGACCCGAATCTGAATTTATTATTGGGCGCCAGTGCAGTTTGCACAAATGCTTCATATGACGGAGAGAAAATACTTGGTGATACAACAGAAGGAGCGTTAATCGTTGCAGCGGCAAAAACAGGAATGACAAAAGACAAGTTAGAGAAAAAATACCCGCGAGTGCATGAAATACCCTTTACTTCAGAAAGGAAACTAATGACGACCGTTCACAAAATGTCTGAAGGAAAATTGTTGGCTTTCATGAAAGGCGCCCCTGAAGTTATTCTAGACCAGAGTACAAAAATCTTCAGAAAAGGGAAAGCAAGAAAGCTAACTAGGAAAGAGAAACAGAAAATTTTGAAAACAAACGAGCAAATGGCAAGTGATGCCCTCCGTGTGTTAGGAGTGGCTTCCAGAGAATTAACCGACATAGATGTTGAAGATTTTCGCGAGCTTAGTAAAGAGGAAGAGATTAACAAAAGTATAGAAAGCGATCTGATTTTCATCGGCTTAGTGGGAATGATTGATCCTCCGAGAAAGGAAGCTAAAGAAGCAAACAAACTGTGTCAACAAGCAGGCATCAAGACCATTATGATAACCGGCGACCACAAGCTTACTGCTGTGGCAGTGGCTAAAGAAATAGGCATAACCAAAGGCAACCCTACTGACATGGTTTTAACTGGCACTGAGTTGGATGCAATGAGCGATGAAGACTTCGAAAAGATTGTAGGGGACGTAAGGGTTTACGCAAGAGTTGCCCCTGAACACAAGCTTCGAATAGTAAAAGCCTTGAAAAAGAAAGGAGAAATCGTCGCCATGACAGGGGACGGCGTTAACGATGCTCCAGCGCTAAAACAGGCAGACATAGGCGTTGCTATGGGCATTACAGGCACAGATGTAACGAAAGAGGCAGCAGACATGGTGCTTGCAGATGATAACTTCGCCACAATTGTCAGTGCCGTAGAAGGCGGACGCACTATTTACGATAACATAAGGAAATTCTCCTTCTTCTTACTAAGATGTAACTTTGACGAGTTGGCGCTTATCGGAACCTTTGCACTACTCGGCTTAGAACTTCCTCTAACTGCAGGTATGATTTTATGGCTAAACCTGGTTACCGATGGAGGACCAGCACTTGCACTAACAATGGATCCACCAGAGAAAGACGTGATGCAAAGACCTCCACGAAATCCCAAAGAAGGAGTATTACATGGAAGACTAGCCTCAATAATTACCACATTTACAACCCAATTCCTCTTAACTGGAGGCTTATTCTATTGGCAATACTATATGCTTCCTGGACCTTTGACAGAGCTGAAGTTGGCACAAGCTAGAACTATGGCTTTTACAAGGGCGACACTACAAGAATTATTTGTTGTATGGAATTGTCGATCTGAGAAACACAACGCCTTCAAAGTAGGATTCCTTTCAAACAAGTTCTTACTGATTGCCGTTATAGGTTCGGCAGTCTTAACAATTCTTGTGCCCTTCTTTGGACTGTTTGGAACAGTCGTGTTAGACGACCCCCTTGAATGGGCTCTTGTTATAGTGGCTTCTTTGTCAGGCTTGCTGATATTGCCCGAGGTTTTCTATAACAGAAAAGTGTTCAAATGGAGATAGACAACAGACACAGTTTAAGCCCTGCAAGCCTTTGTGAATAGAGTTAGCAACTACAAACACCACACTACTTTTCTCTACCCCAACAAATTGTACAAAGAGTTCTTGACATTAGAAAGACTTTTAGAGAAGCATTCTTCACTATTTTTTCTGCGTTTGGAGTCCCAGAGCATTCTTGAAAGCCGAATCTGAAAACGTTTTCAATCAGTTTGTGAAGCCCATTCGAAGGCTTGTCGAGCAGAGAGGATTCCAAATCCCAACGGAACCTCAAAAAAAGACAATACCTAAAATTCTCGAAGGCAAAAACGTCTTACTTATCTCCCCAACAGCAACGGGCAAAACAGAATCAGCAATACTTCCAATTCTGAATATGCTCATTCAAATGTCTGATCGCCGACCTGGAATTAAAGTTCTGTACGTCACGCCACTACGTGCTCTGAACCGAGACTTGTTAGAGCGTTTACAGTGGTGGTGTAACAATTTAGACATCAAACTAGCAGTGCGACATGGAGACACTGACACTAAAGAAAGAACAAGACAATCACGAAGTCCTCCCGACGTCTTAATAACGACACCTGAAACGCTGCAAGCTGTATTAACTGGATGGGTACTGCGTCAACATTTACAGCGCGTAAGATGGGTGGTTATCGACGAAGTTCATGAAATGGCGGATAGCAAACGTGGTAGTCAACTCTCACTCGCCTTAGAAAGGTTGCGAACCATCACTGAAAAAGATTTTCAGATGATAGGACTTTCCGCCACAATAGGCAGTCCAGAAAAAGTGGCTCAATTCTTAGTAGGCAACGGCAGACCAGTAGAAATAGTGAAAGTACCCATTGCGCGGGAAATGCGATTGCAGATAATTTTTCCAAAGTCAACTTCTCAAGACTATGAGCTTGCTTCATCTCTTTACACTCATCCTGAAGTCGCAGCACGGCTTCGAATTATACGCGATTACATTGAGAAGCACAGGTCAATGTTGCTTTTCACCAACACGCGTACAATCTCTGAGGTACTAGCCAGCCGCTTCAAAATATGGGACATAGACTTCCCAGTTTCTATTCACCACGGCTCATTAGCTAAACCTTCAAGAGTAGCAGCAGAAAGAGGATTGAAGAACGGTGAATTAAAAGGACTCGTTTGCACAAGCTCGCTAGAACTGGGCATAGACATAGGTAGAATAGACCTTGTTGTCCAATACATGAGCCCCAGACAAGTCACGCGACTAATTCAACGTATAGGCAGAAGCGGTCATAGGGTTGGGCGTATAGCTAAGGGAATTATAATTACCATGGATTCTGACGATACATTGGAAGCCATGGCTATCGGTCGCATGGCCTACCGTGAAGAGCTTGAACCCGTGGCAATTCCAAAAAAACCTTACGACGCCCTATCTCACCAGATTGCTGGGCTGCTGATGAAAAGAAGACGTCTCTTTTTTGGTGACATCGTAGAGCTCTTCAAAAAAGCCTATCCTTACGCGGACCTTACAATGGAAGACGTACAGAAAATTTTAACATATATGCACACGCGATTTCCACGAATTGCGTGGGTCTCCTTCGAAGATTTTACTGCCCTGAAACCGCGAAATAGCAAGGCGTTATTTGAGTACTATTTCGACAACTTGTCCATGATACCGGCAGAAAAGCATTACCTAGTCATAGACGAAACATCAAACACAGCAATAGGAGTCTTAGATGAAGCTTTCACAGCAGAGTACGGAAAACCAGGCGTCAAATTCATTATCCGAGGAAGCCCATGGAAAATTCTCCACATTTACAATGACAAAATATATGTAAAATCCGTTGATGACCCCACTGGTGCTATCCCAAGCTGGGTGGGAGAAGAAATTCCTGTGCCTTTTGAAGTGTCACAGGAAGTAGGTCAGATAAGAGGGTTTGTCGAAGAGGAAATGAAAAAGGGAGAGACAACCGACCAAATTGTCACTCAATTAGCTAAGAAATACCCTGCAGACGAAGACACCGTGACACGAGCGTTGCAGGAAACGTTTGAACAGGTTAGGAAAGGTTATCCTGTTCCGACAGGTAAGTGTATAATTGTAGAAGATTGGGAGGACTTCGTAATTATACATGCAAACTTTGGCTCCTTGACTAATCGTGCATTAGCTCAGCTGCTAGGTCACTATTTGTCCGAGCGAACTGGCGCTACTGTTGCTGTTCAACATGACCCCTACCGCATTTTCATTCAAACAACAGGAACAACAAATGCAGACAACATAATAGCCCTATTCAACGAACTCAAACAGACATCAAACACGATAATATATGACGCCTTAACAAGAGCAACTGTGAAAACAGGAATTTTCAAGCGTCGAATAATTCACGTGGCAAGAAGGTTCGGGGCTTTGAAGAAATGGGCAGATTTTAGCACCGTTAGCCTCAAGCGACTTTTGAAAAGTTTCGAAGGCACTGCAATCTATGATGAGGCGCTTAAGGAAGTATTCACTAAGGATTTAGACTTAGAAAGGCTTCTTCGAGTTATAGACGAACTTCGAAAAAACGAAGTAACGATTGTTAAAGTTGAGACTCAAGGAGCAGCAACTCCAGTAGCAAGAGTCGGCATAGAACGTGTCAGCATGAAAACAGATTTGATTCCACCAACAAGAATGAGGCTCATTCTCGTCGAATCGGCAAAAGCGAGATTGCTAAACGAAGTTCGAAGCTTTGTTTGCACAAACTGCTGGGATTATCTTGAAATGATACGCATTAAAGACTTACCCGACAACCCTGCTTGTCCAAAATGCGGCTCAAACGCTTTGGGTTTGCTCAGAAGAGAGGAAAACTATGTGAGCTCTTTGGTGGAAAAGAAAGGAGAACGATTGACCAAGGCTGAACGAAAAATGCATCAGCACGCAGCAGAAACTGCACAATTAATTGCGAGCTACGGAAAAGCCGCAGCAACAGCTCTCTCTGCTCGAAAAATAAAAACAGATGACGTTAAAAGCATCCTCAAAAAAGAAAAAACACTTACAGACCACTTTTTTGAGTTAGTGATTGAAGCTGAGCGAAAAGCGTTGAAAAGACGGTTTTGGGCGGACTAGCTGAGAGAACTGCGAACTTCACTGTCCAAGTTTATAAGCAGATTTAAACATTTTGGCAGACAGCTCAAAGATAGATTAACCATAGCTATTGAAGTTTCTAAAAGTATAAATGATGCCATTTCAGAATTAAACCACGCTCTGTTTGTGGAGTAGAGACGTTTGGAATTAAGTAGACAAAAACTTAGGGAAAAAACCTTAGAAAGGTTCAAGTACGTTCGAACTTGCGTTTTGGCAAGGGAACTTTGCCTACTTGTAAGGACAAATCGTGTTGCGTTTAACCCCGAAGATGTGAAACAATGTTGCAGTTTCATATCAAAACTATGCAAGGAAGCGGGTTGCGTTGAACAAAGCGAACTTTGCCAGCAAGCATCCGACGCTGTAAAAAAGGACGAGGGGAAATATCTTGAACTTTGCCAGCAAAGCTGCATGAAATGCGGTGAGGCAAGACAGCCTAGACCGAAGAAGAAAACCACTTATGTAGCATAGTAAATTTCAATAAACCTTAAAAAAGACAAGTGGATAACAAAAGGGCATTAAGGGGACATCTATAGATTGTTCATCGCTCCTTTCGTTGCATCACCTCTTCCAGTTGTCAGGCACATGTTAACGCTTGTGGACTTGAAGCCTGGAGAAACTTTCTACGACTTGGGGGCGGGGGATGGTCGAACAGTGATTATGGCGGCACAAGAGTTTGGAGCCAGAGCGGTTGGTGTCGAGCTGCGTGAAGATCTGGCTAAAAAAGCCTTAGCAACTATTCATGAACTTGGAATCCAAGACAGAGTAACGATTGTTCAAAGCGACCTGTTTAAGGTTGACCTTTCTCCGGCAAATGTTGTATTTTTGTATCTTACTACTAGCGCTAATGATAAAGTTAAGCCAAAGCTGGAGAAAGAATTGAAACTTGGTACACGAGTTGTTTCCCATGACTATGAGGTTTTAGGGTGGAAGCCAATAAAAACGGAAAGCTTCTGTGAAAATCCAAAATTAGGTTACCCATCACACACTATTTATGTCTACAAAAAATGAATACTCATCAATTTTTCTTTTTTTGTTCTGTACTTTGCAAATCTCATAAACTATAATAAGAGGATGCTTGTATCCTCGTTTATCTATTTACTCTGAATTGAGGTGAGAAGATGGCATCTGAGAAGTTAAAAGAGTTGCTAAATCGAGCTATAGCAAGAGAGATTCAAGTATCTATCCAATACATGTGGCAACATGTGCTTGCAGTAGGCATAAAAAGTGCTGCTGTCGAAGAAATCTTCAAAAAAACAGCTATCACAGAAATGAAGCATGCAAAGGCAATAGCTGAGCGGCTATCCTACCTTGGGGGTAAACCTACAACTAAGCCTGATCCCATTTTCATTGGGGAAAGTCTTGAAGAGATGATAAGAAACGATGTTAAAGCTGAGGAAGAAGCAATCGCGCTCTATAAACAAACCATAAAAGTCGCAGCAGATGAAGAGGACACAACGACGCGAAGGCTATTTGAAGAGATATTAGAGGAAGAAGAAGAGCATCACGACACTTTCACAAAACTTCTGGAAAAGTAGATCGAAAGTTTCTTTTGATAGCTCTTCACTCTTTTTATCTACATAGTTCTCGTAGCAATGCTTAATTAGTGAACAATAAACTTCTTAAAAATCATAATTTGCTCAAGAAGGAGAAATGCAAAACGAATCTCATAATTCTCGGCCCACCTGGTTCAGGAAAAGGAACGTATGCCTCACGGTTGCAGTCAAAACTCGGCATACCTGCTATAGCAACAGGCAACATTCTCCGAGAAATAGTAAAAAAAGAATCAACGTTAAGTAAGAAAGTTAAGGAATTTATGCGCAAAGGTGGGCTAGTTCCAGACAACATAGTGATTGAGGTTCTTAAGGAACGACTCGCACAAGACAATTGCGAAGCAGGCTTCATATTAGACGGCTATCCCCGAACAATTGAACAAGCAAAAACCTTGGGCAATTTCGCGAAGATTGACGCAATCATCCGCTTGCTTGTACCAGAGTGGATTATTATCGAACGACTTTCAAGCCGAAGAATTTGTAAAAACTGTGGTGAGGTATACAATATTCGGTTTTTGAAACCAAAGAAGAGTGGAATCTGCGATAAATGTGGTGGGGAACTTTATCAGCGGATTGACGATACACCAAAAGTCATTAAGGAAAGGTTGAAGGTTTATGAAAGACAGACTCAGCCGCTCCTAGAGTATTACAAAGGTAAAGTTCCCTTTGTAGAGTTTAGATGCGAAAGTATTGACATTACACCTGAAGTTGCGTTTGCCGAGATTCTTAAAGAACTAAAAAAGCTAAATCTTTCATAGAGAAGAAATTTTCAGAGGGCTTTCTCAGAACTAAAAAGTTTTATGTGGAAAGCCTGATCTCTATTTTATACTTTGCTGAAACTGTAAAAAGTGCAGATTCTGATTTTTAGTTGGCTGTGCTTAGGAAGATTCTATATTTTAAAATTATGATAGTGCAAGGATTCGAACAGTACGACTGTGATGATGAAAAATGGTCGCCGATGAAATCTACCGTAACTCTTTTTTTATTCAAACCGGTTTCAATCTTGGAAATTCTGAAAGTTGTAAAATGAAGTAATAAAAAGGTGGTAAAGGAGGCTTCATTTCAGGAACTTGCCATTTTTATAGAATAATTCTCTGTCTGCATAAATTTCCCCACCCTTTTTCATGTCTTTCAAAATATCCCAGTGTATTGCCGATTTGTTCAAGCCCCCAGACTCAGGATAAGAATCTCCTAGAGCTATATGTATGGTTCCACCCATCTTTTCGTCGAAAAGCATGTTTTTCGTGAATTTTGTTATGCCATAATTAGTTCCAATAGCGGCTTCTCCAATACGGTTTGCACCCTTAATTTTCAAAATTTGCTGCAACAGTTCATCTCCTTTGGTCGCTGAGGCTTTTACAACTTTGCCGTCTTTAAATGAGAGTGTTATGTCTTCAACTTCTCTACCAGAATAGATCCCTGAATATGTGAATCTAATTGTGCCGTTTGCCGAATTCTCGATGGGAGCTGTGAACACCTCGCCACTGGGCATGTTTCTTTTTCCATCGGAGTTTATCCACTTTCTACCTTCTATGTTTATCGTCAAATCTGTATTTTCGCCTACTATGCAGATTTTGTTTATTTGGTTTAGAAATTTGCAGATTTTCTCTTGTTGTTCATGTATTTTCTTCCATTCCGCGATTGGATCTTTCTTGTCAACTAGGCAGCTATTGTAAACGAAGTCTTCGTATTCTGTGAGCGACATAGCGGCTTCTTGTGCTTGAGCGTTTATAGGATACGGCAAAAGCGTCCATTTGAGTTTTCCCTCAGCAGCACGTTTACTGAAGATACCAGAAAGCTCTCTTCTAGAAGCTCTATGCATTTTTATTTTTGATGGGTCTATATTTGTTAGTTCTTTGGGATTTATTTGACACCATACATGTATTGAAGCGTCCATGTGTTTGTATAGGAACTTGTGGAAAGGTGAAACAAATTTTAGCTGGTGCTCCTTTGCGTATCTATAAAAAGTGTATTGAACATCGAGGTCTGGCATGATTAATGGGTATGCATCGCTCAACAAACATTCTCTATATATCTCGTTAATCAAAGGGAAGGCTAACTCACTACCTTTTATAAGCACTTTTTCCTTAGGTTTCACTTCAACACTATAATGAACGCAAAGCTTGGCAAGTTTCTCAATTCTATTATCAACCATTTGATCCACCATTTAAAAGAACAACAAAAAAGGAGAATACGCATTAAAAGTTTGTGGTTGGACAGACTTTTGACTAAGAAGATAAATAGCATTCTCATAACCTATGAGATATTCTATAACTTTGGAATTCAGTGGTTCTTTTGGTATTATACAGCTTTTTCACGTTTTCTACAACAGGAGGCTAAAACAAACTTATCTCTGAAACACAACTTGCAGTCTACTCTTTGGACAAAACTGGTGACTTGAGTTTCACAAGTTCTATTTTCTCTCTTCTCTTAATCGGGGTTGATTGTATGATTTAAATAGGTGGTATCTAGAAAGGCGTGGCCAACCAGTCTTGGCGTATCTTAGTTTATCTGGGTTTTTCTTCAGCCAGTTCATCATGTGAAAGAAGCTCTTCGCCCTCTTCTCGTCCCTCTCTTTCAGCGGCTCGTAGCCCAAGTTTCTTAGCTCATCAAGATACGCTGTTTCCGTAAGGCGTTGTGGCTCCCCTGTCACTTTAACTCTGCGAATTCGGTCGTCACCATATCTCTTTCTCAAGTCCTTAACAGCTTCGTCGAAAACGTAGCCCTTGCAGATGTGAATTGGTTCCTCTTCTCTAAGTTTGAGTTTGTCCAGTAGTTGGAACACAACCCTTGAAGCCCGCTTCAAATACTCTTTTCGGTAGAATCGCTGAATTCTGAAATACTTAACATCCAAGATTTCATATCTAAACTCTTGAGATTCATCCCGGAAGGCTCCTATGATCACTCCAAAAAGTAGGTCACCGATACCTGCATCATCTATGGTTATTGTCATCTAATACTGCTTCCTTCTACAAAGGATAGGTAAGCCACATAAAAATGGTTTAACCTTTCGCCCACGAGTTTTTTACATATGGAATCTATGTATATGCATGCATATTTTATTATTCTGTGGGCTTTGGGAAAGGGTCTACGGGTCTCAGTAGACCTTCTTTAGTGATTTCTATACGAATTCTATCGCGTTTAAAACTGCACATTCGACAATCCAAGACTCGCGCTATTCTAACGAACTCGCCTCGCTTCATTTCCAAATCTGTTTGTTGATCTTGCCAGTAAACCCGTCCATAGTCTACTATTATAGTGCCATCAAGGTTGTGAGCAAGCCCAATGCCTCCTGCCATCTCATAAGTGTCCCATGATTCTTTGCCGCGCTGGTTCACGTAAATACATGTGACTCCTTTCATTTGGTTGTGTCTAGCTAACTCCATAACTCGATATTTCAGTGCACCTCTATAAGATTCGAGAACGGTCACTGAGTCAATTATGGTTAAATCAATATTTTCCTTCTCTACAACGTAGCGGTAGGTCTCTGCAAAAGTGTCCCAGTCGAGCAGTTCTGGAAACATAACAGTGTCTAACACAAACAAGTTTTCCTGAATTTTATTCCAGTCTTTTCCTAAAAAGTCAGCCTTCTCCTTCATACGAGACTGCAGGTCAAAACGAGGTGTAGGACTCTGCCAAGTGTCTTCAGCCGTAGCGTACAAAACTTTCTTTCCGGCAGAAGCGACATTAACAGCAATTTCCTCCGCAAGAATAGATTTGCCCGCTCCAGGCAATCCTGTAAGTGCAAACTGTCCTACTATAGGTAGACCATTCAAAGGTTTCCCTTCAGGTGTGAAAAATAAGTAATCGATGAAAGTTCCTGTGGAAAGAGATTTAAGGGTCTTCTTTGCTTCTTCTGCGGCGCTTGGTCGCAAAACTAGAGAGCTAAGCTTTTTTTCTTTGCGTTCGATCTCGGTTGTCATGGGTTTTGTGGCAAGCTCCCACTCGTCCGCTGGCTCTCTTGCCTCTTTCATAGCGTTTGCCAAAGTCTTTGCCATGGCTTTGACGATTTTATCTACATCTGATGGCGGATTGCTTTCTTCTGTAGTAGTGGCTATCTTCTCTTCCAGCTTCACCTCAGAATCTGCTGATTCAACGGCGGTTGTTAGAATCCACATCTCGCCTCTCCTATCAACCACTCCTTTAGCCTTCAAAGATTGGAGTACTGAATAGGTGGAGTCAGGACCATATTTCGCTATGTTTAGTCCCTCGGAAACCTCGTCAAGAGAAGCTTGGCCGTCATGATCCTTGAGAAAATCTAAAACGTCCTTTTCTTCGACCATTTTTATATTTCCCTGATTTTCTAATGCGGTTTTCTAACTAAAAACTTCTTGCTCAAAAAAAGGTTTTGTACGCACTTTTTCGACTTCTCGACGTTAAGCTCATCCAAAAAAAGAAAAGAACAGAGGGATAAGCTATTTACCTAAAGAAAGTAGCAGGTCTATGCAGTAGATGGTTTAGCGATATTACATCTTAAAATCAGCCGCGCGCGCTACATATAGAAAGCGCATCTCGAACCTAGATAAAAAAACTAGATTTATTCTCTAATAAATAAAGAAAAGTTAGCATGGGTTTTTGGTTCTCCGGCGTCCTAAAGGTGACATTGACTCTGAGAGTAGAAGCTGGCTATGAAGCTTGGCTGACCAACATTGTGTCCATCAGAGTACAATGATAACGACATATATCAGAATGAGACACCAAAATATTCAACATTACAGTAATTATTCCAACTAATCCAAGAACTACTCTTTTCAAATAATAGTAGACACCATGGTCGACTATTGAAGGCAAGATATGATCATAATCGTTCAGAAATTAAACTAATACGAACTCTATCAGGAGGCACTACAACCTCAAAAAAGTCAGAACGGTTATCACCATGGATGACCTCAATTCTACTAACAATATCCTTCGTGATTATTCTACCATGTATCCCAAACGCAAAAAATAGAAAAGTTTCTTTCTTTTTCTCAATGCGTTTCCAAAATAGCAATGTATAAGCAAAAATCGTAACGTTAAGGTTATAAGTTCTAAAAGAAACATGACGCTTAAAGAAGGAAAAACTATGGATGTTTTTGAAGCCATAAAAAATCGGAGAAGCATCAGAAAATATAAACCTGAATCAATTCCAGATGAAAAGCTTAAGACTATTTTAGAAGCTGCTCGTTTGGCGCCTTCTGCTGGTAACCGTCAACCATGGCGTTTTGTGGTTGTGCAAGATGCAGAAAGAAAGAAGGCTCTAGCAAAAGCAGCGAACAATCAAATGTTTTTGGCAGACACTGCGGCAATCATAGCCGTTACAGGCGACCCTGAAATATCAAAAAGATGGTATGACAAGGATCCTATGATCGCGGTAGAACATATAGTTCTGACGACTACAGCCTTGGGCTATGGCACATGCTGGATAGGTGCCTTCGACGAAAAGGAAGTAAAGCATCTGCTTGACATTCCAAAAGAAATCCGCGTAATTGCGTTATTATCTATTGGCATATCAGACGAAATACCGCCACCTAGACCAAGAAAAGAAACACTGGAGATCTTCTTCAAGGAAGAGTACGGCAAACCCATTGACTTATGGTGATCTTTGTGAAAATAAAGAAAGTTTACAGCTACATTGACCAACACTCGCAAAAATTCATCCAAGAACTAGTAAAACTGGTTAAACAGCCAAGTGTCTCTGCAAAATCAGAAGGAATAAAAGAATGTGCCCAAATGGTTGAGATGATGTTGCAAGAGGTTGGATTTTTCACCCAGATGATTCCTGAAAAGGATGGAAACCCCGTCGTTTACGGAGAACTGAAATCGAAAAATTCAAACAAAACGTTGCTGTTCTACGATCACTACGACGTTCAACCGCCTGAACCCTTGAAAGAATGGAAATTTGATGCCTTCAGCGGCGAAGTTTACAGGGGAAGAATTTATGGCCGAGGCGCCTCGGACAACAAGGGAAATATTGTTTCTAGAATAAAGGCTGTTGAGGCATTTCTTAAAACTGTTGGCGACGTTCCTGTGAATATAAAGTTTGTTGTTGAAGGCGAGGAGGAAATCGGCAGTCCAAATCTTGAGCCTGTTGTTAAACGACATAAAGACTTATTTTCCAACGACGCTACGATTTGGGAGTTTGGCGGAACAAACTTTGCAGGACAACCTGAAATTTATCTGGGTCTCAAAGGTGTGCTATCGGTGGAGTTGAGTGCTAAATGTGCAGCTCGGGATGTTCACTCTGCGAATGCTCCGTTGATTCCAAATCCTGCGTGGCGCCTTGTTTGGGTTTTAAATACGTTGAAGAACGAAGATGATAAGATCTTGATTGAAGATTTTTACGATAATGTTGAACCGCCTTCCAAGAAAGAACTTCAACTGTTAGATGAACTCCCTCTCGAAGAAGAAAAATTGAAGAAATCTTGGGGTTTGGAAGAGTTTTTGCACAAGAAGACTGGAATGGAAGCTAAGAAGGCATTGCTTTTCAGTCCTACATGTACAGTCAATGGTTTTCTCACAGGATATACTGGATCTGGCTCCAAAACGGTTTTGCCGAAGGAGGCTATGGCAAAGCTTGACTTCAGACTTGTGCCAAATCAAATGTCAAACGAAATTTTTCGGAAACTTATTAAGCACTTAAAGAAAAGTGGTTTTAAAGATGTTGAGGTGGTACGTTACGGTTCTACTGAACCGACGAAAACTCCGGTGACCGATAGGTTTGTAGGAGTTGTTGCGAAGGCTGCGGAGAAAGCGTATAAGAAGAAAGCTGTTGTGTATCCTATTAGCGCTGGCTCAGGGCCCATGCATTTGTTCCGAAACTGGCTAAACTCCCCAGTTGTTTCTGCAGGTTGCAGTCATGCGGATGCGAAGGGCCATGCTCCAAACGAAAACCTGACAATCGAAGGCTTTATAAAAGGAACCAAGTTCATGGCAACCATGCTGAACGATTTCAGCCAAGCCTGATTACTGTCCTAAAGAAAAAATTCCAAACATAAAAGCACGCGTGCAGAATCGCATGTGATTTCGATGTAAACAACCGGCATCTTTCTCAAATCACTCAAAAGATTAACCTTGAAAATTTTTTTGCCCTTTTTACTTTTTACGTCGCTTAAACACTACTCGATAAAGGTTATTTAGCTCCCAATAGAATAGTCTCTCCGCCATGCCAAACACAAAAAACAAAGGAAAAACCTAAACTCAGAAGTTCGCTACTTTCGTTGCTATCTCTTCAAGATGCTTCGTAAACGGATGCTCAGGTTCATCTCTTACAAATATCTTCGTTCCCCCAGCACGCAAAACGTCACAATAACATGGCATCACCTTTAACACAGGCAAAGTATGCGTATTTTCAAATCGCTTGTGTACACTGTCTCGCTCCACAGGGGTCGAAAGAAATTCTAGCGGAACTTTGTTCATCAATATAGCTGTCTTCTTTTCAAAAAGATCATACAACTCATGTGTCATCCTCTTAGTTCCTTCAACATCAGACGCATCTATAGTGCTCACCACAAGAACAACATCCGCACTTACTATCGCATTTATAGACGAATACTGCAATCCAGGACTAGTATCAAGCAAGAGATAATCCAATTCCATGTCGTTAAGAAGTGTATTCTTCAGCGACAACAGCCTTCCTAAAGCTCGCATCTCCCATTTACGATCTTTAGCAGACATGTCCCGTAAGGCTTCAGTGGCAGGGTTCGCCAATCCCACTAACATTTTACCATTACACATGCATTGAGGAGTATAATCAATCACGACTTTATTAATTTCACAAGTACCATTCAAATAATCATTCAACCAATACTCAGAACCATCTAGTTTGAAGATTGATTGAAGACTGGGTGCACGAAAATCCAAATCGAGAACACAAACTTTCTTGCCCTTTCTAGCAAAAACGGCAGCAAGATTCACAGTTAAAAGTGTTTTCCCTGTACCGCCCTTGTAACTATGAATAGCTATGATTTTACCCAAACTTTCTCCGCTCCTACTTTTCAACAAAGAAATAGGCTTTACGCCCCTTTCTTTCCTTCTTCAAATAGTCCATAAGAACAAGCTGATTCAAATAGCCACTTTCTACTGCCCGCGCACGTTTCGTCTGCTCTGCCACCTCCTCTGCAGTAGCGTAACCAAGCTTACAAATTGTAACAGCTGTCTTTCTCAGATGGTCAGGTAACGAAAGCAGAGTCATCACATCTAGAGCCTCAGGTAAATCCTGAACCACAAAATCCTGCCTTTTTCCCTGTTTCTGAATCTCAATAAAAACTTCCATCTTCTCATTCAGCCTGTCCAAACTCTCCTTAATCTTCTCCAACAACACTGTAGGATTCTTTCCAAGCGATTTACCCATCGTCAAACCATCCACACCAGAACTCTTGACAAACATATCTACATTATTGAGAGGGCACTGATCTATTAAATCTTACGACGTAACTTTACATATTCTTAAGCTTATTGTCTTAGAACGTTCTAAGTTGGTTGTTTTGTTTGTAAAGAATGGTTGGGAGTATTGAAGAGAAGAAAGGGGTTTAGAGAGTGACTGGTAGGCGGCGTGCTTCTTCTACTATGGGAAGTACGGTTTTGAGTTCTCGGAAGTATTTTAGGACGGTGATGCCTCGTTGGGTTATGGCATAGACTACGCGTTTTTTTCCGATTGTGCGTTCTTCAACGAGGTTTTGTTGGATTAGAAAGTTTAGGTATTGTTTGAGGACGCTGCAGTTGACGTTTGCTTTGTACATGATGTGGGTTAGTTTGAGTGGCCCACGTTGGGATAAAACTTTGAGGATGTCTATGTACATTTCAAGTTTGGAGCGTCGCATGTTTAAACCTCTTTAGCGTGTTTTTCGGTGGTTTGGATATAAATGGTTTATGTATTCAGAATCAGTTTTTCTCTCCATAGTTTAGCAGTGTTTTGGTTTGGTTTTGGCTAGCACGATTAACCTGTTTTGGAGTGCTGTGACTAGGTCGTCGCAGAGAATTTGCTGCATTTCTGTAGAAAGTGTCTGGATCTCTGTTTTTAGTGTTTGTTTGAGTTTGGTTTGTAGTTGTTTGCGTTTTTGTGGAGAGAATGTTTTTTCGGTTTTCATTTTTGCCTTCTATTCCCCCGTGGTTTGATGGGTGTGAGTGGGGGTTTGGGTTTAACTGTCTTATGAAGGGGGAATATGTATTGAGGATAATGGGTAGTTTTTGCGCGCGCGCTATTTGGTTCCTAATATGTGTGTGGGGTCATGTCGTTGGGTAGGCTTGTAGTGTGCTGTTGTGTGTGGGGTCTGGTCCTGTTTTTTGTGTGGTTTTGGTTATGGCTTGTTGTGTTGTTTGTTTTTGGGTGATTAGGTGGTGGAGTAGTTGTGTGGTTGCGGTGTCTGTGTGGCTTGACAGTACTGAGTCGTTCCAGCCGATGTAGACTTTTGCGCCTTTGGCTATGAAGGCTTCTGCCATGGTGGTTTCTTTGAGACTGCTGCAGCCCATGGCGATTATGGTGGTTTGGTTGAAGTTTCCGTTCATTACTGACGTTACGAAGGCTGCGGGGATGCCGAAGTACATTGGTGCGTCTTCTTCTATTGCGACGTTGGCGATTTGGTCTGCTAGTTGTTCGGCGACGTATCTTGTGGTGCTGTAGGGGTCTGAGGTGAAGAGAGTGCCTTTGTAGGTTGAGTGTACTCTTAGGATTATGACTTTGTAGCCGTGTATGGGTAGGTTTCTGTAGAATTCTACTGTGACGTTTTCGTTTGGATAATAGTCTACGGTGTATCCGGCTTGTTCTAGGATTGTTGTGGCTGTTTCTTTGAAGGTTTGGTTTGGGAATGTTAGGCTTAGCTGGTCTACGATGGCTGCTTTAGGCTCCCAAGGGGAACTGGCTGAAGGATTGTTCATTATAGAATTGATGAGGAAAATAGAAACGGAGATTGTGGCAATTAGAATGGCGGTTGCAACAATTAGACCTACACGTTCTCGCTTCTTTTTTCTACGAACCCTGTGCTTCATTCCACGAGTCTTCCGTTTGTTTTTGCTAACATGTATCTGATTACATGGGCAATCTTTGATGAAATGTATTAAAGTGAACACTTAAGTTCTGTTTGCTTATGTAAAGGTTACATGAATCTTTCTAGTCTAGTTAATCCTATAATTTCCTCAAACTCTAATCCCAACGCATCTAACACCTGATCAAAAGTGGACTGTAAATAAGCAACATACTTATCCACATCAACCTCACCATCAGAAGCCATCTCAACAGGCTTCACATGAGGCTCGTTAACAACCTTCACAAAGCTCACAAGATCCCCAGCTCTCATCTCAATCCCCTTCTCTTTCAACATCCTCGCCGCCCTAACATGCTGCGGCGTAGTTTTAGTATAACTCTCAGGCGCCGCCCCTAATACCACATGAAACGCTAAATCACCCAAACGATCCCACTCCCGCCGCCTCAACCGCATATAACGATCCAAAACAATCTTCTTAATATCCTTCTTAGCCGCCTCAAACTCAGCAGACGACCCCACCTTCCCAAGCCTATTCTTCATCTCGTCAAAAGCATCCTTAATAAACTCAGGAATATGACGCTTCTTCCCCGTCAAACCCTTAACATCAACACTCCCATCCTCGAAAACGCCCAAATAATTCTTCTTACGCGAACTAAAAACAGCATAACGATAAACCTTATCCACATCCAACCCCATCCTCAACTCTCGCTCAGACCACCCTGCCAACTCCTTGATCTGCGCTTCTGAAGGATTCTTCAAAAACACACTATCCGTATCACCATACAACACCTCAATACCCAACTCCTTCGCCTTATTCACAATCAACATTATAGAATGTCGCCCAATAGCAGCAGTAGCCTCTGCAACAGGCGGACAATACAAATCAAAAGACTCAGCGCCAAACACCCCATAACTCGCATTCAAAATAACCTTCAAAGCACTCTGAATAACAGAATACCAGTTACGAACCTCCGCAGACAATGCTTTATCCTTCGCCCTCACCTTATACCACCTAACCCGCAAATCCCTCAACGACCCAATTAACAAGCTTTCCAACGCCTTTTTCTTACGACAAACCCAATGAGGAGTATCAGGCACAACATTATCCTTACACTCTTCATGAGAACAAAGAATCGTTTGATAGCCCAAATTCCAAACCTTAATAATAGAAGGATACAGACTTGGAAAATCCATCACAGCCACGTTAAAATGAACCCCAGGAACCGGCTCAACCACAATCGCACCCTTATACTTCTTACCCTTAATAATAGCAGTCGTAGCCGCCTTTCCCTTCAAAGCCAAAATATCCTCCGTATTAGGAATCAACATACCCAACCTACGATGCTCAAAATGCATAAAATTCCTAATCCAACGCGACACCCCTTGCCTACTAACATCCTCCATAGGCATCTTACTAATACGCGCAAGCACCAAAATCAACTTCATCGCAAGATCATCATTAAAACTCGTCAACTTGAAAGTAATCTCCGCATCACGAAAACAATAACACGCCAACTCCGAATAGCTCAAATCAGCAAAAGACTTATCCAACTCAATCTTCGACATGCCAATCAAAGCCTTGCCAACATCATTAAGAGTCACATCCCGATACTTGTTACTAAAAGCATAAATCTGAATAGAACGGTTATAGAAAAACTTGTACAAATCGACATGCACACCATTCTTCAGCAAACAAACACGGCGACGCACCTCAATAGGAACATCACTCCGCGACACACCAAGATTCAACGCTCTATGCGCCAAATATGGCAGATCAAAATCGTCACCATTGAAAGTGATAACAAAAGGATAATCCCGCAAAACCTCAAAAATCGCCCGAATCAAATCTTCTTCAGAATCAAAAAACTCCACCACAGCGCCAACAGGCAGCTTCTCCACACCATCCGCCACACCCTTCCGTTTCAACAACAAAACCCTATCATTGCCATCTGTCGTCACCAAGGAAGCACAAATAACTGGGTAGGGCGCTTCGTGAGGATCAGGCACACGCGTAGCCACTGGAGAGAAAACCTCAATGTCCAAAGCTACACGCCTAAACGATGGCGCAGGATACTCTAGTAGGCGCGCCCACCGTTCAATATACTCCTTTTCTTCTGCCGCCTCGCCACTGAACAAAGCTTGAATTTTTTCCACAACGCTCTCCGCAGCGTCTATCTTTGCTGGCGTCAGTTCTCCGTTTTTAACATCATACAGCATGCCTGGCACTAGGCTACGGTCGTATATGTAGCATTGATAATATTTGATTGCTGCTTCCCAAACTTTTGCTTCAGTTCGCTCTGGGTCTGCGACTTTGGCGTGCTCTTCTGGGATGATCTCACGTAGGCTTGTTGTTTTGCCTCCGATGGATAGGGGGTCTTCTGTTACCACTTTAGTTAGGGTTATGGTTTTATCTGTAAGCGGGTTAAATTTCTCCACTTCAAAATGGTTGAAGGCTTGCCGTTTTTTTGCTTCTTCTAGTTGGTCCAATTCGTATGGGGAGAGGTTTGTGAGGAGGTATGGTTTATGCCCTGTTGTGTCGTGCCAGAAGTAGATACGTTTTGACTTTGGCTCATACAGCTTAACGCAAGCAACTTTTCTTCTACCGTCGTAAGAGGCGGAAACAAGGTAGGAGGGTGGAAGCTGTTTTGGGTCTTCTTTTTTCATAATCTTTACTTTTGGTTCTTTTTTCTTCTCTATAGTTGGTGTTGTCTGTTTGGTTGGTTCTTCTTTTTTCTCTTTCAAGGTTGTGTGTGTTTGTTTTGAGAAGTCGTCTAGGCGTCTTTGTTGTGCCATCGTTTTTGGTCCCGTTTACTGTATATGCGTGTTAAGGTTTTAATAAACTGTACCGCTCTATACCAAAAGAGGTTGAAGTTGATGGGTGAAGACAGTTTGTCTGATTTGAAAACTGAGCTGAAACAGTTTGTTAAGAGTCTTGGCGCCTATACGATGCAAGTTGCAGATGCAAGAAAAGGTTTTGATAACGCAATATCTGGATGTCACCCAAGAAATATTTGGAAGTTTTGTAATTCTGTGGTTGTTTTCGGCATTTACGTGGGATCTGATTATTATCGTGCTATTAAGTTAGAAAAGAAAACCATCGGAGACAATAGAATCATGCACATTTTCCGAGACTGGCTACAATATAAAGTAGCTGAGTATATCCAAGAAAAAGGATATCGCGCAGTTGTGCCAACAGGCATTTTCGATCAGGAAAAGTTGATTCATCGCTTATCCTTAAAACTCGCTGCCTACGAAGCTGGTTTAGGCGTTTATGGACGATGTGGAATCATCATAACCCCAAAGTATGGGCCAAGAGTCAACTTTGGAGCAATCCTCACAGACGCCAACCTCAAACCAGACAAAAAATTGACCAACTTCGATCCATGCCTAAATTGCCTATTGTGCGTCGACTTGTGCCCGCCAAAAGCTATCCGCGAAGATCATAGTCCCCCAACAGGTCATGACCGAGACAAATGCGTTAATTTCGTTCTACAACTAAGAAAAAAAATGAGCGATAAACGATTTCTATGCGGATACTGCTACAACTCTTGTCCAGTTTGTAAAACAGACAAGCTAGGCTTCAGGTTATCCCATTACAGAACTTTATTGGATTTACCCCTTAAAAAAAGAGAGCGATTAATCAGCGAGACTCTTCAGGCTTAATCGTTAAATAAAAAATGAATTGATGTTGTGTAGAAGTTGTTACGGGGCGCTTGGGCGTTAGCCATTGAAGCCCTATGCTGGATCGAACTGAAAAAATTAAGTGAAAGACTCGCTTTAATCAAAGCCTCAAGACAGCTAGGCATTCAAAATCCAAGCACAATAGGGTTAGCACATAAACTTGTGCTAGAAACCGTTAGACGACAAAACTTCATAGACTACATACTTAACTCTGCCTTAAAACCAAACTCTATCAACGACTTTGACTCGGGCGTTCGCGCATTTCTACGTCTATACACTTACGAAACAAAGATTAGAGGAAACAACAGCTACGAAAGAGCAGCAGACATAGCTGGAATTGGCCGTTCTGTTCTAGGCTGGCGGAGACTAAAAGAAGCTGAGGAAGTTTTAGGCCCTTTACTTAGTCTAGAGCTAAAAAAAGTGCTAAAAGACTTGAGCGACACAGAAAAAATCTCTCTGCAGATGTTTCAGCCGTTTTGGTTTGCGAGATACTGCTTCAAATTGTTAGGTCGCCATGAAGCGTTACAGTTCTTCGAAAGCACGCTTACAAACACACCTACTTACATTCGTGTCAACACTCAGAAAATGCTTGAAAATGAATTAGTGGAAACAATAAGCAGCGATGGAGTAACTTTAGAAAGAGTAAAAGAGCTATCGCACACGTTCAAGGTGGTTAATAAGAAACAGCCTCTGGTAAGAACCTCCAGTTTCACTAACGGTTTGTTCTACATCCAAGACAAAGCAAGTTGCCTAGCTGTAGAAGTTGCTGCCCCTAAACCCGGTATGACGGTGTTAGATGTTTGTGCAGCACCAGGTGCCAAAACAACTTATCTGGCTCAGTTGATGGAGAATCAGGGTATAATTTACTCCATAGACTATTCTAAACGGAGAATAAAAGTTTGGAAACACGAAATTGACAGAATGAATGTAAAAATCGCCACTCCCATTGTTGGAGATGCCTACAATCCTCTACCTATTCATAATGTTGAAGCTGACTTAGTCGTCCTTGACCCCCCATGCACCAGCACAGGAGTTTTCAGTCGAACACCTTCTGCTAAATGGCGACTTTCTAAACAGTCAATACGAAGTATGGCTGCGATTCAATGGAAAATGCTAAACAACTGTGCAGAATTTGTGAAGAGAGGCGGCAGCTTAGTTTATTCAACATGCAGTGTTACTGTTGAAGAGAACGAGATTTTGATTGAACGATTTCTGAAGTGGAAGCCCGAATTTACACTTGTAGAAGCCAAACCTAGAATAGGACTTGCAGGACTGCGAGGTCAAACTAGAAGTCAGCGCTTGTATCCGCATATTCACGACTGTAACGGGTTTTTCGTCGTAAAACTTGTAAAACAGGTTTAGCCTTTTCGGGCTTTCTCAATTTGACACAAGGCTTCAAAAAGTATTTTTGCAGCTTGAATCGCTGTAACTCCTTTGTCGTAGAGGGGTGTCACCTCTACCAAGTCTAGGCTAACCAAACGGCTGTCGCAGAAGTTGCAAACGAAATCTAAGACATTTTGAATTGATAGCCCATCTGACTCTGGATTTTGCACTGCCGGCGCAAAAGCGGGATCGAGCACATCCATGTCTATTGTTAAATAGGTTCTTTTGCAGTTTTCCACAATCTTCTTAACAGCCGCAGTTGTTGCTTCCAACCCGTTTTCTCGTATCTGATTCGTTGTAAAGTATCGTATTCCAGCTTTTTTTGCATACTTCAATTCTTCTCTGGAGACAGCTCTGGTGCCTACTTCGACAATTTTTTCGGGTTTTACCTGCTCGTTGAGCCTTTGCATAAAGGTTGTGTGACTTGTAGCTAAGTCCATGTATTGGCTACGGAGATCCAAGTGGGCGTCGAGACTTATCGCTGCAGTATCCTTACCGCCTATGCCGCGCATCACACCTAGCGTAAGAGTGTGTTCTCCACCTATGATTATGGGTGTTTTCTTGGCTTTTAACAAATCTCTTACGGCGCCTTCCAAGCGTTTCAACGTTTCTTCCACTTTGTTGCTGACGTGAAGGTCACCTAAGTCGTGGATTTTCAGGTCTTCTATGTCGAGGTTTGAGCGAAAGCTGTGTGTTTCGATGTTCATAGATGCTTCTCGTATGGCAAGAGGCGCAAACCTTGCACCTGTTCTGTAAGTGCTTGTTACGTCAAATGGAACACCAATGACGACGTAATCAGCCTGTTCAAAGGATCTTTGGCATCCACTGAAGACTGTAGATTGCGAAACATAAAGCTCGAAGTCACTCATGCTATGTGCACCACCTTCTATCTGAGCTTGCTAATCCTAAATGTTTTTAGTTGGTTAGCGGAGAAATAAAACTCTGCCTGATCTACTCTATATGTTCAGAGTAAGCTGTCTCTTGCAAACCTTCTCTTTTTAGAGACGTTCGCTTACGCTTGAACACAAAGACCAATATCATGCCTGCAACAAAACCGCCAATGTGTGCCCAGTAAGCTACACCACCACCAATACCGAGTGACATGTAGAGCAGTTGTAGAAGAAACCAGAAGCCTAGAAAGAAAACTGCAGGTATACTTATTATGGTTATGAAATACGCCAAAATAAGAGTCTGAATACGCGCTCGTGGATACATCACAATGTATGCGCCTAGTATGCCAGAGATTGCTCCCGAAGCGCCTAAAGTTGGAATGAGGAGCTCTGCAGGTGTTTTAAGGCTTAGGATGTGCGCAAAATCCGCTACAAAGCCACAGATGAGGTAGAATAGTAGATAGCGCAAGTGACCAAAAGCATCTTCTACGTTGTCTCCGAAAATGTAGAGGAAGAGCATGTTTCCTCCAATGTGGAAAATATCGGCGTGAAGAAACATAGAAGTGAGAAGCGTGTGTAGATTTTTCGCTTGAAGTATGTCTGCTGGAACCATTAAAAGCGAGTTTAGAAACAGGTTCATCGTCCTGTCTTGTGGAAAAAGTGTTGAATATAAAACTGGAATGAAAAATACTATGTTGACTATTATGAGGATCCGGGTTATGTGAGGGGTTGTTCGGGAACGATTTTCGTCGCGTAGAGGAATCAAAAATTGTTACACCATAAGAACTAATTTGTTGTTACAGAGGTTTAAGCGTTAAATAACTCCCGTCAAGCTCAAATAAGGTTAATCCATTGAGAAAATCTTTAATGATTATACACAGCAGAAACAGATTTATTCCCACTTAGAGTGGAGACATCTCCCGCAGACCCCATTTTTGCGTGAAAATGCTCTGTCAAAGCGGTAGACTTAAATTTCTAGTCTAAGCCAACTTCTTTTGCTATTTTCTTAATAGCGTCAATTGAAACCTGCATGAACTCATCGAGGGAAAGACCAATCTCCTCACACTCAAGAATTATATCGCGATTCACACCAGCTGCAAATTTCTTGTCTTTGAATTTCTTCTTCAAACCAGCAACCTTCATACCACTCACTTTTCTCCCGCGCATTAAAGCATAGGCATGAATCAAACCAGTTACAGTTTCAGCTGCAGCGAGGGCATGCTCGGTTTTTCCTTCTCGTTTCTTTTCTTTCAACCCAGCGCAATCCCATCCATACCCATGAGACAATACAGCTCGAACGAACTCATCGTTGAAACCTGCACTTTTTAGGATTTCAGGGGCTTTTGTTAAATGTTCTCTGGAATCGTGCTTAGTTATTCCCCAGTCAATATCGTGCAACAAGCCAAGCATGCCCCAGTATTCCACATTCTCTCCTAATCTCGCAGCCAATTCTCGCATAATGGCTTCTGATTCAAGGAAATGAATAACGTCCTGCTTGTCTTGGTTATACTTCACTATTAGCTGCAACGCATTCTCTCTTGATATAGACAACATCTGAACTCACGCAATTCCAGAATCTTATCCTGATTTATTTCCAAGCTTGCTAAATAAATTTCACTCGCAGCGCACGCATTTTTTGGTAGAAAGATGTGACCAATTACTTGGTAACTGTTTTACAGAACACCTAATTGCTGTGACCATCATTTTATTGTTTTAAGGATGTGAAATGGGACAATGAATGTTCTGTTATGGAGTGATATGGAAGGGCCGTCAGGTGTAGATGACCATGAAATGTTTGCAGATGCAGCGATGTATAAAACCGCTAGGAGTTATGCAACTCAAGATGTTAATGCGGCGATTCGAGGAATTAGAGAAGCAAATGCCTTATTACCCGGGATAGAAACAGTCTCAGTCAAGAAGGCAATAACAAGAGATAAAGCAAAAAGCATTCCAATAGAAGAAGCACACAAGCTTATCTATGAAGCTTCATGCAAAGCAATACGTAACTTGAAGGCATTCAAACCTCAAAGAGTGTCCTCTCCAGTTAGAATAGACATTCTGTATTCTGAAAAGCAAATGGCATCTACAGCAACTCGGTTTCCAAGAACTGAAAGAACAGGAGAGAATAGAGTTACTTACGTCGCAGATGATTACTTGGAAGGCTGGTTAGCCTACAACACGTGCAGAGTTGTATCGCGTATGCATATCCTCGAAGATCTTCTAATGTTTATGGTCAAAGCCCTAACGGACGACATGCAGCTGGTGAAAAAAAGAAAAAAAGAATGGGAGGAACAAAGAAGGAAGAGGATAAAAAGCGAACAACCTTTTCCACCTGTAAAGTACTAACAGTGATAATAACACTCAAAAAGGCATGCATGCTTTGACACGTTGTTCGTGTTGTGGGGTGGGATTCGAACCCCAAACCCAAACCCAAATGCACACATGAACATGCGCACAAAGATTTTAAATTATGATGATCAAAGATAGAAAGTTAGAATGCTATTTTGTTCGAGAACTGAGGTGGATTATTGTGAAGTATGTAAGGCTATACTCAGATGAAGGGGGAGATTCCCATTTTGAGGATGTCGAAGTGAGATTTGAATCTGTTGACTATGCACCTCCTGCTCCACCACTGGATCTTTCAAGTTCCACACCTGCGAGTCAGTTTGTTTTTCTCAGGGGCTCCTTCTGGTTGGCATGGTGACTGGCATCCGGCTCCAAGGAGACAGTTCTCTTGCAATCTTGCCGGTGAAGTTGAAGTCACTGCGAGTGACGGTGAAACACGCCTTTTCCTTCCAGGGGATGTTCTGCTTCTCGAGGATACCACTGGTAAAGGTCACAAAACCAAGGTTACAAGCGAAGAGGATTTTATAATTGCAGTAGTGCAGTTAGCAGAATGAAGGAGAACTGAAGGGCTGAGAATTTGTAAGCTTGTCATCGAGCATCCGCACGCTCAAATAAAAAAGGAGGGGTTTGGATTAATGCATGCTATGTGGCGTATCCAAAGGCTTTTCTAATTGTGACTCCAAGAACTTTTAAAGGAGATGTTTTTATTGGTTGGACTGTTAGATTGTTTCGATGTAAAGGGATTAACACTTAAGAATCGAATTGTGATGCCTCCTATGCACACAGGCTTGGCGACTGGAGCAGGAGCTGTGACGGGTAAGCTCGTTGATCATTATGTTAAACGGTCAAGGAATCTTGGTCTTCTAATAATTGAACATAGTTATGTGTCCCTTGAAGGAAGGCTGAGCGAAAGACAGCTTGGAATATACGACGATAGTTTGATTCTGGGTTTGGAGAAGCTTTCAAGCAAAGTCCATTCTATGGGAACACCTACTGTGGTGCAAATCAACCATGCTGGTAAGCATGCTAAACAAGAAATTACTGGGGTTCAACCCGCAGCTCCGTCAAGTAGCAAAGAAGCGCGTGAACTAAAGCTAAATGAAATCGAGGATTTGGTGGAAAAGTTTGCGCTTGCTGCTGAGAGGGCTATGAGGGCGGGTTTCGATGGTGTTGAGGTACATGGGGCACATGGATTTCTATTGAATCAATTTTTCTCTCCATTAACAAACAAGAGACGGGATAAGTATGGTGAATCTTTGGAGAATAGAATGAGGTTTCCTCTGGCAGTTGTTGAGAGAGTGAAGGAGAAGGTCGGAGGAAGGCTTCTTCTTTATCGTTTAGGCTCTGACGATTTAGATCCAAATGGTGTTCAAATAGAAGATTCTAAGAAATTCGCTATAGAACTTCAGAAAGCCGGAGTAGATATTCTGGACGTGTCTGGGGGTCTATGCGGTAGTCGACCATTGCAGTTGCAAGGAGAACAAGGGTATTTTGTTTCTCAAGCGCAGCAAATTAAAGGAGTTTTAGACATCCCTGTTATTGGTGTGGGAGGAATTCATGATCCCAAGTTCGCGAATGAAATGATTGAAAAGGGAAAAGTTGACTTAGTTGCAGTGGGTAGGGAACTTCTGAAAGATCCTGACTGGATACAGAACGCTATCAAGGCTTTGAAAAGAAGCTGATGTGCACAACACTTGACGTTTGCAAAAATTGGATTGTGCGGGAGATGTCTTCAACCTCTACGCTTTAAAGCCTTAATGTGGCGGCGTACATAGACAATTATGGACTTTTGAAGTTATGTCGTAGAGTTAGCGTATAAAGAAAGAAGGAGTTTTAGTTTAGGTTGGTTGTTAGGTGATTGGTTTTCTGAGCCAGCGTTTCGCAGCATACACCGAGCCACTGACGATACCAACTACGACTGCGACTAAGGCAATGTAAGGAGCTAATAAAGCAAGCTTATCAATAGCTATTTCGAAGCCGCCAACAGATGGGGGCACGCCAAACTTCTGGATACGAGAATTTACACAATCAGCTACATAGACATCTCCTGAGCCGTCAACAGCAACATCAAAGGGGCTGTCAAATTGGCCGTCTCCATAACCACTACTACCCCATTTTAGAATGAAATCGCCAGAACTATTAAACTTCTGCACACGATCATTTACAGTGTCAGCAACGTATACGTCTCCTGCAACGTCAACACTAACGCCATAAGGCCAGAAAAATTGGCCGTCACCAGTGCCCTGACTGCCCCATTTAAGAATGAATATGTATTCTTCGGCATAGGCAACAGTTATCATCGTGCTTATCAGAAACACCGTTAATGCTATTCCAGAAACAACTCTAAATTTAGACTTCATGATTCCTGTTTCTCTCCTATTTCTCCCCTAAACAACAACAAGTATAACAGATTTACCATTTAAAGTTTCAGAAACAATCTTCTGTCGCATGTTTTTTCAAGAAAAAAGAGGGTGTTAACCCAAAACAGAACGTGCTGTCTC
>Ga0209636_10000070_pt1 | contig 77708 bp, 71 predicted proteins | sample DeeMarSWOR152_54_FD_187464 | JGI IMG/M metagenome (GOLD analysis project Ga0209636, IMG submission 187464) | Marine sediment microbial communities from White Oak River estuary, North Carolina - WOR-1-52-54 (SPAdes) (version 2) | ecosystem: Environmental > Aquatic > Marine > Intertidal zone >...
TCGTCCTTGAGGTAGGAAGACAAATCGGATGCGATGTACCCACGTTCAAGCAGGCGGGCCGACATGGACGCGAGCTGCAGTTTGGTGAGGTCCGCTTCCACCTGCGCCGGAGCTCCGTCCTGAACCGAGAGCACGGCGTAACGGACCGCCCCATCGACGCTGTAGGCATCCAATCGGGCGGGGCGAAAGCGTTCTGAAGCGAGTGCTGACACCTTCTGCATGAGATCTATCGCTGAGAGCTCCACGTCGAGGCGTGTGGCAGGAGCACCCTTCGCTTTCGTCCAGATTACGTTGAAGAGCAGATCTCCGCTGACATTGCAGGCGTCGATCTCGATAGCCTCGAAACCAAGCTTGCGGCGGGCATCGTGTTCAGCGGAGAGTTCTTCGAGCGTGATGTCCCACCCGACACTCCAGTCGTCGGCCTCTCGGTCCTTATGCCAGACACCCGAGTGCGCCGTCGGTTCGCGCCGGTTTGAAGACGAGAGAACGACCGGACGGTATCGCAAACCTTGCCAGTGTTTGTCCGCAATCTCGTACTCGGCCCGCGAGACAGCCGCGGAGGACTGCGTGAAAACGGCCTGGAGTGGCGGCCAAGAGACCTGAACAGCCTCCGGGGCCGAGAGGCCGGCGCGCATGAGCACCTCTGAGTTAATGGTGACGGTGACGCCGGGTACCGGCAGTCCGTCGGGGTCGGTAACCCTGCGCTCCAGACTGCCCGTGCGCACCACCTGAGCTCGTGCCGGCCACGGCATGACGGCCAAGATCAATACAGTGACTAAAATCCCTTTAAGAAAGGAAATGAGAACAACTGATTTTTTATTCATTGTTCCTCCTTTCGAGAACTAATGAAGTCTTCAAACTTTTCTCCTCCTGCTCTTTTGGAGTAGGATCCCTTGCCTTTTATTCTGTCTATCTTTGATTATCACGTCCTTTTTGCTATGTAATTCTATTCTAATATATTGTATATAATATACGTAATCTGTGCCAAATTTCAAGTTCTAATGATTATTTATAATTTGTTTATTTTCAACAGATTAGATTATAGAATAAATTCTGGTGAAGAAATCAAATTCAAACATTTGAGTTTCAATCCAATTTTTTGAATGACATTGTCCTTTTCCTCATTATGTTATCCATCACCTGAATCTTCAGTTAAGTAACTCGGTTACCTGTTTCATTGGTTAGTTTTTTTAGGATTAAAGTTATAAAATCTAATGCGGAGGATCCGGATGAAAAAAGCTATTATATTTTTTCTCTTAATGTTTCTCGTTGCTCATTTTACTTTACCTCAAGGCTATAGAGGAAAGGGAAGATTAAGAGGTTTTGTTTTCGATGAGGATAGCAATCCTTCGGAAGGAGTCAGGGTTAAGCTCTTTTCTCTGAAAAGCCAAGAAGGTTTTGAGACCGTAACAGATGCTGGGGGAAAATGGGTAGCAGCCTGGATCAGAGGAGGAAAATGGAATATAGGCTTCCTAAAGGTCGGCTATGAACCGAAAAAGATAAGCGCTAACATTTCAGAAATTAAGAGAAATCCAGATATAGAGCTGCGCTTAAAAAAGATAGAAGGATTGGTCATTACGGAAGAACTCAAGGCAGAGCTTGGAAAAGGGAATAAGCTTTTTGAACAGGGGAGCTACCAGGAAGCTCTAGAAGTTTACCAAAAGATTCTGGAGAAATTTTCTGATGCTTACGCTATCAGCAAAAATATCGGAAATTATTATTTCCAAATGGAAAAATATAGACGTGCCCAACACTATTACCTGGAGGTTTTAGAGAAAGAGCCAGAAACCAATGAAATGAAGCTGGCTATAGGAAATTGCTATGCCAACCTTGGCCAAGATGAGAAGGCTCTGGAATGGTATAATAAAATAAAGTTTGAGGAGATTGATAATCAAACGGTTTTATATAATCCAGGTACTCATTTTTACGAACTTTCCAAATTTGCTGAGGCTTTACGATATTATAAGAGAGCGGTTGATATACAGAACGATTTTCTCGATGGGATCTATCAACTGGGGCTTACTCATCTGGCCTTGGGCCAATACCAGGAATCAATCAGAGTCTTCGAGAGTTATTTAAAAGGGCTCCGGTTTCTCCCACAGCTCGCGGTTCTCCCACGGCAGACCGAGCTCGAACTCCCACCAGTGCTGATACTGGTCGTGGCTGTAGTTGGACACGTAAAGAAAAAAATAATGCACCAATGTATAAAATTAATTAGGAACTTCATTAAACCATATGAGCTGTTCGCTTGGTCAACAAGAGTTGACTTGTCAACTTCATAAAAGTAAACAGCTGTTTACCTCTTTCCATTCAAGACATAACTTGATCTTTATCTTTTCCATGGGAAATGAGCATCTTCCGGCTTAATCAGGAATTTGGCATGTTTTCGGAATCATCTCTGCTTCAATGGCAGGGATATATCGTCAGCGTCATCCGGAACGTAGTGTTTTCTATCGAGTGTTTTTTCATTACTTCGAGAGATTTCTTCTGGAGTATGAGAACCGCTTTGAGAGAGAGTATGGCTATCTTCGTCCGGTTATCCAGGAGGTTGTGGATAAGTTCCTCGACTGTGGCAACCCGAAGTCTGGATTTGCGAGAATTCGCTGTCCTGACTGTGGAAAGGAAAGATTGCTGACCTTTTCATGTAAAGTTCGCGGATTTTGCCCCTCCTGCCATTCCAAAAGACGAGAGGAGTGGGGCGAGTGGATGCGGGAGTCTCTTGTGTTGGATGTGCCTCACCGCCAGGTGGTCTTCACCATCCCCAAGATGCTGCGAGTGTTCTTCAAATACAAACGCTCGCTTCTCTCACGTCTCTGTCTCTGCGGAAAAGAGGCACTTCTTAAATATCTCAGGACCGTAACAGGCAAAGAGATTAACCCTGGGATTATTGCCGTCATACAATCCTTCGGGTCAAAAATCAATCTTCACCCGCACCTGCACTTTCTTACAACTGAGGGAGGAGAAGCGCAAGGCCAGAGCCGATGCCTTTCATATGCCAATCATTGAAGATACGGAGCAACATGTGCCCTCCAAAGGCTGGGCCGAGATGATCAGAAAAGTCTATGAAGTGGACCCTCTCCTCTGTCCTCAATGCGGTGGAGATAGGATCATCAGCCATCTCAAGCTCACTTTTCATGCCGAACGCACTCCTCCACCACAAGTTGTCCAACAGGAACTGTTGATAGCAGCCAAAGGGAGAGAGGAATATTTCTAAGGGGCTTGCTAGCTGTTCTCTGTCGATTTGAGAGGAGGAGTCTATCTTATAGCTAATTGTTTTGTTGTTTTCGGCGCTTTGTCTCTATTTTGTGGTTATTGACCTCATCGTTTTTCCTGTGATGAGCTCATTCCAGAACGTTAGCGGATGAAAATTGTGAAGTTTTTACGCAACAGACAAAACGAACTTCCTATAGTGTTATAGTGTTATACTGTCTCATGCGCCCCTTCGTTTTGCGGTAGATTATGGAACTCCAGGGAAATATTTCTTGTCTGTCAGCGACTATGCCAAAAATATTGTTGACTTCGTAGGCGAGAGCTTACCAGAAATTGGCGATAAGCTGTTGGCCATAAACGGTCAGCCAATATCCGAGTATCGCCTGGCGATCGAGCCTTACCACCGCTATTCAACAACAAAAGGCTTCTGGTGGAAACTTGCCGCCTGGATCCCTCAGAAAAACTACCAGTTCCCTTTGCCCAAATGGAGTTTACGTTTTGAACTAAGGGCCTCTTCAAATATGATTGAAGAATTGAGGGGAGCAATCATACTATTAACAACTCATAGGCATCATTTCTTGCTTTGGTATCTCGTAAGACTCCATATATCCCTCCAAGTGCCAGGTATGCCGTGGCAAGCTGTGGATCAATCTCAGTCAGTTTTAGCACACCTGAATTGATTGGTTCTCAAAATTGGGACCTATCCCCAATTTCTGAAATGTCAAATATTGAGATGTAACTACTTTATTTTTTACTTGACTATATGCACATTTGTGCATATAATATAAAAATGGAATTTGAATGGGATAGCAAGAAAGCTATTTCCAATCTCAAAAAGCACGGAGTAGATTTTGCGGATGCTGCAGCTGTTTTAGAAGACGAAAGGGCCATCACCATACCTGACGAGTTCCCTGATGAGGAACGCTTCATTACCATCGGTATGGACTCATTTGGCCGCATTCTCGTGGTTGTCTATGCTTGTCGTAAAATCCGGATTCGTATAATATCAGCACGGAAAGCAACAACCAAGGAAATAAAGCAATATAGAGGTTAGTTCAATGAAAAAAGAATACGATTTTAGTAAAGGGAAAAGAGGCCCGGTAATTAAGACTCCAAGAGGAAAAACGCGGATTACTATCCGAATAGACGACGATATACTCGACTGGTTTCGACAACAAGTACACGCCGCAGGTGGTGGAAATTACCAGACACTTATCAATATGGCTCTCAGAGAATATATGAATTCAAAAAGGGAGTCGCTCGAGGAAACTCTTCGGCACGTTATCCGTGAAGAATTATCGGCATATGACAAAAAATCCAAGCGCTAGATTAAAACAAAAATACAATCGACCGCAATCGCCCTAGATGTAATATTTCACTTGGTTTTTATCATTTTTAAGTATAGATTAGTATTCACCTCTTCAGTTCCTTGGCTATCTCCTGGGATTTTCGAACGCTTATAAAACACTATATATCCATTCTCGAACAATTCACGTACGCATCTGAACAGAAATAAATATTCCCCATATCAACACTATAAATCACTATTTCGTTTTTGTGTTTACGACAAATCTCTCACAATTTTCCTCAATTTCCACACACTGACATCCTGGACTGAACATATCACAGGAAAAAAGATAAGGTAAAGGATAAAAAAAAGAAACAAAACGACAAAAAAAACAAAACTGCCGTAAATGTAGATGTAGCTGCTTTGGATAAGATAAAAGATACGGCAACGAGTCACCATTTCCCTGAGTATGAGTGTGCCGAAATCCATTTAGCCACGCAATTTCAAAATATTGTTTATGATTGCTTGCCGTCTTCGTTAAAAGATGAGATTTATGCCTGGCTCCACAAAAATTGTTCAGATGAAAAAAGGCTTGAGCAGACTGATGACCAGTTTATTTACAAGACGAGGAAGAAAGCTTTGGGCCCTTTCAAAAGACAGATTTATTCTTTGCCGCACAATATAAAGAATAAGATTTCTTCAGCTTTGGAGGAAGAATTTTCTTTTCTTTTTGAAAAACTCAGTTTAAATGATACCAGAGTATTCGCGGAAAGATATGTAAAACCCAGCAGAGTAGAGAGGAAGAAAGAAGATTTTTTATAAGATGAAAGATATTTCAGACGCTCTCATTCATATCGTAATGAGTCTATTGGATTGGCCAGAGCTGTCTTCACAGCTTGATAGCTCACGGTGCCCATAGCAATCCCGAACGCTATCATGGCAGATAGAATAAAAACACCAATGCTTATATCGATTCTGTATGCGAACTCGTTAAGCCACCGTCGCATTATCCAGTAAGCAACAGGCCAGGCCACAATATTGGCAACGAGTACCCATTTAATGAATTCCTTGCTAAGAAGCAGGATAATCCCGGAGACCGAAGCGCCAAGCACTTTACGGATGCCGATTTCCTTGGTCTTCTGTTCGGCCGTATACGCGGCCAGACCGAAGAGACCCAGACAGGAGATAAAGATTGCAAACGCCCCGAATATCTGGAAAAGTTGCCCTAGCTGTTTTTCCGTCCGGTATTGTTCTTCGAAGGCTTTATCGAGAAACTGAAAATAGAACGGGTACTCGGGTGAAAAACGTTCAAAGGTTCGCTTTATTCTGCCCATCGCGCCTTGTATAGCCTGAGGATCAATCCTGACGAACACATACTGATGAAACGGCCTGTAGATGCGGAATATAAACGGCCGAATGGCATTATGCATTGACTCGCTGTGAAAATCCTTGACGACGCCAATCACACGTACATAACGAGCAGGTCCTGGAAATTCAGGATGATTAAAATAGATCTGCTTATCCAGAGGAGATTCTGTGCCGATAATCTTCTTCAATGATTCGTTGATAACACATGCCTCTGCAGCATCAGAGGCAATCGTTCTTGAAAAAGGCCTTCCTTCGACAAGTTTCATGTTGAATGTCTTGAAGAAATCATAGTCAACAACTGTGTATTTCACTACAAATTGAGCGTCATCCTGCCGTCCTTCCCAGTCGATAGAGACACCCTGGCCGACATCCATCGGGCGCTGGGCAGCTGCTGTAACCTGGATAATACCCACCTCCTCCTCCAATTCATTCTTAAACGCATCAAATCGCTTGTTCAAATCTGGATTGTTCCACACCGTGACAATGTGATGCCGATCGAGCCCCAAATCTCTCTCTCGGATGAATCGGAGTTGCTTCGCTACGATCAAGGTCGCGATGATAAGGCCGATGGAGATGGAAAACTGGAAGACGACGAGGATTCTGCGGAATTGAAATGGACCCGCAGCAAAACCGGCCTTACCCTTCAACACCTTCTCCGGCTGGTAAGCCGATAAACGAAATGCAGGATAGCAACCTGCAAATAAACCTGTCAACGGCACGACGATGAAAATTAAGAAAGCCAAATAATTTCCAGCACCATCAGTAAGGCTCAGCTGCTTACCAGTAAACACATTGAAGGCGGGCAATACCGTATGGACTAAGAGCACAGCCAGTCCAAGGGCCAAATAACTCAGTACGAGCGACTCTACCAAAAACTGTCTGACGAGTTGAGAGCGATGAGCTCCTGTCACTTTACGAAGCCCAACTTCTTTGGCGCGCCTCGCCGACCGGGCCGTACTGAGATTCATGAAGTTAATACAGGCGATCGCCAGGATAAATATGGCTATAATCGAAAAAATAGCAACCTGTCTGACGAGCCCCGTCCGACCGAATGCATAAAGATGGACCTTCGTCACTGGCTGAAGAACAGGCCTATAATCCGGATCATAATCGAGGTGCTCTTCATATATGCCAGCAATCTTCTTTTCGACATCTTCTTCATTTGCTCCTGACTTGAGCAACACATAAGAGGGTGCAACCCATTCTTCCCATCGACCGATGCGATCCTCACCCAGATGCTCTACCCGGGCAACCATATTGAACTGAAGGTGTGAATTGGATGGGATATTTTGGATAACTCCAGTTACCGTAAAATCAGTATTGTGACTGGCTACATACAAGCTCTTCCCTATGGGATCTTCCTCACCGAAATAACGACGTGCTGTTTCCTCAGTGATGACGATGGAATTTAGGTCAACCAATGCTGTTTCGGCGCTTCCTTTAACGAAGGGGAATGTAAACATCGTAAAAAATGCGGGGTCCGTCAGATAAAAACGATACTCGTCGAATTTCTTGCCCTGATACTTAACCAGCGAGCGATGCCATGGCCAGACGCGACAGGAGACCTCGATTTCAGGATATTTTCGCTCGAGTTCCGGACCGAGGGCATACGAGACGGCTCTTCCAAAAGTTCCGTTATCATTCGCATTCAGGATCCGGAAAATGCGATCCTTTTTAACATGAAACCGATCATAGCTCACCTCATGTCGTGCCCATAATGAAATGAGGATAAAACACGCCAGCCCTAAAGACAGGCCAGCTAAATTAATAAAGGAATAGAACCTCTGCTTTCTGAAGGTTCGTAGCGCAATCTTGATATAATTCATGAACATAGCAGCCCTCCAAGTTTAATCATCATCATGTCTTATTAATAATGTGTTAACCTCCATACAGCAAAAAATATGCCATATTATCTCATAGGGAATCTTAATGCATGAAAAACATTATTTGTTCATTTTTGAACAACTTATATCCGTATTTGAACAATAATGCATATTTCCCATATCAACTTCACGAGTGAAAATATTCAGAATTGTTAAAATATAAGAATTTGCTTTTGGGGGAACATCAAATATCGTCCGATTTTTCACAATTTCCACCCACTGACAACCCGAAATGAAAGTATCACACCCAAAGCGGCAAGGTCAAAAGCTAAAAGAGAGAGACAAAACAACAGAGACTATCAAGCACTCAGCTTTCCAGATAGACTCCGCCCTTGAATCGCCAAAAAGCAACTGCAGCGGCTATCAGGAATACTCACTCCATTGCTAAGTCCCCACCAGGAGTTCCTGCTGAATGAGTTGAGAGGGAGGTGGTCGTTCAGCCTGGAAGCTGAGCTATACCAGTCCTTTTACAGTAAGCAAGTAACAATAAGAAATAGACTGGTGCCAATATAGTGCCAACTAGTTGACACAAATAACGCAAAACAACAAGTTTTTTCGGGAAATACTGGGTAATGATAAGCACTAACGAGAAAAAACTAACTCTAACTAAATAAAAAAGTTAGGTTGATAAATCGCTGATTTTTAGGAGTTTGCTCCTTATGTCACAACCTACCGCTGAGTTATGTCCGCTCTTTCTCAATCTATTTATATAAAAGAAATTACGTCACAATGTTATCCTGCCTGGCTGAAATTGTGCTAATCTGAAACATCTACCAGATCTTATTAACAATCCTGAATCCCGACTTCTTTGCTATCTTCTTGAAATTCGGCTAGGGGCTATATGTTAGCTCTTTTTGCTGGCTTTTTCAATTCTTCATTATTCCTCTGAAGGTATTACCAGTTCCCCTGGCCCAAATGGAGTTTATGCTCTGAACCAAGGACCTCCTCAAATATGATTGAAGAATTGAGGGGGGCAATCATACCTTTATATCCCTCATACATCTTGCCTGACCGACCGTGGTAAGTATAAGGTTTATTCAAAGGAACAAAGCCTACCTGGCCATACAAAGATCCCGTATCTTCAATATTGGCGCAAAGATAAGCAATGTCACACTCCCATCCCTTTAAAATCTTCACAGCTTCTTTTAGCATCGACGTGGCAATGCCTTGATTTCTTCTGTCAGTACGAGTGCAGACGCTTCCAACACCTCCTAGAACCACCTCTCGGCTGCTAAACATCACTTTTCTCTTATGAAGCAAGATTGTGCCGAATATTTGATCCCGCTCAATAGCCAATAACCAGGCTTTGGGCTGGCTGCAGAATCTTTCTTCAACTGCTGCCAAGTTTTCGGGTATCCTTTCCTCTTCGGTATAGAAATTCTCTAATACAAACTGATTTACTTTTTTGGCAAGACTAGCCGAGAGTTTCGGGAAAAACTCTATTTCCATAATCCACTACTATAAAAATGTCATTCTAAGTAAAAACAATACTGGGGATAAATTTTTTTTATATTCTTCTTTTTATCTCAGGCTTCTACCTTATCGGTTACTTTCGACACAAAATCCTTCTTTTCTTCCTCGGACATTCCAGCGCTACCCTGTTCCATCAGGGAAGTAACCATCTTCAAGACAAAATCAATTTTCTTTTCTTTAGGCATTTTTGGAAGTATCATTACTAGACAATTAGGCATCATTTCATGCATCATCTGGGACATCATTGATAGTTCTTTTTCCTTGCCACTTTCCATCATTTTAGACATCATTCCCACCATTCCGCCCTGGCCTTCTCCTGCACCCATCATGCTCATCATCATCTTAGGCATCATATCCATCATATTGACTCCTTCCATCATCTTCGGCATCATCTCCTCCATCATCTTCTGTTTGTCTTCTGCTGTCATATCGGCAAAGAACTTATCCATCATCTTCGCCATCATTTCCTGTCTCTCCTCTTTGCTCATTTTGCCCGTCATAGCATCCATCATTTTATCTTTTATGCCCATTTTCTTTCCTTCCTTTATAGTTATTTTACTTTCCCTGGAATTTTGAACAAGCTAGTTAATATTCGATCCTTATTATTTAAGTTTCGCCAAGGAGTCTCTTTGTAAGATCCACAGCCGATGCAGCATCTGGAGCGTAACCATCTGCATCAATTTGGGCGGCATAAGACTCAGTGACGGGAGCGCCGCCGATTATTACTTTCACATTTTTCCTTAAACCAGCACTCTTTAACATTTCTATTATATCTTTCATGTATATCATAGTAGTGGTCAAAAGGGCTGACATTCCCAAAATATCTGCGTGTTCCTTTTTAATGAATTCTAAAAATTTTTCTTTAGGAACATTTGCTCCGAGGTCTATAACATCAAAGCCAGCTCCCTGGAGAAGCATGGCCACTATATTTTTCCCGATATCATGCAAATCGCCTTTTACAGTGCCGATAACGACTTTTCCTTTAGATCTGACATCTGACTCAGCCAAAAGAGGCTTAATAATACCTAGTCCTGAGTACATTGATCTTGCAGAAATTAAGACTTCCGGAATAAAAATTTCGTTGTTTTTAAATCTCTCACTAACGATATTCATTCCTGCAACTAGACCGCTGTTTAAAATCTCCTCTGCGGAAATATCCTGTGAAAGAGCTTTCCTGGTTAGTACCTGAACAGAATCTGAGTTACCTTTTTGGACTTCGTCTGCTATCTGCTCAAAAATGTCCATACTTTCCTCCTATAAAAAAGAAGATTTTAAGGGAGGTTTCCAAATCCGCTTCACCTACTAAATCTTCCTTAAACTACGTAATCCTCCTCTTCCATCAACCGCAACTCTTCTGCTATCGCTTTCCTTACTTTCTCAGGCATATCCTTTTCCCTTTCCAGCATCGGCCTCAGCCCCTTTCCCACTCCGTCGTTAATGAAGTGGGGTTTTATGAAATCCGAATTCCAGGTTCTCTCCTCAAAAGAACGGCTTTCTAATGTTTCAAAGAAACTCTTAATCCCCTTATTTCGATCCCCCTCTATCTCACGGAAATAGGAACCGTAGATATGAAGAGAGTCGCTTATATCCACATACCTGCCCAGTTTCACCTTTTTTTTCGTCCTCTTGGAGATCTCCTCCGCAATTTTTCTCATGAGTGTTGTCAGGGCGATGACATTCTCAAACCATGCTTTGAATAAATCCCGGCTCCGCCAATGAGTATTCATGTTATAGATGTACCCTCCTTCTCCATCATCACAAAGCCTTCCCCAGACTCGCTGCAGACAGGGAGGGTCTTCTGTAGGCGGATCAAGCTTTGGATTCCAGGTTATAGCCTGGGCTCGTCTTGTATAGCCAGTCTTGGAAAGCTTATCAATCATGGCACCTATTTGATTTACTACCATATCCTCGATCCTGTATTCAAAGAGTCTTCCGTGGTAAGTATATGTCCACCGGGTGTCTTTGCTTTTAGTGCCCTTCAAAATTTCTTCCAGCGGCTTGACCCAGTAATCGTGGGCACCATGAATTACCTCCATAACATACTCTGCCAATCCACCCAGACCGTCGGCAAAGGAGCGGTGAAATCGAGGTTGACCAAATGGATTACGAACAATGATTATCACTGTCGCATCCCGGCTCGGCGGATCTCCAGGATGATCATACTCTGTCCGGATGCTTGCACCTTTTTCCCAGACTTCACCGATGGCCTTCTCGTAGGCGCGAGGAATCGTATCCTCATTAACGGTTAAAACAGGGATGTTTCCTGTGTCCATTCCTCCTCCTCTGGTTTTAGCGATTACTTTTTCAAACCCATCTTCTTCAACAAAGCAATGTATCTAGGATCCGAACTAATATTTTCAAATACTGGATCTAATTGTAAAAAAGCCAATCTTTTATCGCGCTTTTCATAACCTCTTTCCAGCCAAATAAAACCCTGATCCTTTTCACCAAGTGCAAAATACAGGATTGCCAAACAGTATGGCGGTACATAGGTTTGTTTAGATCGTTCCAAGAAATCATTCAGTATTTGATGAGCTTCATCTCTCTTATCCATCAGCGCGTAGGCAACTCCGATCCAGGCTTCAACATATGGGTCCCAAGTTGCCGAAAGCCGCCTTTCTCTTAGCAGTGCTCTCAAAGCTTCATCATACATTGTCTTTTTTAGATACACCCATCCGAGTTCGAGATGTGTATAGACAAAGTCCGGATCCAGCTCAAGTGTCCTCTGTAAGGCTTCTATCGCCTTATCGTACTGGCGGCCATAATAAAGCATCTGCCCCATATTCCTGTTTATCACCAAGGAGAGAGGATCTAACTCGTGGGCTCTTCTTATCTCCTCGATGGCCTCGTCTATTCTTGCCATAAGTATCAAGTGAAACGCATACCAATGGTGAGCTGTCGCATAGTTTGGATTAAGTTCAATAGTGCGATTGAATTCTCTCTCAGCTTCCTCCCAGTTCCAAAAATTAGATAAAACAACTGCTAACGAATTATGGGCTTCGGCAAGATTACTCTCCAACTCAAGAGCTTTCGTTATTAATTCCCTTGCTTTCGGATAGGCCTCATCTGGCGGGAAAGAACTGTAATCTGGAATAGTCAGGTAGGAGTCAGCCAGCCCGATATAGGCCAGAGCATAGTCTGGGTCTATCTCTATCGCTCCCTCGAAATACTCGATAGCCTTTTTCAGATCTTCTCCTGTCCGCCTGTTCCAGAAAAAACGCCCTCTCAGGTAAAGATGATATGCCTCGGGATTAATCCGGGGAGACTTCATAAGACGCGTCTCCTCCTCAGGAGTGAGCGCAATCTTTATTTGCTGGGCGATTGTTCGGGCCAACTCCCTTTGCAGTTCCAAGATATTGCTCAAATCTCGCTCATAGCTATCAGCCCATATATGCCTGTCTGTCTCGGCCTCGATCAACTGGGCTGTGATCCGCACCTTCTCTCCAACAAGAAGCACCGAGCCTTCTACCATTATTCCTACGTTCAACTCCCGTGCTATCTCTGGCATCGATTTGCGGATACCTTTATACCGCATCACTGATGTCCGAGAGATTACCCGCTGTAAACCACTTATCTTGGTCAGCTCGGATATTAACGCTTCTGTCATCCCATCGGCAAAGTATTCCTGATCAGGATCGCCAGAAAGGTTCTCTATCGGCAAAACCGCTATCGAATCTATTGCTTCCTCCCGTTCAGTAAACAAAGAGAGTCCGCCAACAATTAGCAAAATTATTAGAGCAACAGCGCCTCCGAACAGAAGAATGTTTTTCCATCTAAATTCAACAACTTTCTCCGCCTCAGGCTTTCTCCTAAAAACTCCCTTTTCTGTGGTAGTAATGACCTCTTCTATTCTCGATAGTTCAGTACTCACTTCGCTTGCACTCTGATACCTATTTTCTTTGTCTTTTTCCAAGCATTTTAATATCAATTGACTCAGAACTTCAGGAATTTGAGCATTGAACTGCCTGGGATCTGGAGGTATCTCTGTCTTATGCTTCAAGGCAATACTTAAAGAAGTATCTCCTCTAAAAGGCGCTCTTCCAGTCATCATTTCAAACAGAATGATCCCCAAAGAATAAATATCAGAACGCTGGTCTGCTTCTTTCCCTTCTACCTGCTCTGGTGACATGTATTCGGGTGTCCCAATCATCACTCCCGCGCCCGTTATACCTTTCGACTCAAGCGAGCGCGCTATCCCAAAATCTAAAATTCGAGCATTTCCACCTTTATCTATCATGATGTTCTGAGGCTTTAAATCACGGTGGACAACTCCCAGCCGGTGAGCTTCAGCCAGACCATCACACACTTGTTTAGCTATGTTGATAGCTGTCCCTACGCTCAACTGCCTGGTCATTCTGATCATGTTTCTTAAATTCTCCCCAGGCACATATTCCATGGTGATAAAGTGAGTTCCTTCTTTTTCACTGAGATCATACATACGGCAGACATTCCTGTGGGAGATCTTACGGGCATATTTCAGCTCGTTCTTGAATCGAGCTATGGTCTTCTTGTCCGCTGCGATCTCAGGCTTAATTAGCTTTAAGGCCACTTCTTCATTTATCTTCTTATCCTCTACCCTGTAGATATTCCCCATGCCGCCCTTGCCCATCTCTTCAATAACTTCGTATCTATCTGCAAATGTCGTTCCTCTGGTTAATTCTTTTACAGGCGTCTGGAAAGTCTCTGTGGGAATAGAAGAGACTTCTTCTAAGGAAGGAAGAGGTGCTGCACACTTACCGCAATACAGGGCGTCAGCGGGATTCTCAAAATTACATTTTGGGCATTTCATGGCCAATATTATCTAATTTAGCAGGCGAAAGAATAACAATTAATGAGGATAGAGTCAAATGTGGTGCGCGATTGCATTGATATAGTTCTGAAGAAGGTTGATTTCTCCTGGCGTTGCCTGGAACTGGTCGTTCTCTTCTTGAACAAGGTGCCTCAGAATCAACATGCGCAGCCCGACTTCAATCATATAATCATGATCGCTGCGAGGAACATAAACGAAGGCTCCATTCTCTTCAAGCTCGTTATTCAAGCTTTCAGCACGAGCCTTTATTTCCTGCTTTGAAAAAGTTTTATCTGGATCTTCCACGAAAACAGAGGCAACCAACGACACTGGTGCCACGGGGATAGTCCTTCCCACTGCATGCATCAGATTTTGAGCCAGAAGTTGTACCTTTTCTATACGCGCTTTTTTGTCTGGATTTCGAAAATCAATATTGTGCTTCTTCGCATAGTGCCGCATGGAAATGGGAGTCCCGAAGCTTACCACAGTATAACCGTAACGAAACCAGCCACATCGGAAGGCTAACAATTTCCTTCACTTTTCTCCCTTTTTAAATACGCCATGCTCCAGGAAGTAAATCACCTGTTGTATGACATCTTCGCTTTTCATGATGAATGCATGGGTTTGGGGCAGGAGCAAGAAATCTTTCATGCCGACAACCTTAGTCCGCTCGACTGAGACTACACCATCATCGGGACCTGGAACTATCACAGAGTACAGGGGATTGAAGCTTCTGTTGCCTGCTATCACACCCAGTTCAAAATCAACAGATCCCAAGCTCAGGGGAACACTGTTTTTATCTGTGCCCAGTTGTCGGCCAGCTGGACCGTTGAGTTTTTTGAAGAAATAGCTGTCACCCAGGCTATCCACAAGCTCACTTCCTTGATTGGGAGGGCTAATCATAACAACCCGTCCAAGGTTGGGTAATATATGGTTTTTTATATAATGGCGAACAACGATACCTCCCATCGAATGGGTAACAAAGTGTATTTTTGATTGAGGATTCTTGCTGTATCGCTCAACAATATTACTCAATATATCATCTGCCAAGTATTCTATCGGATACTTTGTAGAAGGATAACCAACATTCACGACCCTGTACCCAAGACTTGACAGGCTTTTTCCAATTTTCTCCATTGAACGTTTCGTCTGTCCAAGACCGTGGAGCAAAATTACGTATGCATCTTTTTCCTTGTTCACAGGCTGGGCAAGCACCTCATATCTGAAGGAAGAGGCCAAAAAAAATAGAGTGAGAATGATACATGCTATTTTTGTTGAGTTTCTTTGCACGGGATAAGCGCCCTTCCTACAGCTTATATCATGGAAAAAATGGAGGTCAAGAGCGAAAAAAGGGGACAGGCTACTTTTTTTATTACTAATGTTAGGCCATATCTTAGGGAATGCTATAAGGACGAGAGTGCGGGAAAGTATCTTTTCCCGATGGCAAGGCCTAACTCCATGAGACAATCCTTTCCCTTGCTGAAAAAGTAGCCTGTCCCCTTTTTTTCTCTTTTTTTATATGGGGCAGCGTAAAAATGATGTGTTGACATATAAAAAGATAGAAATTATAATAAAGCTCAAACAGGGGAAGATTGAGAGACGAAATGACTTTGATTAAGCATGAAGGAAAAAGCAAAAAGAATTCCCCGGAAGAAGGTATCCCCCGAAGTATAGCGCGCTTAGGTCCATCTCTCTTTCTGAAAGGCGAATTATCTGGCGATGAAGACGTAGTTATTGAAGGGCAGTATAAGGGAAAAATAGACCTCGCGAATCATAATATCTTAGTTAGAGCCGGAGCAAGAGTCCAGGGTGATATTCATGTTAAGAATATTACCATTAACGGAACCGTGGAAGGAAATATTAAGGCTTCAGGAAAGATCTTTATTTCAAAAGAAGCTCAGATGAAAGGAGATCTTAAAGCCCCCAAAATTTCGATCATGGAGGGAGCAAAGTTCAAGGGCGGCGTAAAAATGAATAAAGACCTTGAAGAGATTTCAGCTACTGAAGAAGAAATCGATATTATTGCCATTAAAGATAAAGACAAGACAAAGGAAAAAACTACATTCGAGCTTGTCTGATTTTATATCTATTAATAAGTTCTCCTATTTCTCCTTTCCTTTCAAAAATGACTATAGCTGCCTGAAAAATTATCATTAACTCACCTCTTTCCTGCCTCTCTCAGCAATCGTTACTGGTCATCTGCACTAAAAAATGAAGGATCGAACTCTAATCTATCTATTTTTGCTATAATGGAGACGATGAAACAATATAAGCTCTTTTCTGATTTCAAGCCCAAGGGAGATCAAACAAAAGCTATCCAAGAACTCTACGAAGGCCTGGAAAAGAACGCCAAACATCAGGTATTAATGGGAGTCACCGGTTCGGGCAAAACGTTCACAATAGCCAACATCATCGAAAAGGCATCAAGGCCTGTGCTCGTTATTTCCCACAACAAGACTCTGGCCGCTCAGCTTTACCAGGAATTTCGCCGCTTCTTTCCGGAGAACTCCGTAGAATATTTTGTCAGCTATTATGACTATTACCAGCCTGAAGCCTATATTCCAGCCACTAACACTTTCATCGCAAAAGAAGCTACAATCAATGATGAGATAGACCGACTCAGGTTATGCGCAACAAACTCTCTTTTCCAGAGAAAAGACGTTATCATTGTCGCATCGGTTTCTTGTATTTATGGTATCGGCTCGCCTGAGACTTACTATTCCATGAGCTTCACTCTCGAAAAAAACCAGGATATAACTCGAAAAAACCTTCTTAAAAACCTTGTCGATATTCAGTATGAAAGAGAAGAGACCAATTTTAGAAGAGGAACTTTTCGGGTCAGAGGAGATGTTATTGAAGTCTTCCCCTCCTATGAAGAGTTTGCCTACCGAATTGAACTTGATGAAAACAAAATCGTAAAAATCTCTTCTATCGATCCTCTCCTGGGCAAAATCTTAGATTCGTTTGATAAAATTCTCATCTATCCTAGGACTTTCTTCTCCACTCCAGCTGACATTCTCGACTTCACTATTCGCAGCGTGGAAAAAGAGCTAGAGGATAGAATTGCCTTCTTCAACAAGAAAGGTAAATTTATCGAAGCAAATAGGATTGAGGAACGAACTCTGTATGATCTGGAGATGTTGAGGGAATTCGGCTATTGTCCTGGAATAGAAAATTATTCTCTTTATCTTAGCCAAAGAAAACCTGGAGAGCCTCCTTATACGCTTCTCGATTACTTCCCTTCTGATTTCCTGACCATTATTGATGAATCCCATGTCACGGTGCCCCAGGTTGGCGGAATGTACCACGGCGATCGATCCCGGAAGCTGACACTTGTCGAGCATGGCTTTCGTCTGCCTTCTGCTGTTGACAACAGACCTCTTAATTTTGAAGAGTTTAAAAGCAGGGTGAATCAAGTCCTTTATGTCTCGGCTACTCCGGGCCCTTACGAGCTGAAGAAAACAGGGAAGAAAGTTGTTGAACAAATCATAAGGCCCACGGGTCTCACAGACCCTGATATCGAAGTCCGCTCTATAAAAGGTCAGGTCGATGATTTGATGGCCGAAATAACAAAAAGAGCCAAAAAGAACGAACGAACACTAGTGACCACGTTGACCAAAAAAATGGCTGAAAACCTCTCCCGTCATTACCATGAGCTTGGACTCAGAGTTCGCTATCTCCATTCAGAAATTGATACGCTGGACCGGGTTAAGATACTGAGAGACCTCAGAAAAGGAAAATTTGATACTCTGATAGGCATAAATCTCTTGAGGGAAGGACTCGATTTACCCGAAGTCTCTCTGGTCGCTATCCTGGATGCTGACAAAGAGGGATTCCTCCGTTCTACAAGCTCACTCATACAGACTTTTGGGCGCGCTGCCAGGAATGTGGCGGGCAAAACCATTTTGTATGCAGACGTCATGACAGACTCCATGAAAAGAGCCATTTCTGAGACAAACAGAAGGAGAAAACTTCAACAAGAATATAACAAAAAAAACAATATCACCCCTCATTCCATCAAAAAAAGAATAGATGAAGTCTTGACCAGCATCTATGAGAGAGATTACTTCGATTACTCTCGGGTTTCCGAAGACAAAGATATATATTTTTCGCCCCAGAAAAGAAAAGAGAAAATGGAGAGTCTTGAAAAATTGATGAAAGAAGCTGCCAGAAACTTGGAGTTTGAAAAAGCAGCGCGATTAAGGGATGAGCTGACGAGACTGAAAAAAAGAGAACTGGAGATTGGCTTGTGATAAGGCATGAAGCCCGCGTTGGTTTTAATAACTTTTGAAAAGGACAAGAAGCCTAAAATGAAGAGGCATTAAGCTTTCTCTTGTAAAAAAAACTGGCGACCATGAGCGATTTAAAATTAAAGATTAAAAACCTGCCAAAAAAGCCGGGCATTTATTTTTTCAAAGACAAAGGAGGCGATGTCATATACATCGGGAAAGCGCGTTCTCTAAGGGATAGAGTCAAGTCTTACTTTCTCCCCACTTCTGATGCAAAAATAAAAAAGATTCTCTCTGAAACCGAAGAAATCGATTTTATACTTACCGATTCTGCAAAAGAAGCCGCTTTTCTCGAGAATAATTTCATCCGTCAACACCAACCCAAGTTCAACCTCAGGCTAAAAGACGACAAGAGCTTCCCTTACCTGAAATTGACGCTTCAGGAGAAATTCCCCGCAATATACTTGACGAGGAGAGTTGAAGAAGACGGCGCTAAATACTTCGGCCCTTTCAGCCCTGCTCACCAGGCTCGAAACACAATTCACCTGAGTGCTAAATATTTTGGTGTAAGAACATGCCAGGAAGCTATTCCTGGAAAGCGGAAAAGACCCTGTCTTGATTTTGACCTAAAGCTGTGTTCAGCTCCTTGTGTTGAATACATCTCAGAATCAAACTACAGGGATAGTATCAAGAACGCTCTTCTATTTCTTGAAGGAAAAACAGAAAAACTATTGAAAGTTCTAAAAAAGAAAATGCAGGAAGCTGCTACTCGCCAGGAATTTGAGAAAGCTGCGCACTGGAGAGATATCATCTACACCATCGGAGAGATAAAAGCAAAACCCAAGCTCATTTCAGTAGGAATGGAAAACAAGGATATTTTTGGTTATTCAAGAGAAAACAAAAGCGTAGCCCTTTATATTTTTTTCATGAGAAAAGGCAAGGTTATCGAATCAGAAGACATATTTATTCAGGAGAAAGCGGAAATTTCTGACAAAGAAATCCTCTCCAATTGCCTAAAGAAATTTTACAAACACAGAAAAAGCTTGCCGGATAAAATTCTTTTGCCGTTTCCACCAGAGGAAAAAGATGGAATATTAAAAATGCTCCTGAATCTGAAGGGAACTAAAATTGAAATCATCATCCCTCGCAAAGGAGAGAATAAGAAGTTAGTGGACTTGGCCAGCAGCAATGCTGAAATTCTATTGCGCAAAAAATATGAAACTCTCGCGCCGCTGATGGAGATAAAAAAAATCTTTAGCTTGAAATCCATCCCTGAGCGTATCGAGGGGTTTGACATTTCTAATATAGGAGGTGAAGAATCCGTAGGTTCTCTTGTCATCTTCGAGAACGGACAACCTCAGAAAAATGATTACAGAAAATACAAAATCAAGACTGTGGCAGGGCCGAATGATGTCGCCAGCCTTCAAGAAGTCATCCAAAGAAGGTACAAAAGACGCCTGGAGGAAAAGAAACCTTTGCCAGATTTAATTCTGGTGGATGGTGGAAAAGGCCAACTTAATGCTGCCAGAAGAGCCCTCGAAGATTCAGGGGTAGGCCATCTACCCGTAGTTTCTCTGGCAAAAAAGGAAGAAACAATCTTCGCTCCTGGCCGAAAAAAAGGTATACGATTAGAGAGAACTTCACCTGCCTTGAAGCTTTTTCAGAATATTAGAGACGAAGCTCACCGTTTTGCTCTCTCCTTTCACCGCCTGAGAAGAGAAAAGAGAAGCTTCGAATCCCGGCTTGATAGAATTCCAGGTCTAGGCGAAAAAAGAAAAGCTGCCTTGCTTGATAAATATAAAGATATAGAAGCGATAAAAAATGCTTCTCCTGAGGATTTGGCAAAGATAATCGGGACGAAAACTTCCCTGGCCATTCTCATAGAACTGAATAAATAGGGGCTTGATTTATCAAGCCCGCTATTCCTGTAGGGATTTGATTCATCAAACCCACCTTCTTCTTAATGTAGGGGCTTGATTTATCAAACCCACCGGTTGAATATTAAAAAGGAATTGCATATGACTGATTTATCATGCCCGTTATTTTTGTAGGGGCTTGATTTATCAAGCCCGCACTTTTTTCTTAATGAATGGATTTGATTAATTAAATCCTGAATAAATCAAGAAGAGAAAAACTTTAATTGAAAAACAATATAATATATACTCGATAAAACATACAAATTACGAGATTCACTGATGGCCAGGAGCTTAATATGGTAAAGGGAATCGGAATAGATCTAATTGAAGTGGAGCGTGTCAAAAAAACAGCGGAAAAAAATCCTAAATTTTTAGAGAGGATCTTCACTTCCCGAGAGGTCAATTATTGTCTAGGGAAAAGGAATAAATACCAGCATTTAGCAGCCCGCTTTGCAGCCAAGGAGGCCTTTTTTAAAGCAATCGGGAGAAGAATAAACTGGAAAGACGTTGAGCTTTTCAATGCTCCTTCTGGAAAGCCTCAGTTAGAGATAAAATCGAAGGAAAGATTTTCCTTTGACGAAGCCCATGTTTCTATCTCTCACCTGAAAGAATATGCGCTGGCAATGGTTACCCTTGAGGGAAAAAAATAGACTCCACTCCTACTTTTCCAGTCCAATCTGATAGGCAGGCGAATAAATCACGGCCCGCGAACAGTGAAAATCTATTTATGTAATAATTTTTTATATAAAATTAAGGTGGGTTTGATGAATCAAACCCCTACAAAGAAAAGCGGTGGACTTGATGAATCAAACCCCTACAATAAATCAAATCCCTACAATAAATTAAGCCCCTTCAATAAATTAATATCCTTTAATAGATTATGTCCACACAACAAAACGGGCCCTTGAGGCATTAACTATTTTCAAGAAATCTCTAATAGACAAACGATCTGGTTACGAATGTAACTGAGCGTACCATTATGTGTTTCGGCGGTTGTGGCAGGTGAATTTCATCAGGAAGTTCGAAGGTTTGGTCAAGCACTTTAATATCAACTGGACCTGCTCCCTCTAAAGTCAATTTTAGTTCTATACCTTCCTCTCGTGGGGCATAAACGCTGAGTTGAAATTCATAGGAAAATCTTCATGAAGGTTTTTTTGGAAGATCGGGAGCAATCATGAAAAGCATACCCATATAAGTCCCGACTACCAAGAAAAAAAACAGTATTATGTAGTGCAGTCCTTTTTTCATATCAATTTCCTTTTTATGGTATTGTTTAAACCGTGTTGACATTCTATAATCTATTATCAAAATTTTTCAAGGCTAAGGTCCAAATCATTTTTTGCGAGGTGGCTATGAAAAAAGCAATCTGTATTATGCTTCTTGCCATGTTGCCTGTCCTAGCTTTCTGCAATAAGGAGCCTGACCGTGTTACTGTCCAGCACATTTTGATTGCCTTTAAAGGTTCAATTCCGAAGGCAGATGTGACCTGTACCCGGGATGAGGCTGAATTACGGGCAAAAGAAATTTTCGAGAGGGCAAAGAAAGGCGAAGACTTTGATGCTCTGGTTAAAGAATATACCGATGATCAATATCCAGGCATTTATAAAATGTCAAATATCGGCATTGATCCTGATAAAAGCAAAGAAGAGTACTCTCGTGCACGGATGGTGAAAGCGTTTGGTGATGTAAGCTTTAAACTTGGTGTGAATGATATCGGTCTTGCAGAGTATGATCCTGAAACAAGCAAATACGGATGGCATATTATCAAAAGGATTGAATAAATAAATCTGATCGGAAGCCAGGCTATTTTACTAATATCAATCTGACAAGCAGGCTTAGGACTATTGCCACGCCTGTGTTTAAGCCCATCGAGATAAAAGCCACTCTCTTCCCTATTTCTTTCCAAAGGATAGCCACAGTAGAAAGACAGGGTATGAAAAAGCTTATAAAAACAGTGAAAACGATAAGCTGTTCCCTGGATATTATGGTCATCAAATCCTGGTAGCTTACTCCAAGAGCCTGGAGCATCATAATCAGAGAGAGTTCTTTTCTTAAAAAACCAAACACAAGAGTCACCCCGAGTTCCTGGGGCAGGCCAAGTCCTTTTTCAACCAGGGGAGAAAGAACGAGGTTTATGAATTTGTCGAAATTAAAATACTGAAGCAGGCCCAAAACAACGCTTCCAGCAATCAGGATGGGCCAGGCAAATTTAAGAAAAGACCTGAGCTGAAAATAGGTATTTCTCATCATATTTTTAAGCGACGGCATCTTCAAAGAAGGAATCTCAAGAATCAAACCCGGAGAAGGAGTCTTAAAAAATAAGGTAATCACCCGCCCAAGAATGCCCAGTAAAAGAATATTGAACAGGTAGAAACCAAGGGCCCAGAAAGGGCCCAAGTAAAAGGCTACCAGAGCCAGTATGATTGTTGTCCGGGCAGAACAGGGAATAAATGGGATGAGAAGAGAAGTGATGATTCGATCCCTGCGGGATTCCAAGATCCTGGTTGAAACAATTGCCGGAACATTGCAGCCAAAACCAAGAATAAAAGGAGAAACAGACTTGCCGTGAAGTCCAATCCGGTGCATAAAAGTATCCATCAGGAATCCTGCCCTTGCCAGGTAGCCTACATCCTCCAAAAAAGACATAAGAAAAAGAAGAGGAATAAAATAAGGCAAAACAATGGCTACCCCTCCTCCTATGCCCTGAAGGAGGCCATCGACTAAATAAAAAACGACACCCTCACCGAGTTTCAGCGAAAGAAAGACTCTAAAACTATCCAACGGGCCAAGAAGAAGCTCTTCTAACGGACTTCCAATATTAAAAATAACGAAGAAAAATCCAATAAAAATCCCAAAGAGAATAAGATACCCTAAAAAGGGATGCATGATGACATCATCCACTCTATCCAGCATGCTGATTCTTTTCCCCCTAATCACACGGCTGCTTTCTTCAAAAATTTTAAAAGCCAGGTGATGCCTTTCGGCTGCAATGACTTCATAAGCAGGAGCGTTGTGCATGGTTTCAAGCTCACTTCGCACTCTATCAAGGTTCATTTTGAGGGAAGGATTAATGTCCCTGAGCATCTTATCAAAAAGAAGTTTTGAAGCAGCGATCATATTTATAGCGGTGAATCTTTTGTTGCCAACGATAGGAAAATCCTCGGGCAAATGATCTTGCATTTCTTCAATTTTATCTTCCACGTCTCGGGACCATTTGATATGGGAGACTGATAACCCTTTCTCCAGAGATTGAAGAGAAGCATCCAGAAGCTCTTTTATCCCCCGGCCATGGGAAGCTACTGTCGGAATTACCGGGATCCCAAGAAGGTTTTCGAGCTTTTTAGGATCGATCTCCACGCCTTTTTTCTCTGCCAAATCAATCATATTCAAGGCAACCACAACAGGGTATTCCAATTCGATGAGTTCGAGGGTCAGCTCAAGGCTTCGACCAAGGATAGAAGCATCCAAAACATTTACTATTAAATCCGGCTTTTCCGAGAACAAATGAGTGAGAACAACTTTTTCCGCTGGGTCAGAAGGATTCAAAGAGTAGGTCCCAGGCAGATCAATGATGTTTAAAACTTCACCCTCAACATTGACCTTACTGTGGGTGTGTTTAACCGTTGTGCCAGGAAAATTGGATGTCTGCGCCTTAAGGCCAGCAATGGCATTAAAAAGTGTACTTTTGCCACAATTTGGCTGGCCTATGAATACGATATCTGGATATCTATTTTCTCTCGTCAATTATCTCAACTAAAATTTTTTGAGCTATTCCCCTACCCAAAGCAACAGATGTATCAGAAGTCAAATTTTTTATCAGAACAGGGCCACGAAAAATACTCCGCGAATCCAATTCAATAATATCACTTTTGTGAAAACCCAACGCAAGAAGCCTTCTTCGCACTCCATGGCCACCAACAATATCCGCAATTCTCAGTGGCGTGTCAGAAGGAGCCTGAATCAATCTGATCATTTTAAATCCGAAGCTTTCCTTTCCTTAATTTCTAAATGAGAATCATTCTCAAGATTATTAAAACTGATAATAAACAAAATCGAGGCAAAAATCAACGGAAATCAGGCTCTATAACAAAAAGTGTGATTATTATTAATATAAGTCATTAATATAAAAAGAAAAGTTACCTTTCGACATAGAATTCACTATATCTAAGGAAAAAAGAATTCTATATGGGTATAAGACAGGTCATAAATAGATTTATCCCTAATCTGAAAGCAGTACTTTATGTCAAATCCTAATATCTCCTTTTATTCCAATAAGTTACTTCATTCTTTATCACAATTTTTAACATAGAGCCTGGAAATCAGGAAAAATTAAATTATGGTAGTCTCAAAAGCTTGGTCCCATTTTGCTTAAATCACAAGAGTGTTAGAGATCTGATTCCGGCTCAGATCCCAGTTTAATTCTAACCCTTAAATAAAAAAGATGAAAAAGGATTATCAAATAGCTTATCACAACCAGGGAATATCCGGTGTAAAAACGAAAAGCATCTTTCCCCAATACTTCCCTGAGGCTTCCTCCAATTATAATAAGATTCGCTATCAATACATACTTCAGGACTTTGGGAAATTTATCTGCGTAATTTATCAGAAAAACGATAGTCAGAATGGAGTAAAGGTAGTTGTAATACCAGGCCAAAGGAGAGAAAAGCGGAATCAAGACGAACAAGAAAGAATACTCAAGAACTTCGGGCTTATTCATGTTCTCCTTCTTTCCCAAGATCATCATCCACAGAAAAGAAAAAGCAATAAGGAGTCCGGAGCAAATGATGAACATAAATGCCAGCCCTCTACTCTCATCAGGCACTATCTTTAAAAAAAAGGCAAAGATAGAAGCATTATCATAGTGATCAATGAGGCCAGGCGTGGACTGAGATAAAGTTTTCTGCCACGCTGTTAAAACAGTTATGTCCCCCTTTAAACCATAATAAATCACGGGCAGAATAAGCCCAATCAGAATTGTCCCAAGGCTTGAAGCTATCAATTTAAATCTTTTTTTTAGGATGAAATAGGGCAAGAATACCAATCCGTAAGGCTTAAAAATTAAAGAGAAGCCCAAGAGCAGCCCTCCTTTTACATCTTTCTTATTAAGCAAAGCTTTAACCATCATTATCAACAGGAAAAAAATAAAAATATTTACCTGCCCCAGCTCTATTTCTCGGCCAAAAAATTTGACCAGGACAAGAAAGGAAAAGATAAGGACTAGCCCTTTTTTCTTCTGCTTTGAAGGAAGAATATCATAAGATATGAACAAACTGAGGAATAAAAAGACAAGCTCTGATAAATACCAGATGTATTTAGCTACCTCATAAGGGAAAACAGTAAATAAAGAAAAAAATACAGCCGAAGCGGGGGAATATTTATACTGAAGATGACCGTCTGAGACTCGGTATAGGGTTTCGCCCTTAATAATTCTTTCCCCTCCTTGATAGCAAACACCGAAATCTGTCATATCTTTTTTCACAAAATATTGATAAACGAGGGAAAAAAATAAAAAAGCGAGAATAAGAAGGAGAATATTCCTGGTTTTGCCTGACATTCTTAAGGTTAAGAATTTTCTTTTAGGCATTCTGGTTTCGTTAAAAATATAGGATTATTTTTTCTCTGTCAACAAACATAAATAACCTGTTTATAAATCAAGCTCCTGCGATTTTTTTGTATCTACTTAAGCGTGGGCTTGATAAATCAAGCCCCTACAGATAAATCAAGCCCCTAGATATAAATCAAGCCCTTACCGATGAATCAAGCCCCTGCAATCATCATTCCTAAAAACTCAAGTTTTGCAAGTCTGACCCATAAGTTAAATTGACAAGGGAAAGCCTTTCTGCTACAAAATAATCAAATGTATAAATTGCTGATTCAAAAAATTTTCGGCACAAAAAACGAAAGAGATCTGAAAAAGCTCGAACCCTATGCTGCTGCCATAAACGATCTCGAGCCTCAGATACAAAAACTAAGCGACGAGCAGCTTCGGGCGAAAACAGCTGAATTTAAGGAAAAATTAGCACAAGGAGCGACACTTGATGACCTTCTCATCGAAGCTTTTGCAGTAGTCCGCGAAGTCGGCAAAAGAACCATCAATATGCGTCACTTTGATGTTCAGCTTACAGGCGGCGTTGTTCTTCACCAGGGGAAAATAGCTGAGATGAAGACAGGGGAAGGAAAGACTCTGGTTGCAACGCTTCCTGCCTATCTGAACGCTCTTGAAGGAAATGGGGTTCATATCGTCACAGTGAACGATTATCTGGCCAAAAGGGACACAGAGTGGATGGGCCCCATCTTTAATTTTCTCGGTCTTGGAGTAGGAACGATTCAGCATGACATGGATGAATTAGAAAGGCAGAAAGCCTACCGAAAAGATATCACCTACGGAACCAATAATGAATTCGGTTTTGACTACCTGCGGGATAATATGAAATTTCGTCTTTCCGACCTTGTCCAGAAAAAACACAACTATGGCATCGTGGACGAAGTGGATAGCATTCTTATTGATGAAGCCCGGACTCCTCTCATCATCTCGGGCCCCACAGAAGAGGCGACTTCTCTCTATTACAAAGTGGACAACCTCATCCGCCGTCTTCGCAAAAACCAGCATTATCAGGTTGAGGAAAAAACAAGAACCTCTATTCTAACAGAAGAGGGTGTGGCTGAAGCCGAAAAATTTCTCAAGGTTCCCAACTTGTATGACCTAGCTCACATGGATTTGGTCCATCATATAAACCAGGCATTAAAAGCACATCATTTGTTCAAGAAGGATGTGGATTATATGGTCAAGGAAGGAAAAGTGATAATCGTAGACGAATTCACCGGTCGTCTGATGCCGGGACGCCGATACAGTGACGGCCTGCACCAAGCCCTGGAAGCCAAGGAGAAGGTGCGCATAGAGGAAGAATACCAGACCCTGGCTTCTATCACTTTTCAGAATTATTTTCGTATGTACGATAAGCTGGCTGGCATGACTGGCACCGCAGTAACTGAAGCTACAGAATTCCAGTCCATCTATAAGCTGGATGTGGTGGAAATCCCCACCAATAAACCTCTCATCCGTTATGAATACCAGGATGTGATATACAGAACTCAAGGAGAAAAATGGGATGCTGTTGTTGAAGAAATCATCGAGAACAACAAGAAAGGTCGGCCGGTACTGGTAGGTACAATTTCTATTGAAAATTCAGAACATCTGAGCTCGCTCTTGAGAAAAAGAGGAATAAAGCATGACGTCTTAAACGCAAAGTATCATGAGATGGAAGCCAAGATAATCGCCCAGGCGGGAAGGATAGGAGCAGTCACGATCGCCACAAACATGGCAGGCCGAGGTGTAGACATCCTCTTAGGAGGAAATCCAGAGTTTTTAGCTTCAGAGAATCTAAGGAAAAAAGGAATTGATCTCAAAAAAGCCTCTCAAGATGACTGGGAAAGAGCCCTGGCAGAGGTGAGCGATATCGCTCAACAAGAACATGAAAAAGTCGTCGATTTAATCGGACTCCATATCATCGGCACTGAGCGACATGAAGCCAGAAGAATCGATAATCAGCTCAGAGGAAGATCGGGAAGGCAGGGAGATCCTGGCTCCTCTCGTTTTTATCTATCTCTTGAGGACGACCTGATGCGCATATTCGGCAGCGAAAGAATATCAGGTTTGATGTCCAGGATTGGTATGTCAGAGGGGGTTCCTATCGAACACAAAATGGTGAGCAGAGCCATCGAGAGAGCCCAAAAGCAGGTAGAGGGGCAGAATTTTTCCATACGAAAGCATCTCCTGGAATACGACGATGTGATGAATAAGCAGCGAGAGAGCATCTACACCCAGAGAAAAGAAATCCTTCACGGAAAAAACATGAAGGAGTTTATCCAGGGATTGATCGTCACCCTTGTCGAATGGATTATGGAAAATCATACGAATAAGGAAAAAGCCCCTGAACAATGGGACATAAAAGGATTCAAGAATGCAATCGCCAGCCAATTTGGTCTGGATATTGAGGAATTAAACATAGATTGGGATACAATAAATTATCAGGAATTAAGAGATAAAATTTCCAAGGCTCTAAAAGATATCTACGAGGAGAAAGAAGAAATCATCGGTGAAGACCGAATGAGGGAATTTGAGAGAATCATAACGCTTCAAATCTTAGACTCCCAGTGGAAAGATCATCTGTTAGCTATGGATTATCTAAAAGAAGGGATTGGCCTTCGAGGCTATGGTCAAAGGGATCCTCTAATTGAATACAAAAAAGAAAGTTACGATATGTTTCAGGCTATGATGGATAGAATTGAAGAAGAATCCATCCGTTATCTCTTCCTTTTCCAGCCCATAAAGGAGGAAGAGGTCCCAGAAAGAAAGGAGCAACCTCTGTACTACCAGCGCCCTCAAGGCACCCAGGCCGCACGAGTCAAGCAGGCAAGATCCTTAATTCCAAAAAAGAGGAAAAAGAAAAAAAAGAAAAAATGAGGGGGAAAAAATGTTGAATCAAAAAATAAAAGAAGGACTTACTTTTGACGATGTGCTTGTACTCCCTGCAAAGTCTCGCACGATTCCCGCTCATGTAGATACGAAAACAAAGTTCAGCCGGAACATAAGCCTCTCCATCCCGATCGTAAGCTCAGCCATGGATACTGTCACAGAATCAAAAATGGCAATTGCCCTCGCTCAGCAAGGCGGGCTGGGGATCATCCATAGAAACATGCCCGTAGACAAGCAAGCTGAAGAAGTAGACAAAGTCAAACGCTACGAAAGTGGAATGATTGTTGATCCTATAACGATGAGACCTCATAACAAAATATTTGAAGCCAAGGAGGTTATGAAAAAATTCAAAATCTCAGGGCTTCCTATAACCGATGACAAAAATAAATTGGTAGGTATTCTGACCAACCGAGATATCAGGTTCGAAACACGCCTCAATCTAGCCATAGAAAAAGCCATGACCAAGGATTTGGTGACCGTGCCCCTGGGGACATCTCTTGAAGAAGCAGAAAAACTCTTCCATAAACACAAAATTGAAAAGATCCTGATGGTAGATAAGAATTTTTCCCTTAAAGGATTGATCACCTACAAAGATATTCTCAAGAGAATTCAGTATCCCCGTGCTTCAAAAGATAAATTTGGACGCTTAAGGGTCGGCGCCGCCGTAGGCGTGGGGGCTGAAACCCTGGAAAGGGCCAAGGCGCTGATCAAAGCAAAGCTTGATGTCCTGGTTGTCGATACAGCCCACGGGCATTCCAAGAGAGTCATGGACACAGTAAAAATGCTCAAAAAGGAATTCCCTAAACAAGAGCTTGTGGCCGGAAATATAGGGACAACTGAAGCTGCCAAAGAGCTTGTTGAACTTGGAGTGGACGCCGTAAAGGTTGGGGTTGGCCCAGGCTCTATTTGCACAACCAGAGTTGTCACCGGGGCTGGAATTCCTCAGATCACAGCCATAGCAGATGTCTACAAGGTAGCAGTGGGGAAGAATGTTCCAATTATCGCTGATGGAGGCATAAAGTTTTCAGGGGATATCACTAAAGCCGTTGTTGCCGGTGCAAGCTCGGTCATGCTCGGCAACGTCCTTGCCGGAACTGAAGAATCTCCTGGGGAGGTGGTGATCTATCAAGGCCGCTCTTACAAGACCTATCGAGGCATGGGGTCAATGGAAGCCATGAAAGAAGGAAGTCGGGATAGATATTTTCAGGATCTGGTCTCGAACGAAGCCAAGATTGCTCCTGAGGGAATTGAGGGCAGGGTACCCTATAAAGGCGGCGCAGCTAATATCATTCAAATGATGGTTGAAGGGCTTAAGGCTGGAATGGGTTATGCTGGCTGCAAAACCATTCAAGAACTACAGAAAAAGGCGAAATTTGTAAAAATTACGGGAGCCGGAGTCAGGGAAAGCCACGTCCATGATGTTATCATCACCAAGGAGGCTCCCAACTACAGCCTGGACTAAGTTTGCTCTTTCCCTTTTTACACTCCTGGGAGTTATTTTTGCAATCTTAATCCCGGTTCCAGCCGTCCTTAATAATATCCTGATTAGCTTTATTGCAGGGATACTGCTCTATATTATCGTTAAAGAATTTTTACCCGAGAAAAAGAAAGGCCAGCCTTTATTTTTTGTCATCGGCTTAGTCCTGTTTTTTATTCTCTATCTATTCATTGTTCTGGCTAGAAAATAAGAGGGAATATGAAAAAATGGAAATGTTCAGTATGCGGCTACATATATGATGAAACCAAAGAAGCTGTTCCCTTCGATAAGCTTCCGTAGGAATGGGTATCCGTGTTTCTAATCCCGAAAAACTGGATGAAGCGATCAAGAAAGCCTTATATTCACAACTCCCCTCTTTTTGTTGAAGTTCTGGTCAATCCAAACGTATATATAAAGGCGGTCCACCGAGCATAAGGATTTTTTTCTTAAGCAAAGAAAGGGAAATTGAGAGAAAAAAGGAAACAATTCTTAATTTGCAAAATAACATTTAAGAGCCATAAACACAAAATTCATAAATTGTTTATATAAAAACTTGACAAAATAGATAGTTTATATTAGTTTCATAAAGCGTTACTAAATACAAAGATAAAAACTTTATGGGAACAAAACTTAGCTTTAATTTTCACAAACACTCTTGGAAGGAAAAAACAAAATTGAGGAGTTTACATTATGCCTGAAAACAAAAATTGGCAGCTACGAGATAGCTTTGAAATCGAAAAAGTTGTTTCCGGCCTTTTCCTTCCTGTCAACCTGGCATTTGTACCCAATCCTAAACCACAAAAATCCGCACCTTTCTTTTACGTAACCGAACTCTACGGGAGTATTAAGGTAATAACTCAAGAATTAAATGTCTTCACCTTCGCCGATAACTTGCTTAACTATGACCCCAATTATATGATGCCAGGAACTGGCGAATCAGGTGTGATTGGTATTGTTGTTCACGAAAATGGAGATGTCTTCGCCTCCATGCTCTACAAAGAAGGCGAATCATTCAAGAACAAAGTCCTCAAATTCTCAACCAAGGACGGTCTTAAGGCAGAAAAAGCCGAAACTATCATAGATAATATCCCATCAATCAACGCTGCTCATCAGGTGCAAGCATTGACTATTCATGATGGAAAGCTTTACGTCAATGTTGGCGACGGAATGATAAATCCAGATGTAGCCCAGGACGACAACGACCTACGAGGGAAAATCCTTCGGATGAATCTTGACGGCTCAATTCCTTCGGATAATCCTACACCAGGGAGTTATATCTACGCCAAGGGCTTGAGGAATCCCTTTGGTGCAACTTGGAGAAAATCTGACAATCATCTGTATATCTCGGACAATGGACCAGCAGTAGACGACAGAGTCGCTAAAATTATTCCCGGTGAAAATTATGGATGGCCCCAATCCATGAGGACTAATTCGATTTTCTTCTGGTGGTATACCCATGCTCCAACTGCAATTGATTTTGCTGGGGATCAGTTCGGACCAGAATACAAAGATCATCTCTTCGTGGCTTTGTTCGGCCATGCCTATCATGAAGGGAAGACAGACAAAGGTAAGAAAATCGTTGAAATGGTTATAGATAAACGCGACAATGTCACATACTTGAATGATTTCGTAGTCTATTCAGGTCAAGGTCCGGCAAGCGTCTGTGGGCTGGCTTTTGGGCCCGACGGTTTATACTTCACCGATCTCCACGGTGAGGTTGGATTTAAAAAAGAAGAAAAATATAGAGGAAATATCTGGAAAATAACCAAAATATAAGGAGGGAAAAAATGGCAAAAGTCCCCGATACCCCCGAAAATATGAAAAAATGCATCTGTGGAGGATGTCCATCTCATGATCAATGCATGAAAGACAAGATGGAAGGATTTTTCTGTGCAAAAGGAAAGAGTAGTTGCGAGCTAGTAAAAAACGGATGCCTATGCGGAGCATGCCCACTTGCCTCGGATTATAGACTGGACAAGATGTACTACTGTGAAATTGGTGCTGCTGAATAAAGAAAAAGCTTCTCAGAATTGAAGTCTCAACCTGCTCACAGGATAGAAGAGCCCAAGATGATTATCCAGCGGAATTGTCTTGCAAATCGAAATTTTATCCAAAGATAGACAAACGCATTTAACATAAGAGGAGGAAAAATTCATGTCTTTTTTCATGATTAAGTCAATTCTTGCCACATTTTTTCTCATAGCTGGATTGATCGCCGTAATCTGTATGCTGACACTGATGGGAAAAACAGAAAGGAAAATCAGCGCCCAACTCTTAAGAAGAATGCACAGAGTCGCTGGCTTTGTTTTTGCCGGCCTGCTCCTATTAATAAGCTATTTCTGTATAAAATACTGGGCCATGGTTGGAGATCAGCTCTCGACAAGAGCTGTCTTGCACGGATTTTTGTCTTTAGCACTTATTATTATCTTTATTTTAAAGATCTCTATTGTTCAATATTATAAACAATTTCTCAGATTTGTACCCATAATGGGTATGATTGTCTTCATCTTGAGTTTTGTGGTTTTTAGCAGCTCGGCAGGTTTTTTCTTTTTAAGAACTTTATGTGCTAAACCTGAATCACCAGGAATATCAGAATCCCCTCAAACTCCGCTTCCAATGAGCGCAGAGAGAGGTGCCGCTCTCTTCAACAGCAAGTGTATATCCTGTCATTATGCAGATAAAGAAGAAAGCAAACAGGGACCAGGTTTGAAAAGCATATTGAAAAGAAGAAACCTTCCTTCCAGTGGCAGGCCAGCAAATGTTGAAAATATCAAGAAACAACTCAAAAGACCTTTTCTTGTCATGCCCTCTTTTGCTAGTCTTTCAGAACAAGATATAGCTGACCTAATAGCCTACTTGAAAATCCTGTAAAGAAATGGGAAATCAATGGGGTCAGACCTTTCAAACTTTTATAACTTTTATTATTTGTATGCTTTAGCTTAATTTGATGAAAAATTTAGGTTCTTAAGGAAGAATCAAATAAAAATCTAAATTATAAAAGTTTGAAAGGTCTGACCCCAAATATACAAATAATGAATTTTTTCGTAATAAATAAAAATCAAAGAAAGGAGGGATTTACCCATGAAAAGAAGGGAATTTTTCGAAACAAGTGGATGTGGTCTTTTAGGATTGATGATGGCCGAATTTGGCTTTGCTTCTGACCAAGAAGAAAAAGTTCAAGAGAAGAAAATGTCGCGAAAAGATATGTTAAAAAAGATGCTCATGGAAAAAATGGGCAAAACAGAAGAAGAAGCAGATGCAATGATCAAAGAAATGAAAAAGAAGCTTCCCATGGTCAAAGATATGTGCATCTGCAAGACATGCCCAACCTATGTTGCTGAAGAAAAAGAAAATGGCTTCTGTCATCCCTTAGTAGGAAAAAGTAAAGTTATCAAAGAAGAAAAAGGATGTGATTGTCCCAAGTGCCCAGTTTATCAAAAAATGAAACTCAAGAATGGTTATTACTGCACAAGAAAATCGGAAATGGAACAGGAGATGGCCAAGAAGGGCTAATTGATTTATCCATTAGTTAACTCTATAAGAAATCTTTAAAAAGTTTATCTTATGAAAAAATTCTGGCGGTGTTTTGTATGTAATGACATCCATTATGGAGTCAGGCCTCCAGAGATATGTCCCACCTGTCTGGTAAAGAACGCCTATGTAGAAATCTCTTCTACTGAAGCAAGAAAGATAAGCGGCATGACCAAAGTTGATTTCGATAAGAAAAAATTTCTCGAAGCAGTTGAAAGATTCGCAGAAAAAAATGAATTCCAAGTAAATCCTGACACAGAAAAAGTCAAGATGCTCCTGGACGGAATATTCAATAACGAGCAAAATCATGGCTTCAAATTCTGTCCCTGCAGGCTGATCACAAAGGATTTTGCAGAAGATTTAAAGCTTGTCTGTCCCTGCAACTTTCTTATCCACGAAACATATAAAGACAAAGAAGATGGAGAGTGCTGGTGCGGGCTTTTCGTAAGGAGAAAAAAGCATGAATAAACGAATAATGTTTTGGGCCAGGGAATGTCCTCATTGTAAGGCTATGATGCCTTATGTAGATAAATTAGAAAAAGAGACAGGCATTAAGCTTGAAAAACTAGAAATCTGGCACAACGAAAAAAATGCAGATTTGATGCGCTCTTACAAGCCGATCATAGCCCCCAAATGCGGAGGCCAGCTGCGGACGCCCACGTTTTTTAACACAGAAACCAACGACGTCATCTGCGGTGAGGTAGAATACGAAATCCTCAAAGAATGGGCATTAAAATAGCAAGACTATGTTCGAAATATTTTATTTTATTTTTTTTATTTTGTTTTCTTTATCGACCAGTAAAATTTTCGGCATAAAAAAATCTGTCTCTCCTTCATCCAACGATACATAAGAAGCAACAATCAGCTTATCGCCAACCTTGGCTTTATGAACAGCTGCTCCATTCAGCCCAACCAATCCGGAATTCTTGGCGCCTTTTATCAAATAAGTCAAAAACCTTTCCCCGTTAGAAATATTATAAACATGGATCTGTTCGAAAGGTATCATTCCGACAGCTTCCATCAAGCTTTCATCCAGAGTGAGGCTTCCTTCATAATCAAGGTTTGTTTCTGTTACCACGAGCTTTTGAATCTTTGCTTTTAACATAATTCTTCTCATCGCTTTTCACTCCTTGGTACGGAGAATTGTGTTATCAATAAGCCTAACTTTGCCTATAAAAACCGCTACGGCCGCGAGGGCTCCCTTCTCAATTCTGGGGACATGATCGAGGTTATCCAAGTCCACTATCTCAACATAATCTATTTTTACCAGAGGCTCCCTGCCAATTATTTCTTTCATTTCTTTGATAATCGCTGCCGAGTCTCTCTCCCCTTTTTCCATCATCGATTGAGCCTGTTTCAGGCTTTTTGATAAAACATGAGCCGCTTTCCTTTCTTCTCGGGTTAAGTATTTGTTGCGGGAACTTAAGGCAAGCCCATCCTCTTCTCTTATGATAGGTAAGACCTCGATTTTCACATCTAAATTAAGGTCCTTAACCATCCTTTTCAAGATAATCGCCTGTTGGGCGTCTTTCTGCCCGAAAAATGAAATATCAGGATTGACAATATTAAAAAGCTTCAACACAACTGTGCAGACTCCCCGGAAATGGCCGGGCCGGGAACGGCCGCATAACCTATCCTGTAAATCGCAAACTTCGACGTATGTCTTATACCCTTGGGGATATATCTCACCTGCTTCAGGCACAAACAAATAATCAATCCCTTCTCTCTCCAAAATCTCTGAATCCCGATTCAAATCCCTTGGATATTCCTTAAAATCCTCTCTAGGACCGAACTGTGCAGGGTTGACGAATATGCTCACCACAGTAGCATTTGCTTCCCGAAGAGATTCCCTCACTAAACTCAGATGCCCTTCATGGAGATAGCCCATGGTAGGGACAAATCCGACGCTCATTCCCCGGGATTTTATGTCAGAAACCGAGCGTCGCATCTCGTCTATCTTTCTTATGACTTTCATGGCTATCTTGATCTTGGCATTATCCCAGATTTGGGTTGCTAAGTTTCATTGCGGACGACCTAGGAAAGTGTGGCAAAGCGCTGTTATGAGCGAAGCGCGGCAATCTCATACAATAAACTTTCATTGCGCGGGGCGTGTCAAACTAACCAGGGTATTTGAATTTTATCATTTTCTATTATTTCTTTTTCTTTCCACGCTTTTGATCCTCTTTCTTGATTAGCTCATCAAGTTTTTCTGACTTAAGATGATAAGAGTGGCTACTGTCTGGAAATTTTCCTTTTTTGACATCATCAATGTATCCTTCCACAGCCCGGCTGATAACCTCATGAATGTCTACATATTTTCTGACAAATTTGGGCAGGTATCCGTTTGAAAATCCCACTAAATCATGGAAAACAAGAATCTGGCCGTCGCAATAGGGACCAGCTCCTATCCCTATCGTAGGAATTTTAAGCTTTTCAGTTATGATCCGAGCCACTTCCATGGGAATACACTCTAAGATAACGGAAAAAACGCCTGCTTTCTCCAGATTAAGAGCATCTTGAACGATATTTTCAGCTTCATCGATTTCTTTTCCTTTTACCTTGAACTGACCAAAATGATAGATAGATTGAGGAGTCAGTCCAACATGTCCCATCACCGGAATTTCCGCTTCGACCAGAGCTTCAACCAATTTTAGCCTTTTTTTGGATGCTCCTTCGATCTTGACAGCACTTGCACCCGCTTCCTTGAGAAAACGGGAAGCATTGTAAACCGATTCCTCGTTAGACAGGTGGAAAGAAAAATAAGGCATATCCCCCACAACCAAGGCGCTTTTCGAAGCAAAAACCACTGGTCTTGTGTGATGAATCATATCTTCCATGGTAACGGGAATTGTGTTTTTATAGCCTAAGACAACCATTCCCAGGGAATCCCCCACCAGGATTAAATCTATCCCACATTCATCCACAATTTTAGCAACAGGAAAATCATAGGCTGTTATGGCTACAATTTTTTCTTTTTTCTCTTTTTTTGCTTGAATAAAGGGGACAGTCTTTTTTTGGATTTTTTCGTTAGGCATGATCAAACCTTTCTCCCCATCTCGCCTTGAGCACGAGATTGAGGTAAAGTCTAAAAAAGCCGTTTAGAACGGCTGCTTTTATGAAAGAATATTAAACCTATTTTAGCTTCTTCAAATGCTTGTTTTCTTTGCCAAGAGGAACATAGTACATAGACTTCTTTTTCATCTTCTTGATCTTCTCCAGTAGATCTATTATATCTTCTTCCCGATCGAAATCCAACCCGTCCGCCTTCACTACTAAGAGCGGAGCAGCCTGGTAATTGAAGAAAAAATAATCAAAGGCTTCAATGATATCCTCTAAATATTTCTCTGAGATATTTTTCTCCAGAGCACTTCCTTCTTTGGCAATGCTTTTGAAGAGGGTTTCCAAAGAAATCTGGAGATAAATTACCAAATCAGGCTTGCCGACTCTCTCCCGCAACAAACTGTATATTCTTTCATAAACAATAAGCTCTTCATCAGTGAGAGTCTGGTAGGCATAAATCTTATCTTTTTCAAAAAGGTAGTCGCAGATTATCCTTTCCTCGAACAAATCCTGCTGCAGAAGACTCATTTGCTGGTAGTACCTGTTCACCAAAAAGACAAGCTGGGTAAGAAAGGCGGCTCCTTCTTTTTCGTTATAAAAATCTCTGAGATAAGGATTTTCGATACTGTCAAAAATGACCTTGCCCCCAATTTTTTGGGATAAGATATTGGCCAGTTTCGCTTTCCCAGATTTAAGTACCCCTTCTATGGCAATATGTTTGAATATTATTTGTTCTTTATCCGGCATATTTTTTTTATTTAATATTCTCTTTTTTCGTAATTTTTATTACCTCTATGAGCGAGGCAGCTTAAAAAATAACGAATATGATAATATAAGTCAATTAAAAACAGGTTAAAAGCGGGGATCTGGCTTATCCTTAAAGCCTGGTATATTGAACCCGCGTAATTTATTGGAGAAGCTTGATTCATCTGTTGGGGCTGATTTATCTGTAGGAGCTTGATTTATCAAGCCCACCTTATTTATCATACAAGGATAAAAAGGGAACAGGCTACCTTTTCTTACTAAATTGTTCGAATTATTAAAAAAGTAGCCTGTCCCCTTTTTGATTTAGTAAATCATATTCAAATACCAAAAAACAGGAATCTAGCTTTTTTTAGATGTCTCTTTTTCGGGAACGATGATCCAGGCTATGATGTAAAATATCACCATTGGAAATAAAACTGATAACAAACTAATGGCCACAAAAAGGAGCCGCATTATATTCACATCCATGTCAAAATATTCGGCCAGACCTCCACAAATACCTGCAATCATCCTCTGCTTGGAAGAGCGGTAAAGTTTCTTTGCCATCTTAATTCTCTCCTAAAAGGAATTATTCCTTTCTAAGGATATTTCAATAAAAAGGTACGAAAAAAGCAATAAAAAGTTTCCTGGGCTCTTACTTTAGCTATTTTGATGCCTCGTCACTACTTCCTTTTTTCTTAAGATGATTGTTCAGCTCTTTGACTAGATATTGGGGATTCTCCACACCTTCTTCTTTTAAAAGCTCGCCTAAACTGCACCACAAAGGCTCCCCACATCTTATGCAGCGCACCCCATTTCGTGAAAGAAAACCGACGGATTCTGGGAAATGCTTGACAAGCTCTTCAATCGGAGTATCTAACGAAACCTTAGTGGCCATTAATCCCCAAATTTTATCCCTTGAGTTAACAGAAGTCCTTTAGTGGAATAAAATTTGCTTTTTTATTAATTGCAATTTTCTCCAATTTTCTACTTTCATTGCCAGTAAAGAACATACAAGTGCACCTTCCTCTTTTTCAGCAAAAATCTTATATAGCACAGGAAAAATTTGATGTCAAAAGTTAAAAAAAGAAATAAATTTCAAAGATCGTCTCTCTATGCTTTAAACTCTCTCCGCATAAGGTACGTCCCACTGATAAGCCGGTTTTATCATCAGTTTATTATCTTGTTATTCGTTTTATATCAGAAGCGGATTTAACTGTCATGACAGAAAACAAGGTTGCTGGTGAGGTTAACCTTTGCTCTGATTTGAGTTATTTCTTATCACGGGGAGAAGAGGATAATAGATGCCGTTCTTCAGACACCACAGTAGGGGCAGTTCGGGTTCTTTTCTGTTTCGACGATATCGAACGTGAGATTTCGACTGTCGTATATCAGAAGGCGGTTTACGAGATTCTGTTCAACGCCCATAATGAATTTAATCACCTCAGTTGCCTGGAGAATACCGATCGTACCGGGGAGCACGCCTGGAATCGATATTATATCCGCCCCTTGAACATCTTGCCGTAAGATGCAAGCGAGGCAGGCGGTCCGGGGCGGATGGAAAAGGCCAACGATCCCCTCCCATCCCTGTACAGCACCATACACGTAAGGGATTTGCATCTTAACAGACTGTTTGTTCAGCATGAAGCGGGATTCAATGTTGTCCAGGCCGTCCACAATAAGGTCACAGCCTCCCGTCAACTCGTCGGCATTCTGGCTGTCAATAAACTCTTTTACCGTCTCGATCTCGACATGAGGGTTAAGCGAAGTGAGTCGCTTCTTCGCTTCTTCAACTTTGAACTTGCCAACTGATTCCTCGAAATAGAGTATTTGTCTGTTCAGGTCAGAGCGTTCCACCCTGTCTCCATCGCAAAGGCGAAGCTTGCCTACTCCGGCAGCTGTGAGGTAGAAAGCTGAAGCAGAGCCGAGTCCGCCTAACCCCATGATTAAAACCTTTGCCGATTTAAGCTTCTCCTGGTCCCAACCTCGCACAGTGAACTGTCTTAAGTAGCGCTTTTTTTCTAAATCTGAAAGCGTCATCTCTTCTCCTTTTAGAAAGCAGATTACGGCAAGTCTTAACAAGCAAAGCACCTAGCTAGAAGATGAAATTCAGCAGTTTAACATGGGCTACCCGCCTGATACAGGCGGCTGCAGCGTTATGCTTTGGCCACTTGAAGGGATAAAGTCCAAGCTTTTCACCTTGCCTTCAGTGTACACAAAGGCCACAAGTGCGGGATTTATACCCAGATCGATTAATACTTCCTTTATGGTTTTCCCCGCATCTGTTTTTATGCGGCGGGTATAATAATCGATGTCAGGCTTCAGCCTGTGCCGCAGCTCGCTTCCCGCTTTAAGGTATATAACCACGAGTTCAAATCTCCTTTGTCGTTACATAAATGTTAAAACGCCTTTGGCTTGTATTTTTCGCCCCGGACAGGAGGAATTCCTCCAGGGATCGGCTTGCCGAGAAAACCTAGCTTCTCCAGGTTATCAGCAGCAAAGACGAGCCCCAAATCCTCCAGAACCTCGCGCGTCGGATTACCATTTTTATCCCAACCACGTGCCGCGTAATACTCATCTAACATCTGTTCAATCTGGTCTCTGGTCACACCTTTTCCTTTCCCAGGCCCGCTGGGAATCTTGTCCTCCCAGGAGCGAGAAGGAGGATAGTCGAATGCACGGCCGTTGTCTCGATTGCGCTCGATATAATGACAGCGCGTCAGGTTCCAGATCATCTCTGATGTACGCAGGGCCTCGTCCACAGTAACTCCCCATCCGGTTATATGATTGAGGGATTCAACAATCTCCTCTGGTGTAACATCCACTTCTCCCCAGAAAAGGCGGCAAATACACCAGGTATCGAAAAGGGGCCGGATGTGCTGCAGGTAGACGACTATTTTCGCACGGCCCTCGACCGATTCTCTACCCTCCGCAATGTCAACGGTGATGGTCCAGGAGCGGTTGTGATGGGCTCCGATGTCAGCCGTCATATAGGAAAGGAGCATCCCCGGTGACCAGCGGCCGTCGTAGCCGGACATCTCCTGCCCTTTAACATGCATCGCGAATTTCTCGCTGCCACCTCCAATTTTCTCTGACGCACGTTTGCTGCCGCCGGCAAACCACTCTCCTATTCCGCGCCTGCGGGCCACCATATCAAGCAAATGCTCAACATCATCCACCGAACCCCACCTAAGTGTGTGCCCTTCGAGGTCCTTTTCAGTGATGAGCCCGCGTTCAAAGCACTCCATGGCAAAGGCGATAACTCCCCCACCGGACATAGTGTCCATCCCCAGGTTATCCAGCATCCAATTGATATAGGCCACGTGGTTGATGTCTTTCATTCCCAGGTTGGAACCACATAGGGCAATGGTTTCATATTCTGGCCCCTCGAGATGAACGATCGGCTTGCCCGGGATAACTGCCTTTGTATACTTTCCACAGTTCATCCAGCACCCAAAGCATGCCTTATGGCTGATAAGGCACTGTTCAACCAGCTGATCACCGTCAATCTTGCCCACATCATTGAAGTATGTTGTCTGAAAGTTGTAAGCTGGAAGAACTGCGTTGTCGTTTGACCATTTAATAAAGAATGAGGTGCCGTACTTCTGCCAGGGCTCCATATTCGGATGTGTTTTGGTGCGGAGTATTATCTCCATAACCTGCTTTTTTAGCGATTCGAGGTCATAAACACCAATTGAGCGGTTACCTCGAACAGCTATTGCTTTCAGCTTCTTAGAACCCATAACCGCGCCCTGACCCGTCCTGCCAGCCTGGCGGCCGAAATCATGCGTTATGCAGGAGAATAGTACTCCGTTTTCTCCCGCAGGACCTATCGTTGCTATCTCGAAATCCTCTCCAAGGTCTTTTTTGAGCTGTTTCTCGCAATCGAGCGACCCCATTCCCCAGTATCTGGATGCATCGCGCAGCTCGATGGTGTCATTATCAATGTAAAGATAAACAGGTTTTGGCGAAATGCCAGTGAAGATGATCATGTCGTATCCTGCAAACTTGAGCATGGGTCCGAGATGACCACCCATATTGGAATCGCCATGCCCGTTTGTAAGAGGCGAAACAGACCCGAATTCGACCTTTGAGCCTGCAGGGATGAAGCAGCCGCTCATTATGCCCACATTTACTATAAATATATTTTCCGGCCCGAAAGGGTCTGCATCACGAGGCACTTCATCGTAAAGAATCTTTGCTATCACCCCCCGTCCACCGTGCCAACGACGATAAACCTCCTCGTCGGACTCGATACGCTCTATCTCACCTATGGTGAGGTTAATTCTCAAGCTCGTCCCGGCAATTCCGTTATTCATTTCAAGCCTCCTTTTCCTTAGCAGCAGCAGTCTTTTCCCATTTTACTATAGCTCCGGTGTTGCACACTTCAGTGCACCGCATACAAAAATCGCATATTATAACGTGCTCAAGGTCCGAGTGTTGGAAAACAACCCCCACAGGACAAACAGCTACGCACTCACCGCAGTTTGTACACCTTTCCTTATCTACTATGTATGCCCCAATCTCATTCTGGTTGATGGCGTCCTCCGGACAAACCTCAGCACACTTGCCGCATTGAGTGCAGACAAAAGGCCAATATTTACCCGGATCTGGGAACTTCGCTTCGATTCGAAGTGCCGCCTTCTTCGGATTTATCTCGCTGAAATGCTCAATAGCACATATTTGCAGGCAAAGGCGGCAGCCGGTGCACATGTCTCTGTTTATCTTTATTCTCATTTTACCTCCCTAATAGTAGCATTAATAAACCTTCAAAAGATAAACCCTGGCAGCTGTATCATTACAACCTGCAGGGTAACGACAACGGACGACCATCCCACAACAACACAACCGGCTGTTTTGGCAATGCGGGTTTCCAATCTTCTGGCTATTGCGTATGCGAGATGTATAACGATCGGCTGTAAAACAGCAGCAAAGGAGCTTCTTTCAAAATTGCTATGTGCTCCTATCTATCCTGCAACTCTTCCCAATGTCCATAGAATTATTAAGGCAACAAATGCCCCTATGTAGGCCCAACTCCGACGACGCTCCGCCATGATCCCTCCGTTGACGCCAATCCAATATCCTAAAGGCACCACTATTACAGCTGTCAACGCCGCAAGACTTCCGCTCACAAAGATATGATGAAGCACTTTCGTCAATCCTCCTACAGTCCAGTATTCATAGCGCACGATATAGGTAATCACTAAGGCAAAAAGTGCATACCCCCCATATGTACTCAAAGCACCAGATATGATGCTGCGGTAGGAAATCTTGCGTTCATCCTTCATCAAAAGCGAACAAGCAATGTCAAAGGCCAAGCCTAGAAGGAAAATCGCCAGCAGGTGACAGAAAAACGGCGTTGTATTTACCAACTTAAAAACGACAGCAAATGCTCCAATAACAGTTGAGGAGCCTGGTTTATTTAGTACTCCTCTCGCCACAGCCAATACAAATAATGCCCATGCCGCAAGCCACACTGAAGCATAAGGCACTGTATCTCTGTAAAGAATTCTTCCAGCGATGACCTCACTTATCCCCCAGAGAGAGCCGTACAACAATAGCCATACAAAGTACTTAGATCTTTTCATCTTTATTTCTCCTTTTTATAATGCTCAAGGTCATAATTCCTCTTTCATAAAAGGATAGCGGTAATCCTTGGGAAGACGCAGATTCTCCTTAACTGCTCGAGCACTTGTCCAGCGCAAAAGGTTCAGGTAAGAACCGGCTTTATCGTTTGTCCCAGAACCTCTGGCTCCACCAAAAGGCTGTTGACCGACAACAGCTCCAGTCGGCTTGTCATTAATATAAAAGTTACCCGCTGCATGGCGGAGAGCAACAAAAGCTTCATCGATTGCATTCCGGTCATTAGCGAAGATGGATCCTGTTAAACCATAGGGCGAGGTAGTGTCGCAAATTTTCAATGTGTCTTTGTACTTATTTTCAGGGTAGACGTAGATAGTAAGAACAGGGCCGAATATTTCTTCTTCCATCAACTTGTCTTTTGGATTGGTTACTACAATAAGTGTGGGCTCTATGAAATAACCCTTTGAGTCATCGTAATTTCCTCCATGAACAATATTAGCTTCTTTCGATTTCTTCGCGTATTCAATGAATTCCACGATGCTATCAAAGGCGGGTTTATCGATAACAGCGCCCATAAAATTTGTAAAATCTATTATATCACCCATCTTGATTGTCTTTATCTCGTCTGAAAACCTTTCTTTGATTGAAGGCCAGAGATTTGAGGGTATGTAAGCCCGGCTGGCTGCTGAACACTTCTGTCCTTGATACTCGAATGCTCCGCGGATCAAGGCCGTGACCACAGCTTCAGGATCAGCAGAAGCATGGACAAAGATAAAGTCCTTTCCACCTGTCTCCCCCACAATTCTGGGATATGTTTTGTAATTCATGATGTTGGACCCGATGGTCTTCCACATTCCTTGAAAAACAGAAGTGCTCCCAGTGAAATGAACTCCAGCCAATCCTGGCTTTTTTAAGACAGGATCTCCCACATAGCGTCCCGGGCCAGGAACGAAGTTTATCACTCCATCGGGCAATCCAGCTTCCTTCAACAGCTGGGCAATAAAATAGGCTGAATAGACTGCCGAAGAGGCCGGCTTCCACAACACCGTGTTTCCCATCATGGCCGGCGATGTGGGTAAATTACCAGCAATAGAAGTGAAGTTAAAAGGAGTCACAGCAAAAACAAATCCTTCCAAGGCACGGTATTCCATGTAGTTCCAGGTCTCATGGGAGGAATCTGGCTGTTGAGTGTATATCTGGCGCATGTAGTAAGGATTAAAGCGGTAAAAATCGATGAGTTCGCAGGCTGAGTCTATCTCTGCCTGGTGGACAGTCTTTGATTGTCCGAGCATGGTGGCAGCATTCAAAATATAGCGGTATTTTGTGGCAAGCAGCTCCGCGGCTCGAAGAAAAATTGAGGCTCGAGATTTCCAATCCATCACCGACCAATCTTTCCAGGCCTTCTGGGCTTCCTTTACCGCTTTATCCAGCTCTGGGGGGCCTGCTTTATGATACTGGGCTAAAATATGGTTGTGGTCGTGCGGGCAGCGGCAATCTGCCATATTTCCGGAAAGGATCTCTTTACCTCCGATTATTAAAGGAATCTCAATTTTCTCGTTTAACATCTTATCCAGATGAGCCTTCAAGTCCTTTTTCTCCCGGCTTCCTGGAGCATAGCTATAAACAGGCTCATTGAAAGGAGTAGGAACTTTTATTATGGCATTCATCTCAATTTCCTCCTTCTTATTAAATTTGGGGTCAGACCTTTATAACTTTTATAATTCTATGAAAATTAAACTATTCATTTTATATTTTTCTTGCCAATAATAAAAGTTTTAAAAGTCTGACCATCAGCGATCAAAGACCAAGGTCTTTATCAATGCCCTGCATAGCTTCAAGGCATATGGATATAAACTCTTCCAGTTCCAAACCAATATTCTTGCTTTGTTCAATATCTTCTCGGTTTGCCCCTCGAGCAAAGCTTTTTTCTTTGTATCTTCTCTGCACAAAACCGACATCGACTTCTCTCAGCTTTTTGCTGGGGTGCATCAGAGTGGCAGCAATGATCAATCCTGTAAGAGGATCAACGGAAAAAATTGCCCAGTCCATCTCGCTCTCACAAGGTACCTGCGCTGCATGGGCCTTAACCGCATGAATAATATCTGCATCGATCCCATGTTCTTCCAAAATTTTGACTGTCTCAGTCGTATGTAGTTCAGGGCTTTTTTCAGTTATTTCGTAATCAAGGTCGTGGAGAATTCCCGCCAACCCCCATTTCTCCGTATCCTGATTAAGCCGTGAAGCAAGAGCCTTCATGCATGCTTCTACTGCCAAGGAATGCTTAATCAGGTTTTTATTTTTGAGATATTTTTGGACAATCCCAAATGCTTCTTCTCTTTCCATCATACAATCTCCTTTCTAAATTATATTTTAAAATCTTTTAATCTTTCTTGATCACATAGGGGATTTCCTTCTTCATGCTTTCTTTTTCGTCAGCAACTTTAACTCCTACTATATAATCCCCCTCTTTCTCTGGAAACCAAGCCCATGAATTTCTCTCAGATTTTTCCTGAACTATCTTTTCCTCTTCCCCTTCCTTCAGGTAAAATTCATAATTTTGCCTGTAGAAACCAACAGCAGAAACAGTGAAGGAAATTTCTGCACCAACCTTTTGCGGCGATTTTTTTGAAGATCTCAGGGAAACTTTTAATACCTTTTTCAGGAATAAAAGTTTACCCTCATCCTTCCTTTTATCATATAGATTGAACATTAGGTAAGGCGCAACCCACAGCGGGTTTGATCTAATCTCCTGGCCCGCATCATATTCTCCGATTTTTTCCCCTGTTTCTATATCAAAACAAAGCAAGAGGGAAGAGAAGGAAGAGACCAAAATTCTCTCTCCAGAAATTTCAAGGCGATAAAAACTGCGTGATGGGATTATTTCCCACCAGAGAATATGTCCGTTTTTTTTATTCAGACAGTACAACACGTTATTCCAGCAAAGAAAAAAGATTCTCTTTCCCTCAATAACAAGAGGGCTAAAGATTTTCCCTCCAATCTTTCTTTTCCATTTTTTCTTTCTTTTTGCCAGATTAAAACAATAAAAATAATGGTCACCGGTACCAAAATACAGGAAATTCTTCTCGACTAAAGGGAGAGGCTGAATTTTATTCTCTGTTTTAATCTTATCTAAAAGACTGCCTTTCTCTGCCAGAATATAAAGGTTATTATCATCGCAGCCAAATATGATTCTTCCGTCATTAATAACAGGAGTGGAACTGATAGCTTTGCCCGCCTCGAAGCGCCAGAGTTCCTCTCCGCTTGTTGTGGCAAGGGCGAAAAAAATTCCTTGCTCCGTTCCAAAGTATATTTTCTTCTTGAATTCTGTAATACCAGTCGTAATTTTCTGTTTAAACTCTTTTTTCCAGAGCAGGTTTCCTTTTTTGCTCAAGCAGTAGAGATTGCTGGCCTTATCATAAACATAAATGTTGTCATCCCCAAGGAAGGGAGAACTGGTTAGTTCTTCAGAAACTTCGAATTTCCATAAAATCTCGCGCCTCTCTCCAGTCAAACAATAAACCAGCCCTCTCTCCGTAGAAAGATAAAGATTTCCCCCAGCGTCTTTCACAAAGTCGATTACCCTTCCTTTGTAAGCAATCTCCTTAGCCTTTTCCAGAGGGAAGATGACTCCAGAAGGATAGGCAGGGATTTTTGACCTGAAAAAAGAACAGAAACCCAAAAAGATGCAAACCAGGAATAACAGCATGAATTTTTTCATTCTTCTTGAAAGATGCAATAATAGCACTTTTTTCTATCTTTCCTCAATCTTTACAGAAAAGTTGGAGGCTGATATCATTCAAAAGAGAGAAGACAATGATTAACTACATTATGCTCTATAAAATAAGAAAAAAAGTCAAAAAAATTTTGAAGGATAAAATTTTTGAAGGAGAACTCGCCACAACTCCCACTTCTTGCGTGGGCTGTGTTGCTGATGATATAAGCTGGGAAATTTATTACCTGTTGAAAGAAAAGAATGAGAAAGATTAGCTCTTCTCTCTTTTTATTTTTTCTTTAATGGAGTTCCACCAGTCTATTCTTTTTTTAATATCCTTTTCCAGGCCCAGGCTTCCAGGTTCATAATATTTCCTTCCTTTTAGCTTGTCAGGAAAAGTCTCCATATCAGTTGTCGAATAAGGAAATTCATGAGCATAGGCATAATCTTTACCATATCCTACATCTTTCATTAGATCAGTCACAGGGTTTCTTATGTGGAGGGGCACCGGTTCAAAAGGACTTGCCTCGACATCTTTCATAGCTTTGCCGAATGCGACATAGGCTCGATTGCTCTTGGGAGCTGAAGCCAGATAGATGACTGCCTCCGCAAGAGCCAGCTCTCCTTCAGGGGAGCCGATAAAATCATAGGCTTCTTTGGCACTGAGAGCAATGGAGAGAGCCTGAGGATCTGCAAGACCAATGTCTTCAGAAGCAAATCGTACCAGCCTTCTCGCAATATAGAGAGGATCTTCTCCTGCAGCAATCATCCTCGCCAGCCAATAAAGAGAAGCATCTACATCACTATTCCTTAGGCTTTTATGAAGAGCAGAGATCAGGTTAAAGTGTTCTTCTCCTTTCTTATCATAGAGAAGAATTCGCTTCTGCAGCGCCTCTTTTACCTCAGCGGTTGTTATCTTGTCCTCTTTTACAAGATTAGCAGCTATTTCGATAGTATTAAGGGCTCTTCGGGCATCTCCGTTAGCATAGTCTATAATCATTTTAAGGGCTTGCTTATCAACCTTGAGCTTAAGTTTCCCCAGCCCCTGTTCCTTATCAGCCAAAGCTTCCTTGACTATAAGGATCAATGTTTCTTCAGATAAAGGATTTAAAATCAGAACCTTCGTCCGGGAAAGAAGAGCAGCGATGACTTCAAAAGATGGGTTTTCAGTTGTTGAACCAAAAAGAATGATATCTCCTTTCTCGACATAAGGTAAGAAAGCACCTTGCTGGGCTTTGTTGAACCGGTGTATCTCATCTATGAAAATAATTGTGGGTTGTCCGTACATTTTTTTATGGCTTTCCGCCTTGACCATGACTTGCTTGACTTCTTTGATGCCTGAAAGGACTGCGCTGAAAAAAATGCAGGGAAAATTGAATTGATCAGCTAAGATGTAACCCAAAGTGGTCTTGCCTGAGCCGGGAGGTCCCCAGAATATGATGGAAACCAGACGATCTGCCTCTATCAACTGGGAAAGTATCTTTCCTTTGCCTATGATATGTTCCTGACCGTAAAAGCGTTCCAGAGTTTTGGGCCGCATCCTCTCGGCAAGAGGAATATGTTTTTCGCCCTTTTTAGTATCCATGAATTTAGTGACCTTTTTTGAATTATACCAGATATTTTTTTAATATAGAAATGCAAGGATTGGCAAGGATTGGGGTCACACCTTTAAAACTTTTGTTATTTTCTTATTATTTAATATCTCATTAAATTTTTACTAAACAGCTATAACAGTTTTAAAGGCCTGTGCCTGTTGATTATTATAAAACTCTATAAAAAACTATAAAAGCTTGAAAGGTCTGACCCCATTTAGTACTTCCTTGACCTATGTAGGATTCCGTGCTAAGGTTACGATTGATCTTGCTTAAAATGAAAAGATAGAGGGAGTGGCGAATACTCTAGGACGGTTAATCCCCCAAACAGACCTGCTCTTATAAGAAATATATCACAAGATGAAAAGAGCTAAGATACCCGAAAAGCTCATATACCGGTTAGAGGAGATAAGCCGCATTGCCCAGCTTGATCCTGAAGTCATCGATGCCTGGGAAAAGGAGTTCTACTTCCTTCATGCAGGAAAGACAGGCTCTGGAGCTAAAATATTCAGAAAAAAAGACTTAGCCATTATCATCAGACTCAAGGAATTGCTGGAAAAAAAGGGATTAACTCTGGCTGGAGCAAAAAGAAAAATCGAGGAAGAATTCGGGATAAAAACTCCGACTCCAGTTCATCCTGATCGTCTGAAAAAAGTTCTCTATCAGGTTCGAGAAGAACTGCAGGAAATCGCCAATTCCTTGGGAAAAGACTCAAAAAAAACATAAAAATCTTTCCCTATTTGTTATAATTATTTACTCGGTCGGGACGTGGCGCAGCCTGGTAGCGCACACGCTTGGGGTGCGTGGGGTCGGCGGTTCAAATCCGCTCGTCCCGACCATTTTTAATTTTTCATGCCCTGGAGAATGTAATCATAGTCTATATTATATACAGAAATAAGGTGAGCTTGATAAATCAAGCCCCTACATTACTAAAAGGAGGTAGAAGATATTCAGGCAATGAATGCGAACAAAAAAAAGGAAGCGCCGCTTAAATTAAAGGCACAGGCAGCAAAATTAATCGATCTGATCAATTACCATGAAGGCTCTGTGGTCAGCCGGGAAATTATATCGAAAAAAACCGGAACAGTCACTTTATTTGCCTTTGATAAAGGACAAGGTTTAAGTGAACACACGGCTCCTTTTGATGCCTTAGTTTATTGCCTGGACGGAGATGTGGAAGTCACCATCTCAGGCAACCCTATTCAGCTAAAGCCTGGCGAGATGGTGATCATGCCTGCCCATCAGCCTCATGTCCTAAAAGCACTTAAAAAATTAAAGATGCTGCTGATAATGATCCGCACTTAAAGAGATGAGAAAAAAAGAAAAAAGTTCAAATAACCTCTTTCAAGTGCTAAAATGCTTCTCCTAAGAATATAAACTGAACTGAAGCTCTTAATTAATTTAAATAACCCTGGATTAACTGTTGATTTTTTTCATGGTTGCGCCAGGAAAAAGAAGTTATGAAACCTCTTATTTTTCTCACCAACGATGACGGTTTTTTCGCAGAAGGCATTGAAGCTCTCTCCCGAAACCTCAAGGATTTGGGACGAATTTACGTTGTCGCCCCAGACAGAGAGAGAAGCACCACTTCCCTCTCTCTTACTCTTCGACGTCCGTTGAGAGTAAAAAAGATAAAAACGAATATTTATGCTGTAGACGGAACTCCTGCTGACTGTGTTTATATTGCCCTAAAAAAATTGTTGCCTCAAAAGCCTTCTTTGCTCATCTCAGGCATCAACAAAGGTCCCAACCTCGGCCAGCAGGATATTTCCTATTCAGGTACGGTCGCCGCTGCTATTCAGGGAACCTTTCTTCAGGTTCCTTCCATAGCCGTCTCTCTCTTGCCAGATAAGAAGCATCAGTATTCTTATGATTTCCCAGCCAGGATAGTCCATTCAATGGCCATGAAGCTGCTGAAAGATAAGCTCCCTGTGAAAATGACTCTCAATATAAACTTTCCCCCTCCTCCTATCAAAGGAATAAAACTTACAAACCTTGGTGAGAAAAGATACAATCCGGAAATCATCGAAAAAAAGGACCCCAGGCAAGATTCTTATTACTGGATAGGACCTGGCAATCCAAAAGCTGAAGGAGCCAAAAATAGTGATGTTATGGTCGTCAAAGAAGGATACATCTCTATTACTCCACTCCACACAGACTTAACGAACTATGAGACAATTCAGCATCAAAAATTCAAGAATATTCTCTCATCTATCTCTAATGAAATTACTAAGAAAACTATATGACTGGATCCTTCACTGGGCTGATACTCCCTATGGCCCTCTTGCTCTATTCCTCCTTGCTCTAGCCGAGAGTTCTTTTTTCCCTGTTCCTCCTGATGCTCTTCTTATTGCACTTTGTCTTGGAGCCATTAAAAAATCCTGGCGTTTTGCACTCTATACATCTATTGCTTCAATCATCGGAGGCATTATAGGATATTTCATCGGCTACGGGATATGGGAAATCGTGGATTCATTTTTCTTCAAATATATCCCCGGATTCACAGAAAGCTTCTTCCAACGGGTGATGGCTAACTACAATGAATATGGTTTCTGGTACGTGTTTCTGGCCGGCTTTACTCCCATCCCCTATAAAGTCTTCACCATCGCTTCGGGAGTCTTCAAGCTCAACTTTTTTCTCTTTCTGTTGGCATCAACTGTCAGCCGCTCCCTCCGCTTTTTCGCCGTGGCTGCTTTATTTCGAAAATTCGGGCCTGGGATAAAAGGCTTCATCGATAAATACTTCAACCTCCTTGCCATTCTTTTCTTCATTCTTCTTTTTGGCGGGTTCCTGGTAATAAAATATATAATTAAATAAAATCTAAAGGGCAAAGCACAAAAGACAAAGATCACAAGCTTGGTTTGATATAAATAGAGCCATGAAGATTCTTTTCACCTGCAAGGAATTCCCTCATGCAAAAGTCATCGGAGGGCCTATTATCATCTACAATCGTCTGAAATATTTTTCTAAAAATCATCTTGTGTCCTTAGCAGCCTTCTTCCGCGCGGGAGAAGAAAAACACATCCCGTCTGTTAGACCTTACTGTTATGATTTAAAACTTATTCCCATGCCCGCGAAACGTTCCCCTCTTAAAACAGCATGGGACTTTTTCACGTCACCTATCCCCCACTATTTCCTCAGGACTCATGGCTCACAAAAGATGACTGAAACCATTGCAGAAATGGTGCAAAAAGACCGCTATGATTTTGTCATCGGCGAATATTCTGTAATGGGCCAGTTCATCCATAACAATCCGCTACTGCCCCCAGTCCGCCGGATTGTCTCTGTCCATGAATGCTATTACTTAGCACGCCTCAAAGCTTTTCGCCATAGCAGTCTTGGGCTGGGCAAACTAAAAGAAGCCATAAACCTCAAGGGGCTTAAAAAATACGAATTCGATATGTACCGGCATGCTGATAAAGTGCTCACCCTGACTCATCAGGATAAAAAGAAACTTCTAGATATTTTCGCAGAACTCGATATAGCAGTAGTTCCCCATGGTGTGGATGTGGAAGATTTCTCCTTTTCTGAACAGAAAGGAAGAGAAAGAAGCATTGTTTTTGTGGGAAATTACTTACATTATCCCAATGTAGATGCTGTTCTCTATTTCTACCAGGAAATCTGGCCCCGGATAAAATCCCAGGATACAGAGATAAAATTCTATGTGGTTGGTCAGGGTCCGCCTCCAGAGATCCAACGCCTCTCTCAAGATGATGCCGTTATCATTACAGGCAGAGTCGATGATGTCCGTCCTTACCTCAGGAAAGGGCGGGTTTTCGTCTGCCCGGTGAGGCTCGGTGGAGGATTCAGGGGCAAAATCCTGGAGGCTATGGCTGTAGGCACTCCAGTAGTCTCATCATCCTTGGGCGCAGAGGGCGTTCCTGCTGTTCAAAGGGAAAACATCATTGTAGCTGATAATCCAGAAGAATTTACCCAAGCCATTCTTGACTTGATGAACGACGATAAATTGTTCGAGAAAATAAGGAAGAAAGCCCGCAAGCTCGTCGAAGAAAAGTATGCCTGGCAAAAAGGAGTAGAAATTATGGAGAGAGTGCTGGAAAAAATGATGAAAAAAAATCCCTCTGCTCAACCCTAGCCTTGGAGCCATGAGAATGAAAGTCACAATGATTATTCCCAGTTATTGGGGACGTAAAAAATCTGAAGGTTGGAGGGAAACAGACGATGTCTATGACCATCCTACTCCTCTTGATGAGAAAGGGACTTTAGGCCGCGTCCTTAAGAGTCTTTCCATTCTCGAAAACAAAGATTTTAATCTTGTTGTCCTGGGCGTTGCCACAGCCCAGGATATCCAGGGAGAAACCGAGTCAAAAATATCATCGATCATAAAGGAGGAAGCCACAAAACTTAAAACTATTTTTTTCTCCTATTCATACCTGGATAAGATTCACCAGTATTTAGCCAATCATGGCCAGGAGAAATTCATACCTCTTTTGCGGCTAAGCGGGTACTCCAACGTTCGAAATCTCTGCCTGTTCGCAGCTCACCTTTTGGATTCTGAGGCAGCGGTACTCATCGACGACGACGAGATCTTCGAAGATCCGCAATTCATGCAAAAAGCACTTGAATTTATCGGCAAAAGAATCCAGGGGGATAAGGTGCTAGCAGTTGCTGGTTACTACATCAACCCTGATAATGATTTCTTAATCAACAAGGAAATTGATCCTTGGATGACCTACTGGAATAAGATCGATAGCATGAACCGGGCTTTTAAAGAAATAATCGGCAAGCCTCCAAGGCTAAAGGAAACTCCTTTTGTTTTCGGTGGAAACATGGTTGTTCACCAGGACCTTTTTATATATATCCCTTTTGATCCTTCTGTTCCCAGAGGAGAGGATATCGATTACCTTATCAATGCCAGGATGTTCGGCTTTAAATTCTACCTGGATAACGAGCTCTCGATCAAACACGATGCTCCCCCAAAAACCCATCCCACATGGCGAAAGGTTAGGGAGGATATTCTCCGCTTTGTGTTTGAAAAGAGCAAGCTGGATGCCCAGGAGCCTGATCCGGGCATGAAAAGGATAACTGCAGAAGACCTTGATCCCTTCCCAGGAGAATTCTTGAGGGAAGATTTACAAAATCGAATCTTTAACTGCAATGTCATGCTGGCAGTTGATTATCTTCGTCAGGGCGACAAAAGAGGGGCTGTGGAATGTATGAACAATATTTTTCTCGCTAAAACCAAAGCTTCTCCAGAAACGAACTCCTTTCAAAACTTGGTCCAGCTGCAAAAAACCTGGAAAGATTTGATGGGATACTTCTCATCGGAAAAAGTTCGTCAAGAAGTCTGCAAACAACTTCGCCTTCGCGCATGAATAAGGGCCCGACAATAATGACTTTGGAGTCATGCCTTAAGTATTTGGTGTTGGGCCTTATCCTTGGAAATGCCTAAGGGATAAGAGGCAGGAAAAATCTTTTCCCGAAGGCTATGCCTGATCCCAATACTTTATCTGGCAGAGTAAACTCTTGCTCGAGGAAGCCTATTTTCGGGAATTCCTAAAGCCAATCCAATTTCCCGAAGTTTTGCCTGGATCTTCCGGACATTTTCTGGCCCCATGCGGATAAGATGCTTCTGGGCTTCACTCAGGTTTTCTAAGGCAGGATCTGCCATTGCATAAGATATCACCTTAGCTTCTAATAGTATGTCTCCTTCAATTACTGGTGCCTTAAGCAATTCAACAATGGCCGCGGTCAAAGTCTTGTTGAAATCTTCATCTGGATAACCAAGGTCAGTATATGCCTCTTGAATAAGAAGCGTCGATTGCTCATAGAGCTGCACGCAGCCTTCGGAATCCAGGGAGCTAAAAATATCCCCTACCAAGTTGTAACGATCATAGCCTTCGTGATCTACATAATAAAGTCCGCGTTTCTCGATGATCTTGAAATTTTCCTCGGGAGCGAAGAAATCGATTTGGGAACGAGGACTTAAGCCGTTGGCGATATTGTCTACAGCACCCACGAATTTGCGAATCAAATCTTTGCTCATCAACCAAGTAACTGCTTCTGGATGGGATGAAAGTCCCCCGGCCATAACGCGAATTGTACCATCGCTTTCGTCAAGCTTAACCTGAATCAATTCAGGGGCTTCTTCAATCACGGACTCTTCTGTCGGAACTTGGGCAGGCTGTTCCTTTAGAACTTGCTGAACAAAAGGAATCTTTTCTGGCTTCTCGTAAATGAAAAAATAATAGACTCCCCCAGCTATAGCTATCAAGACGACAATGGTAATTGCTATTGAGGCAAGTTTTACTTTTTCTGCCATATTCTCCCTCCTTCTTTGAGATTATTTAAAATTATTCATAACCTTCGCTATAAGTAATTAAGACAAAATTCCCAAAGGAAAAAACCATGATAAGTTCTCTCAAGGAACATCTCTCCAGCATTGTCTCACAGGGACGCCCCTGCAACTTTGGAAATGTCCCTGCAACTCCAAGCTCGCAGTTTTGTCTATAATTTTATTAAAATCTTCAAATTTTTCAAAACAAATTTTTAGCATTGGACTTCCTACGGAGTAAAACCAGATTTTCTTGCCGCTTTTCAGCCGGATCATTTTTTTGTCTTTTGTTTCTACTTTTGTCTGTCATTATACGTGTTTCTGCATTTGAAGTCTTTTTTTTATTTTTTTCTTGAATGGGAGCCTGAAATTTGTCATATTCTAACCTTGGACAGCATAAGCATTTCGCAAGCCCGTCCTTGCTCTGTAAAAGATGGCCACAGCAAAAACTCTATTTCTCTTGAATTCGCTTCCCCTGCTTGAAAAAGCATAAGGATCTGCAGGCCATCTCTTGTAATGTGAAACATAACCTTTATTCAGGGAGGGCGTCATGGGTGGATTATTCGGAGTGGTTTCAAAGGAAGATTGCGTGAGTGATCTTTTCTACGGCACAGATTATCATTCTCATCTTGGAACAACAAGGGGTGGCCTCGCTGTTAAAAATCCAAAGGGATTTATAAGGTTCATTCACAACATCGAGAATGCTCAATTCAGGTCTAAATTTGAGCAGGATATCACAAAGATGCACGGCACAAGAGGCATCGGCGTTATCAGCGACTATGACAACCAGCCCCTGGTAATACGCTCTCACTTGGGAAAATATGCGATCGTAACTGTTGGTGCAATAAAAAACACAGATAAACTGGTAAAAAAAGTATTCGGCACAAGAATAATCCATTTTTCAGAGATGATCGGAGAAGAAATAAATCCCACTGAGCTTGTCTCTGCCCTGATCAACCAGGAGTTGACTTTTGAGGAGGGGATAATAAACGCTCAAGAAGCAATTGAAGGTTCATGTTCTTTGCTGCTGTTGACAGATAAAGGAGTGTATGCGGCAAGAGACAAGCTGGGGAGAACTCCGGTTGTTATCGGAGAAAAAGAGGGAAGCTATGCTGCAACCCTGGAAACATGTGCTTTTCCCAACCTTGGTTTTGAAATAAAGAAATACCTCGGACCTGGGGAGATTGTTTTAATCACAGAAGATGGAATTGAGCAGAAAAAGCCTCCGGGAGAGAAGATGCAGATATGTGGTTTCTTGTGGGTTTATTATGGATATCCTGCCTCGAGCTATGAAGGTCTTAATGTTGAAAGCGTAAGAAACAAATGCGGCGCTGCACTTGCAAAAAATGACAGCATCGAAATAGACTTTGTAGCTGGATTACCTGATTCAGGAATCGGGCACGGACTGGGATATGCAAGCGAGGCGGGAATACCCTTTAAAAGGCCTTTTGTTAAATATACCCCTACTTGGGCGCGAAGTTTTATGCCTCAGGACCAGACCGTGAGAGATATCGTAGCCAAGATGAAACTAATCCCTATCAGCGAATTGATTGAAGGCAAGAAATTGCTCTTTTGCGAAGATTCAATCGTCAGAGGGACCCAACTAAGGGATACTATCCAGAGGCTTTACGATTTTGGTGCTCTGGAAGTGCATATGCGTCCAGCGTGCCCTCCGCTTACGCATGGTTGCAAATTCCTTAACTTCTCAAGTTCAAAGTCAGAGCTGGATCTTGCAGCAAGAAAGGCAATAAAAGAGATAGAAGGAAAAGACGATAAAGACCTGGACGAATATTCTACAGAAGGCTCTGAAAAATACAAAGAAATGATTAAGCAAATAAGCAAAAGATTAAAACTGACAACACTGAAATATCAAAAGCTGGATGATCTTGTGGAAGCTATCGGCCTGCCTAAAGAAAAAATTTGCACTTACTGCTGGGACGGCGCTGAAATTAAATAATGGGGACTGTCCCCTTTTATTTGATAGTGAATTATTGAATTGGGGCCTGTCTCCTTTTTTTCCCTGTGCCCCCCTTCCTTTTTTGCTTCTTTCTCTATTTTCTAATTCTTAATCCTTTATATTCAGCCCTGAGGGATAGTTTATTATTTCTTCCAGAGAGCGTAAGAAAAATTTCAACTTCTTGATTCTTCCAGAGAGAACCGTATTCTAAATGACCCAGGCTAACGGCAAGACCCCAGTTGGAATAATCCTCTTTATATAAATCATTCCGCCAGGTAACGTTACTGCCTTGGGGCATTCCATGCCTCTCAGTTAACCAATCTTTCATCTTTTTATAATCGCTGATATATTGATTTTTATGCTTATGCTCTTCTAAAAAAATATAGTTAGCTCTTATTAATTTATTTCCCGCAAAAATAAACTCAATCGAACACTCCAAGCCAATTGCTTTTTTCCGATATTTAATTGTCTCTAATCCATAAGATTTCTCATGATGAGTAGTCCTGCCTTCCAATTCAAACACCTGGTTCTTGCTCATTCCCCAACGAGTATCTCTGAAATAATTCTTAAATTTATGCCTATCTCGCAGACCCTCATCCTCCCCTTTTAAAGTGACAACCTTGGTCACAACAAAAAGCCGCTCAACTAATGCATTCAGTATATAACCCGATTTGATCATCCCTGACTCTTCAGAAGCATAGGAGACATGGAGCCATATTTTTTTTACTTTTCCTGTCTTATGGAGGGTGAGGACGGTCCCTTTGGCAACAGCCTCAATAACGGGGCTGTTTTTATCTGCTTTAAAATAGATATTTGCTTTTTCGGCGATGACTCTGACTTTTTTTCCGCTGGACAATAGTGGTTCAGAAAGAAAAGAGAATAATACAATCATAAAGAATATTTTCGGCAGAGCTGCCAATAATGCCTGTTTGGTCTTCACGGCCTTTAGCTCTTAAAAATGCTTTTATTTCCGGTCTAAGAAATTAGTTTCCTGTGTTTTTTCGATTATTTTCAGTAATAATTATATATATTGACAATAAATCCAGAGATATACAATCCTCTTTAGAGATGATTTTAAGATTAGGTCAATTCACCCTAAAAGGTGGAGCTTCTATATGATTTCCCTAAGCTCAAGTTTTTCGCATTAATTCCACCAACCGTTCAAGACCGCCTACCACGTCCTTTCTAAGGTTAATCCGCAGGACTCTACGGCCCCTTTGTTTAAGAGCCTGATAATCCCCCATAGATTGAGCGCGTATCAATTTGCCAAAAGAAAAGTTTGTCTCAGGAACTGGGAGATCAAACTCTGGCTCATCTACGAGTTGGAGAAAAATGCCGTTGTTCGGTCCTCCCTTATGAAGCTGTCCTGTGGAATGTAAAAATCGCGGTCCATAACCCAGAGTCGTTGCCAGCCGTGTGCGGTTCAAAAGCTCATTTCTGATTTTTTGAAGAGCTGATGTTACCTCTTTCAGGGGATTAAGGTAGGCTTGAATGGCGATGTAGTCTCCTGGCTTTGCTTTAAGGATCCATTTCTTAAGCGCATCTGCCAATCCCTTAGGATCTTCAACAGAGAATGTTTCGACTTCATTATTATCCTGTTTTCCAGCCTCGTCTTCCTCCATCATTTTTTGAGTAAACTCTTTAGCAAGCTGAACATCAGGCTGATTAAAAGGGTGTATCCCGATGACTGCTCCTGCTGCTGCGACTGCAATTTCCCAACGGAAGATTTCCTGACCCAAATCTGCCTTCTCTTCCAGAGTTATTCTTATAGTTGGGTGACCGGCTGCCTCAAGATCCTTCAGCGTTTCATCCATTTCTCTGTCCTGATCTCCTTCAAGGTTCAGACCGACAAAAATCCGGTCCTTATCGTAAGTATGAATGGTTGCTTTGGGCTCATTGGCTACAGGGACCAAGCCCTTGCCATCCTTTCCTGTACTCTCTGCAATAAGCTGCTCTATCCAGTCAGGCAAGCTGCTTAGCGAGGATGATGTCAGAAAGGTCAGTTTATCACGAGTTTCTGATAGCTCACCCAGGGCTGCGCCCAAGATTACGCCCGAGGCTTCGTCTTCTGGCAGACAAAAGGCATTATTCTCTAAAGTAACCCAGGCCCTGTCGAGCAGCTTACGAGTATCCAGACCGATAAGGGCTGCTGGTACTAGCCCAAAGACCGAGAGTGCAGAATACCGTCCGCCAACATCAGGGGGAGCTTCAAATACCTGACGAAAACTCCTCTCCTGAGCCAGATTCATAAGAGGTGTATCAGGATCAGTGATGGCCACAAAATAGCGCCCTGGATTGTCATACACCTGACTCATCTCATTCCAGAAATGACGAAAGAGGGAGAGAGTTTCAAGAGTAGTTCCTGATTTGCTGGAAACGAGAAAAAGTGTCTTCCTGAGATCTATCATTTCTTGCATAGAACGGACAGCATCGGGGTGAGTGCTATCGAGAACGAAGAGGCCGGGATAATCCTTTTTGTAGCCGAACGTCTTCTGGAAAACCTCAGGAGCAAGGCTAGAGCCTCCCATGCCAAGTAAGACTAAATGGATTATCCTTTCTTCCTTCACTTCCTGTGCAAAGGCAGCAAGATCTCCAAGCTTCTCGTGCATAATTTCAGGGAGGTTAAGCCAGCCTAAACGTTCCTTGATTTCAGGAACAGGCTCGGAAAACCAGAGAGTAGGATCCTTAGTCCAGAGTCTTCGAGTAAAATTCATCTCTTTCCAGGACTTTAGCCGCTCTCCAAGGCGAGATTGATCTCTGCCTAGTTCCAAAATCTGTCGAACTCTCTTGCCATGAATAATTTCATGGCGTTTCTCTTCTAGTGTATCCAACAATGAGTCAAAAGAATTTGATAAGGCCTCAGCACCTTCCTCCTGCAGTTTTTCAGTAATAGACTTGAGGTTCACTCCAAGCTCAGATAAGCGGGTGATGGATTCTTCAGCTTCAGTTAATCTTGCCTCAAGAGTGGGATTCACCTTCCCATGGTCACGGAAGGCGTTTAGCGTAGAAGAGGGCATCGTGTTGACTGTATTTGGACCTATAAGCCCTTCAACATAAAGCACATCTGAATAGACGGGATTCGTTGTTCCCGTGCTTGCCCACAGCGGACGTTGAACTCTGGCTCCGTTACGCACCAAACGTTCCCAGCCATCGCCACTAAATATTTCCTTGAAACGTTTGTAAACCATCTTGGCAGTGGCAGTAGCAATCTTTTTTCTGACCTCTAAAGCCCGGGGAGAGCCTCTGGCTTCCAGAGCTTTATCTACAGCCGTATCAACTCGGCTGACGAAGAATGACGCGACAGAAGCCACTTTGCTCGGATTCAAACACTTCTTCACCCCTCTTAAATACGCTTGGGCAGCAGCTTCATAATTGGCTAATGAAAATATGAGGGTTATGTTAACATTAATCCCATTTGCAATAAGTGCTTCCACCGCAGGGATTCCTTCTTTCGTAGCAGGAACTTTAATCATAAGGTTAGGTCGATTCACTTCCTTCCAGAAGCGACGAGCTTCGGCAACGCTTCCTTTTGTATCGTGGGCAAGACCGGGCGACAATTCTAATGATACAAATCCGTCCGCCCCGCCGGTTTCTTCATAAACTTTTCTAAAAATATCGGCCGCCTTCTGGATATCTTCTATTGCCAGTTTTTCGTAGAGATTTCGGGCCTCCAAATGAGGATTATCTTTGAGAAGCTTATTTATGGCCTCATCATAATCATTGCTCCCGGCTATGGCTTTTTCGAATATGTTGGGATTGCTGGTAACACCTCTTAATCCATCTTCCTTTACTAAATGCTCAAGCTCCCCACCAACGATTAAACTTCGGCGTAAATAGTCAAGCCAAACAGACTGGCCGTATTGCTGTAAATCCTTTAATGGATTCATTTCTTTACTTCTTTAAAACTCCACTTAAAAATCTTATATCGAAAATTCAATAAGTTTTTATCTTCTGCTCTAAAATTCTAATTCTTTCTTTTATATCATCTGAATTGATAAGATAGGATCCAGATACAAACATATTGGCTCCAGCCTCGTAGACCTCCCGGATTGTATCGTGTTTAATCCCACCATCAACTTCTATATCCAGTTCAGGCCGCAATTTTCTCAGCTTCTTTATCTTATCCGACATCGCAGGCAAAAACTTACTGCCGTAAAAACCTGGATTTACAGTCATGACAAGAACCTGATCAATGCTATCTAAATAACTCAGGATTAGGTCAGCATCGGTTTCGGGATTCAAGGCAAAGGCAATTTTCTTCCCTTTTGTCTTCACAGATTCTATAATTCTCTCCGGATTTTTCACTGATTCGAAATGGGCTATAACGGTATCAACTCTTTCCCAATTTTCATCAACCCACTTCTCCGGATCATCAATCATCAAATGAGCTTCATACATATATTTTTTCTCGGGCAGCCTAAAATCAAAATCAAGGGAATTATTAGGGACAAATTTACCATCCATTACGTCAAGCTGAAGCAACCGGGCAGAATCCTTGATTCTGGAAAAAATATCGTCTAAATCCTGTTGTGTTTTGGCTATAACTGCAGGAATAATGATTTTTCTCATCTTTTCCTCTCATAATCTGTTATTTTCTTTATTCGCTTTTTATGTCTTTTTTCTCCACTAAATGGCGTATCCAGCCAGACAGATATAATCTTTTTTATCTTTTCAAAGGGGAAGAATCGGCCTCTCAAGCCAAGGACATTTGTGTCATTATCTATCCTTGACATTTTCGCCGAATAAGCGTCATAAGCAGCAACAGCCCTTATTCCTTTTACCTTATTGGCGGCAATCGTCATTCCGGTTCCTGTTCCACATATAAGGATTCCCCTTGTCTTTTTATTTTTTACTACCTTTTCAGCGACTTTTAGAGCATAGTCTGGATAATCGACTGATGTGAAGGATTCGGTCCCCAGGTCTTCGTATTCTATCTTCTTTCTTTTCAAGTAGCGTTTTACTTTTTCTTTCAACCGCAAACCTGCATGATCTGAAGCAATTATAACTCTCATTAAATCAACCTTTTTATTCCTCTCATGAAATTAATACTCAGCGATCAGATAATTGCATTTGATATTTCGTTTAATCCCAATCTAAAAAAATGCAAACTTTGCTTTCCCTGTTTTCAATCTTCCTTTTCTGATATCAGGTCAATGAGTAAAGCTGCGGTCCAGGAAAAATTATCCGCTCCAAGTCCCTCTCCGCTTAAAGGATTATAATACTCGTAAAATCCGTGCTCTGTGATAAGGTCAATTATGGATTCTTTCAAATTCATAGCGTCTTCAAAAAGACGATAATGCTTCATTCCTCCGTATAGCATCCAGTTAATATTAATCCAGACTGGGCCCCTCCAGTAATTTAAAGGATTAAACTGCATATCATCGGCTGAAATAGAAGTGATAACAGGATGCTCATGAGCACATTCTTCCTTACACATATGAGAATGTTTCATCCATAACGCCAGAGATTTTGCCTGTTTCTGACTTAAAAGGTCTGTGCAAAGTGGCATCAATGAAGCTACTGTTCTCGCCTCTATTCTTTTTTTCCCGACGAGGTCATAATCGTAGTGGAGAGGATTTTCCGATGCGTCAGGACAAAAATATTCAAAATAGTTCTTTTTAGTTCTTTCTATCCAGGAATCTACTTCGTCGCTGTTCTCTCCAAGGATAGCTGCAATCTCAAGCATGGCTTTATTGGCTGAGTATAAGATGGAGTTGAAAGTGATGTCTTTGATTTTAAAAGGGATGACTTTGTATATCTTTTCCTCATCATAGTTGTTTTTTTTCATGACCTCAATAAGATAAAGATACCTGTCGTAGTTTTCATTGGTAGGCCTCTGGTCAGAACTCACCTTCTCTGTATCAACTCTTTTATATTGTGGTAAATCCTCGACTTCGATTCGGGCTAAAGGCTCGTCCCATCTAAGCGAGTTATCCAGTCCTGACTCCCAAGGATGAAAAATCGTAGCCATCCCGGAATTTTCCGGATCTCTTTTCGTCAACAAATAGCGGTGGAAAAGCATAATCTTGGGAAATACCTTCTTTAAAAAATCCCTTGCTTCTTTTTTGTTACTGCAGTTTTTATAGACATGCAAAGCTGCCAGGGCATGGACGGGCGGCTGGGTAATGCCTGATGTTTTTATCTCAGGAGAGTACTCTGAAAGCTCGGTTTGCCAGTATTCAGCAGATGGAAAATATCCTTTTCCACCCCTGAATAAGATATGAGGAAGCATTCCGTTTGCCCACTGCCCTTCAAATAGGGAAAGTATCTCTTTTTGCGCTCTATCCTGATCAAAATGAGAGTAACCTATAGAAATAAAACCAGAATCCCAGCTCCACTGGTGAGGATAAAGTTTAGGTGAAGGAACTGTGTATTCCTCTCTCCTATTTTTTTCTAAAATACTCTTGGCTTCGAATAAAAGTCTAAATTCTTCGGTTTTCATCTTTTGTTCCTTCAAACAAATAGATTATTTCACCTTTCTCTTTAAGTAAAAACTTCTACTAAATCCCAATAAAAAATATATAAAATCTACATATAAACCAAAAAAAGACTCATGTCTATTCAAACCGGTATATGAATCCTTCAAACTCAGGAATGCTGTATTTTTTTATTAATTCTCTTATAACATTCGTAAAAACCATCTTACTTTTTTTCAAATTATCCCTCAGCTCCTCAACTGGAGTTGGTTCTCTCTTAACCCCGTTTGCATAATCCACTCCAAACCCGAGCAGCGAATAGGGAATTTCGAGCTCTCCGGCGAGAACAACCTCCGGACCAGCTGTTTGACTGACAAAGGAGGCATAATTTCGGAGCATTTTAATCTCGGATTTTGTATTGAATCTCGGCCCGTTAGCATGGGCATAGACAACGCTGGTAAGAGGCTCTCCGGCTACAGCGATTACCTGTTTTCGCAATTCTTGGGAAAAAGGCTTATCAAAGATGTAATGTCCTCTTGATTTTTCTCCTCTCTTTTCGTATATGGTACAGGCTTCTCCATCAGGAAGCCGATTATCCGGAAAATATAGGTCGTCAAAAACAGCCAGCTTAGCAAGAGGAATGGTGGGTTCTAGTACTCCGCATACGCTTGTGGCGACGATTGCTTTTGCTCCTAATTCTTTTAAAGCTGTCAGGTTAGCCCGATGATTGATCATGTTGGGCAGGATACTGTGACCTTTGCCGTGCCTGGTAATAAATGCTATTTTTTTTCCTTCAACGGCGCCCTTTACGATCGATGCAACTCCATATCTTGTTTCTATGGTTAAACCTTCTTCCCTCTCCAAGCCAGGGAAATCATAAAAACCAGTCCCAGATATGATGGCCAGGTCAATCATTCATTCCTCCTTAACATAACATCAATCTTTATTTTAGCAGGCTTCACTATTTGGCCTGAAATCTTTACATCTGTGGGCACCTTACTTGAGTAGCAATCTTCACTTTAGCAGGCTTTTTTAATCCAGTAGCAAGCCTCGACTAACATCCTATCCTCGACTAAAAAGGAACATTCCCTTATCTTAATAGCTTCTGATTTGTATTTTTTTCCCTCAGCAAATAATGCTCTTCTACGTATAGCAGAGGAAAAAATATAAGTCAAACCGAGAAAAAAAGGGCAGAAAAAAGGGGACAGGCTACTTTTTCTGAAAAAAAAGGACAGTCTCTATCTTTCGCCATCGGGTCAGAAAAAGTAGCCTGTCCCCTTTTATTGGCTAAATATGAAAATAATGAAAGAGGATTAGAATCCAGGCGTGAACGTGAACTGGAAGTGCCCGCCTTTTTGGGGTCTGTCAAAGGGATAAACGTAGTCAACCCCTAAAATCAGGTAACCAAAAACATTTGCACGAAGTCCGATTCCAGCACTTGAAATCATGTTGCGGCCACCACCCAAAAACGAAGCTTTGCGATCAGTCTCCAGTAGAGCTCCAAAATCATCATAGAGGTCATTATCATCCCACCAGGCTATGCCAGTATCGTAGAAGGCTATAAAATCAATGGGGAAGACTCCATAATATCCCCTTCCGATCCCGAGAAGCTGAAACAACGGAAAACGGAGCTCCATATTGGCAACCAACATTTTGCTTCCGAATAAGCTTCCGAAATCAAAAGGATCGGCGCCTGTGACTTCATCAAACGTAAAAGAACCTGTGTTATATCCGCGAACAAGAGTTTCATAGCCGATAAAAAGCGGGAAAAGACGCGAATCTTCACCACCTTTTCCATAGCGGCCGAAGTGGAGGAAACGAAAAGCAAGCGTGAACGGCCTGACAGGCATAAAATAACGGCGGTAGTCAGCAAGTACATTGTAGAAATCAATGGTTCCTATATAAGGTGAGACCTCGAGCCTGTAGCTCTGTCCGAGAATAGGACCTGTTGCTCCGAAAAAGGAGCTGTCATAAACAAGGGCAGCAGCAGCGAAGCCAAATTGAAGGCTGTCAGGTGCAGGAAGTTTTTCTTTTTCCCTGGAAAGTTCAAATAATTCAGGATAAGAAAAAGTGCGCGTGCGGACTTCTTGGTTAAAATCGATTAAGCTGTAGCCGGCAGAAAGTTCAAAACGGCGCACCTGGTTAAAAGGATAAGCCGCAAATCCCGAAAATTGATAGTTGATCTGCCGAAAGATAAATTCCTGTTCGATGTAGACTGTCGGATTAAATGGATCATCGACTCCAGCAGCAAATCCTCCGGTAACATACGGAATACGCTGGGCAACAGCTCCCCAATTCACACGACTCCTGCTGTTTTGATAACCGACTAAGGCGGCTGAATCCTGAAAACGGCTGCTCAACTGGAACATTCCCACAAGATTGTGATAACCGAGCATATCGCTAAAATAAAAAGCAACGCCTCCTCCGGCAAAGGTGCCATACCTATCGACTCCTATCGCTAACTGAGGTTGGCTGACATAATCCAGTTTCAATTTTGGCTTATAGCTGCTGACTTCAAATTCGCTTTCCTCGGGAAGACCGTATAAAGGATTCTTCAGAAGACCAAGAACTTCTCCCTCAGCTTTTTCACGAGGTGGAAGCACTGAAGGATTTACCCGGGCAAGCTGAGCTATCGGTTCTCTGCCTCTCAAATCTTCAGCAGAATCTATAGAGTAGATATTGTATCTATCATCTTCATAGAGGCAGTACACAAGGCGCTCACTTTTTTGGGAAACAGAAAGGGCGGGACTTAAAGCCATGATACCGCTGACACCAGTGTAAAGATTTGTCACTTGAAATATTTTCTGGCTGGCAAGGTCAATTCTATAGACGTTTGTTATTCCGTTCTGGTCAGAGAGGAAATACAGGCTTTTTGAATCAGGCGACCACTGGGGGTTAATATTCTTCGCGCTCCTGAAGCCAGGAACTTTTTGAATATCTCCGGTTTCCATGTCCCTCAATGCAAGCTCGTAGCTGCCAATACTCAGGATAGAAAGGTCGGTAGAAAACCGATCAGTGACAAAGGCAATGTAGCGCCCGTCGGGTGACCAGGCAGGATACAAATCGGCAAAAGCATCATCCGTCATTCTCTCGAGCTTGTCTTCTTCAAGGTCATAGATGAATATATCCGATAATCCTCCCACCAGAGCAGAGAAAGCGATGAAACGTCCGTCAGGTGACCAGGTCGGGTTGAGAATCTCTCCTAATTGGCGAAAGACAACCTCCTTTTCTCTCTTCCCTGTCTCTACGTTGACTATGGAGAGGATTGGCTTTCCTCTGGTTATAGCGCCGAAGACAAAACGTTTTCCCTCTGCATCCCAGCTTCCTGAGGATTTGATGAACTGCAAACTCTCAAAATGGGGATCAACCGCTGTCTTTATGAGTTTTGTCTTGATCATGCCCGTTTTGGCATCGGCAAGATACATATCGATCGAGAACAAATTCCGGCTTGAAAGGAAAACAATCTGCTTTCCGTCGGGGCTGAGGGCTGGCGAAACATTCAATCTGTTTTCTTCTGTGGCTTTAAACAACAATCGGCTCGATTTATCGGTCACATCAGTCACCTCTATAAGAGGGCTGTAAGCGTTCTTCATGGAATTGTGCCAGTCTTTGGAAAGTTGCTCCAGAGAAACACCAAGAACTTTCTCAATAACTGGTTTATAGTCCGCGGTTTTGCTGACTGCCTTCATAATTCTTCCAACAGAAGCATCTCCCCATCTTCCTGTTATATAAGCCCAGAGAGATTGGCCGTATCGATATGGGAAAAATTTTGGATTAATCAGCTTTTGAACTGTAGGGAGCTTCTCTCTTCGAGTTACATCGCGCATCCACATGGCTGTGTGAGGATCTACAGACCCAATCGAGAGATACTCAGCTAGACCTTCGATGAGCCAAAGCGGAAGCCGGAGTGCTGTAGGCGTTGAATTGGCATATTTCGGGCGTTCCTGGGATGTTATATCAAACTGGAAAGCGTGAACAAGCTCGTGGCCGATCACATGATCAGATTCAGCCAACGAAGCCCCTAGGGGAAGGACAATCCGCCTCTTGAACATCTCAGTGACTCCTCCTGTCCCTTCACCGATGATACCTGGGATAGCCGATGTCTGCTGGAAATCAGGAGAACTTGCGTAGAGTATCAAAGGCTGACGGCCCCTCAAATCATGATTGAAAAGCCGAGATAGCCGGGCATACCATCGTTCCGCCAGTCGAGCAGCTTGCATGGCTGCCTCCTGTTTTTCGGGGTAGAAGTAAATGTCAAAGTGTCTTGTCTTCATAATTTTGAAATCGAAAGTTTCATACTGCACTTTGTTCCGCCCAAAGTACTGAGCATCTATTGAAGTAGCTGTTATTCCCACTCCTAAAAGCAGAAGCACAAGAAGCGTAAACGGTTTAAAACTATGTTCAAACCTCATAACTCACCTCACATTTTTCCCAATATATCTTACTAACTCTATCATATAACTATATTTTAATATGCACTTGAAGAAAAATCAATTAATTTTTTTTATTATTATATTCTTATAATTATCATTTTTCCCTTGAATCCTTTGCCTTTCCTTTGATGCGCATCGGGAAAAAAGAATAAATTCGGCGAAGCAGATCCATCCTCAATTATATTCTGGAGGAATAATGCATTTTTTATAAATTTACCCGAATGAGCTCGGTCTCTTTCACTTAGATCTCCTCCACTCGAATACCTCAAGCAATCAATTATTTTATTGAGCAAAATTCATGCCAAATTGGATTAAATTGAATTAGGAAAAAGGAAAGAGATGAAGGAGTCAATACTGTCATATATTTATGACACATGACTTATAATAAAGAATGGTCTCCATCAATAAGGTTCCTCTTCATACCCTCTTTAGAATCTTATACTAAAGTTACATTTTAATAATTATTATATCTTAATAATTATTTTCTTCCTGTACAAAGGAAGCATAATCCCTACCCAGAGAATAATGAGAAACAAAGGATAGAGCAAAGAACCGTTCAAATTCCCTGCCCAGGGAGCAAGAAGGTGATTGTAGATGTACGCTTTTAAAGCTGAAACTTCCCCTGAGGCTGATACTTTTATCAAGCTAATAAGCTTGACCATCAAAGTAGATCCCACATAGACTGCGATTGCATTTGAGCCTAAGACAAGAAAGGGAGTAGCCCACTTTTTAATCCTCATTCCTTCTATCATCCAATAGCAGAATCCCAAGAAAAGCAGTGCCATTCCGGCTGTAAAAAGCACATAGGTGCTTGTCCACAGTTGCTTGTTGATGGGAAAAAGCGGATGAAGCAGAAGCCCGCTCAGGGTGAAGAAAATACCCCCACCTAAAATGCCGATAATTTTATGAAGAATGGTTTTGGAGGACCGCAGCCAATCACCGGTCAGAGTCCCCAACAAAGTCGTGGCAATCGCAGGCAAGGTACTCAGAATCCCTTCAGGATCAAAACCAGGCTTATACAGATGGCCACCAAGAAGATGGCTATCAATATAGGCACAGAGATTTCCCTCGCAGGCCAGAACTCCGGGCCCATAGCCTGGAACTGGAACCAATTTCATCACTAACCAGTAAACGGCTAAAAAAAAGAAAGAAGCCATACACCGGCCTTTAATACCTATTTTAAGAAAGAGGAGAGAAGAAAAAAGATAACAGAGAGCAATTCGCTGGAGGACACCTGGAATCCTAATGGTTAAAAAATTAAAGTGAGGAAAGAGAGTAAGCAAAATTCCAAGGCCAAAGAGGATAATGGTTCTCTTCAGGACTTTCAAATACAATTCATTCTTTTTAATGCCTTGATCCATTCTTTTAGAAAAGGAAAGAGAAATGGAGACACCGACAATAAACAAGAAAAAAGGGAAAACAAGATCGGTAGGTGTCCAACCGTGCCATTCCGCATGCCTCAGAGGAGCATAGACGTGTTTCCAGCTCCCTGGATTGTTCACCAGAATCATTCCCGCAATTGTAAGGCCGCGGAAAGCATCCAAAGACGAGAGACGTTTCCCTATCAAATTTTTCCTCTCGTTATCAGCTATATGATGTAGCTAAATTCTAATTCTCTAATTAGCACGTCTGTTTTTATGTAATCAAATGTCCGATCTCAAAAATTACAAATCTGCCGATAATCTATTATTTGTAATTCTAATGAGCAAAGATTGATAATGCCATCTAAATATTTATTTTTTTTCGAGCCTTAATAAATCTTCTTTCTCTGTCCCCATCCTTTTCAAACCGTGAATCAGAATATTGCCCTCTTCATCTGTTGTTCTGTAGAAGATAAAATGCTTTGAAATTACCAGATAAGAAAACTCAGAACCTATTTTCGCGATTGTACGTCCGTTTTCATCAAGCAGCCAAGAATTTCTTTTCTGCGTCTCGTCGTCCCATAGCCCGGAAATTAAGATATTTCCATCGGGTGTTAGAGAAATTCTATCTAAGTTTGGCCTTTTCTTATATATGGATTTTTTATATTTTTCAATAACTGTTCCAAACCGGTTATACCACGCCTTGTTTCTAAAGCCTCTTTTTCTTTCTTCTCTCCATTCATTAAGATCATTTCTCGTTACCTTTTCTGGCCCGGGAAGGGGCGTATCTATTTCCTTTATCAATTTCCCTTTGTAATCATAGACTTTTAATTTTGTACTCAATCCATCTGTATAAATGACGGTGTTGTTTTTAAGCGGACACCATAAAAATACTGGTGTAAACGGGAGCGGTGAATCAGCTCCATCACCGACATACGATATCCTCGTGAAATAATTTGTTTTTTTAATCGTGGAACTTATTCGGCCTTTTGAGTCGAGAATTGCCAGTTTTTGTGGAGAGCTGTATAAAAAGTAATCTTTTAATTTTTCTGGCCTTCCAGGAAATGAAAGCTTTACAATAAAACCTCCATCTCGCAATGAAACGGCCCTTTCCACTCCAAAAAGCTCTTTTCTTTCGAATTTTAGCACCCTAGAAAACTCACCAGATAATTCCATAAAAGTTATCCAAGGATGCCCACGAATAAATTCAGCAAAAAATAACTTTTCATCAAGCGCAAATCCAAACGAAGTACCCTCAGGTCGCTGAATTTCACCTGGCCCTTGCCCTTTTCCTCCAATCCTTCTTAAAAATTTTCCCTCAGAAGAATACACTTTTATATAAGCATCTGCCAGATCATAGACGTAGATGTTCCCATCAGGTCCTTCTCCAACCTGTCTCGGGTAAACCAGCATACCATCTCCCTCTTCTCTTCCGATGATTATTTCTTCACCGCCAAAGACAAATATAAAACTTCCCAATATTATAATCGCAGTCAAAATAAGCTGCTTCATTTATATCTCCATATTTCGAATTACAGTTTTCTATATAATAATACTAGATAATCGTAAAAACCATTAAGGCTTTTATTTCAGGGTTTATGGGTGGAAATTTTAGCCTGCTTGCTTAGTGTTTTTTCCTCCAATCTTTCACATTTGTCACGACAGATGCGAACAAAGCCAGTGCGAGGAATAAAACAGCAAAAATATCCACAAGTTTCTCGTTAACATCTAAGCCGGTCAGAGAATCGACAAGGAATTTTGTGTAGGAAGTAGGCATATCATAATGGCCCAATTTCATTCTTACTTGCCAATGCCATTCTGTGCTGGGACAGAAGCCAAAACCATACCATATTCCCAAAATAGTCCAGGAAAAAACCGTCAAAAGCACAACAACAAGATTTGCTACTCTCGTCTTTTTCCAAATCCACCCAAAAAGGTTGAAAACGATCAGTGCGGAATGAAATATGAAAAAGAACTTGTCCAAAAAAGTGTACATGTTATTTTAAGTGAGTCTTTTTATGGTCAGGATTTAAGCGTAGTTTATAATCAGGTGCTAGAGAGGATTATAATGAGGATTCAGAGCTGCTCTTAATCAGCTTAAGCGTGGAATCTAATTGAACTCATCGCTCTTTTTTATCTTTGAATTTAACTCCTCTCATATCTCCCCATTAGCTGGGCTTCAGCCAGGATATGACCCTCCATCGCGTTTAGCAATTCCTCTTTCGTAGCTCCAGCCTCAAGATTGATTTCTACATCTAGGGCATAGAGTTTGAAAAAGTATCTGTGCGTACCCCCAGGAGGGCATGGACCGCCGTACCCAATCTTACGAAAATCATTCATTCCCTGCTTGGCACCGCCTTCCAGTTCTCTTTCAGGCGGGACGTTTTCACGGAGTTCTGTGATATTCGCAGGAAGATTAAAAAGAACCCAGTGTACCCATGTGCCCATCGGCGCATCCGGGTCATCGCAGATAAGAGCAAATGCTTTTGTTCCTTCAGGACCCGAAGTCCAGGTGAGCGGTGGAGAAATATCCATTCCATCGCACGTATATTTCCAAGGTATCTTGCCTCCCGGCACAAAGGCAGCGCTTTTAATGTTAATTTCCATGTTCTTGCCTCCTCGGATCATGGAGTAAGACTGGTCTCTTTTTGATTATAATAACTAAAATATTACGATGTTTCAATTGCCTTTTTTCAGGAGTCATACCACTCAAACTTATTTTATTTGTGCTTTTATTATCTTTAGCAAAAATATAGAATTAAGATGTTTAATACTCAATAGTTACCGAAAGATAGGAAGGTCTGATTCCAGTGGTTGAAGCAATCCTCTACGAAAAGTTAGCAGACAATAAAGTCCAATGTAATGTCTGTCAGAGAAGATGCGTGATCAGCGAAAATGAAAAAGGGTATTGCCAGACAAGGCTTAATCACCAAGGAAAACTTTGCTCTCTAATCTACTCGCGTGTCTCTTCCATTATGGTCTCTCCTATTGAGAAAAAACCTGTCTATCATTTTTTTCCAGGATCAAAATGGCTTTCCCTGGGGAGTTATGGCTGCAACTTTCGCTGTCCCGGCTGTCAGAACTGGAAAATAGCCCATGCAGATGTGGAAGAAGAGATAGAAAGGGCCAGACATATTCCCCCCAAAGAATTGATCCAGATTGCCTTGAAAAGCCAGTGCGCGGGAATCTCCTGGACTTACAACGAGCCAACACTCTGGTTAGAATATACTCTGGATGGAGCAAAATTTGCTAAAATAAATAAGCTTTACACTAATTATGTTACTAACGGTTTTATTACACCTGAGGCTCTGGACACCATAGGCCCCTATTTGGATGTTTTTCGAGTAGATCTAAAAGGATTTTCTGAAGATTCCTACAAGAAACTTGCCGATATAAATGATTTTTCGGGAATCTTGGAGATCATTAAGAGGGCCCAGAAAAAATGGGGAATGCATGTTGAAATTGTGACAAACGTTATTCCTGGAATTAATGATAATGAACAAGATCTATGGAAAATGGCAGCCTGGATATGCCAGGAATTAGGGAGGGACACTCCCTGGCACATCACCCGCTTCTTTCCTCATCTCCAACTAGCCAATGTTCCTCCCACCCCAATAAATATACTTAGAAAAATTAGAAAAATGGGTTTGGCACAAGGGCTTAAATACGTCTATTTAGGAAATGTTTCTGAAAACAAGGGGGAGAATACTTACTGTCCTGATTGTGGTGCCCTTCTAATCACCAGAAAGGAATTTGAGACCAAAGTACTCCGGTTGAATAAAGGAAGATGTGACTCATGCAACTGCTTAATCGCCGGAAAATTTTAGGATAAATTGTCCTGTCCTTCAACATAGTTTCAGAAAAAATGGATACTCATACAGCCAATAATTAATAAAATTGATTAAGACCGCTGATATTTTTTCAAGCTAAGAATTCTCATCACGATTAAAAAAAGGAACGTTTATTTCAAGTTTTTATTGAAAAAACTTCTTTTATCGTGTAAAAATTGAAAACAAGATGAGTGAAGAACAAAGAGAATTTTTACGGTTTGAATGTTTACTGCCTGCAGAAGTCGTGAAAATAGAGGGTAAAGATAACTTAATCGAGCGCGTAACAGCTCATGACTTCTCTCGCGAAGGATTAAAGCTAACTATTAGTTTCAATCTTAATCCGGGCGCTAAGATGGAGTTAAAGCTATTCCTTCCAGAAAAAAAGATTTCATCCAAATTGTCTGGAGAAGTCACCTGGAGCAAGGGCGTCGATAATAAAATGGAAGTAGGACTGAAGATAAAAGAGATGGACAAGAAACTGAAGAGCGACATCCTCAACTGGGTCTTCCCAAAATGGCTCGAAAAAGAGAGAGAGAAGCAGAAAAAGCCGTAGAATATTCTAATCGCCAGGATTTACCAGCCTTTCAATAGATATTTTTTAATCCAGGAAAAATTACATTTTGCAGTTAAAAAATCGATTTAAGCCTTAATAAATAAGGCTATCTTACTCAAGAGAAAGCATAAATATCTGGATGGATCAAAACTCCTTATTTTCTTTATATATAGAAACTGCTGACATCTTTAAAATTATTCGTTGACAAAAATCTTTTATTATATTAATAATAAATAAGTTCCAAGTGGGGAATGGATGGAACAAAAAGACACATTACATTCTTGGAAAGAAATCTCTGATTACCTTGATAGAAATGTAAGAACATGCCAAAGATGGGAATTAGAGCTGAAATTACCGGTTCATCGTATTGATCAGAACTCTCAACATTCAAAAGTCTTTGCCTATAAATCAGAAATTAACCAATGGCTGAAAGAAAAAGCAGAAAACAAAGAGATAAAAAAAACGTCCTTCCTGCAATATAGATGGTCAATCATAAGCTTGATATCTGTTTTAGGTTTATTATCAGTGATTTTCCTATTGTTTGTTGTCACGAATAGGATAGCAATCTTTCCTCGACCTGAAAATATTTCCTTTGCTGTCCTTCCGTTTGAAAATCTCAATCCCTCACAACAAGATGAATACTTCTCTGAGGGCATGACTAACGAAATTATCAATAAGATGACTATGCTGAACGAACTCAAAGTCATTCCTGCAGTATCGGTTTCTAAATATGGCAACTCTTCTCGAGATGCAAAACAGATCGCTGAAGAATTAAGTGTAGACTATATTTTAGTAGGAAAAACAAAAAAAGATGGGGATAAAATTACAATCGGCGTCAAGCTTATAAGGGCAAAAGACTATAATACTATCTGGAGCGAAGAATTCGAGGGTATTCTTGAAAATGTTTTTTTTATTCAAGGGAATATCTGCCGAAAAATACATGAAAAATTAAATTTAAATTGTGACCGAAACCTTTTTAACTTATCCAATGCCGGGAAAACTAATGATTACATGGCTTATGATAATTATTTAAAGGGAAATTATATCTTAAACAATATAGCTAAGAACAATAATGATCCCTGGAAATTATATCAACAGGGAAAATTTTACGGGGGTAAGTGCACTCCAGATAGCAATAAATTAGCTATTAATCTCTTTAACCAGGCTATTGAAATTGATAAAAACTTTGCTCTGCCTTACATAGGATTAGCCAACTGCTATTCTAATTATGTAAATCTTAACTGGGACTTTGATTTAAAATGGCTGAATAAAGCAGAAGACCTGATTAAACAGGCTCAAACAATAAATCCTGATCTTCCAGAATACTATTCTACTTTAATCGAAGTTTATTTAATAAAGGAAGTTGCCCTTGACGAAGACACAAGAAAACTTGCTTTTGAACTAGCTCAGGAAGGAATAAAAAAATACCCGGAGAATGCCCAGTTAAATTCCATAGTGGGCTACTTTTACTATTTAAGATTTGGAGAAGAGGGAAATAAAGCCGATTTTAAGAAGGCCATGGAATATAAGGAGAAAAGCTTTTGGCTGAATCCTTACGGACTCCATAATATTATCTATGCTGAACTTTTAATGCTTAATAAAGAATTTCGTGAGGCCATAAATGTCTGTAATATAATTGAAAAGCTTGATTGTTCCTTCATGGCTAAATTCAGGTTAGGAGAAATTTATTACTGTCTTGGACATTTAGATGAAAGCAAGGCTGTATTCCAGCAATTTGACATTGCTCCCTTGGATCTTAAGATCGCTTCTTCACTTTACTTAGGAATGATTTCTTCCCAAAAAAGAGAAAGAGAAAAGGCCTTAGAAATCATCGATAAAATTAGTATAATATCACCCCAAGAATTAGTTTTATACGATCATCTTAAGCTGGCCTCTATATATATGGGCCTGGGAATGAAAGAACAAGGCTATGAACATCTAAGATCTTTTTTCAACAGGACGCCGGCCAAAAAGATGCGTTTTGCTTATCTTAAATATATAGATTTTGATAGAAATTTTGACAAGATCAAAGAGGAAAAGGAATATTTAAGAATTACAAATAAAAATTAAGGGGGAATCCATGGCGAAAAGTAAAACAATTCGAGTAACGCCAAATGTCCAAAAATGTCTGGAAGAATTAAAGGCTGCTGTAAAAACCTTGCGAGCCGGAGATCAGAAAAAAAGAGCAGAAGGAGCCATAAGCTACCTCTCGGCTACGTTCAAAGGAAAACCTCAACCGGGTAAAGGAAGAACTTGTCCTGCCGGCTCACTTATAATAAGATAAAAATAATTCAGTAAATAAACCTTTAATACTTTTAGACGGCTCAAATATAAATTTATGAAATCAGGATGAATTTCTCCAGCCTAACTTTAATCGTAACTGATGACTGCAATTTCGATTGCAGGTATTGTTATAAAACGAAAAGCAAAAAATACATGAAATATTCCACGGTTAACAAAAGCCTTGTTTTTTTTTACCAAAGCTGACAAAAAATTATCACTTCAATTTCTATGGAGGAGAGCCTCTCCTCTCTTTCAACCTTATAAGAAATACTGTATCCTTCCTGAACAAAAAAAATAGAGATTTCAAAAAAATAGCTTATTACTCCATAACCACCAACGGAAGCCTTATCACAGAAGAAAAAATTCAATTTTTCAACAAGCATAAATTTTCTGTTGAATTAAGCTTTGATGGATTGGCTCAGGATATTTTGAGAAAGAAAGGAAGCTTTGAAAAGACAGTCTCAACCATCAAAGAATTATTAAATTACCCTGACATTGAGCTTGAGGTTAACAGTGTTTTTACCCCGACAACCGTTGACTATCTTTCAGAATCGATTAAATCTATCATGGATCTTGGCGTTCCGCGCATCCACTTTTCTCTATCTGTAATCAAGCCCTGGGATCAAGGTTCTCTCCAGAAATTAGAAAACGAAATGATGAAACTGGTAAAAATTCTAATTAGCAACTACAAAAAAAAGGGCAATATTCCAGTCGCAAATTTCAGAGAAGAACCAGGGAAAGGGATTTTTTATTGTGCGGCCGGGAAGGACAGATTGGCAATCACCCCTGATGAAGAAATCTGGGGATGCTTTCTTTTTCCGGATTATTTCAGGGGTAAAGAAGATACACCTGGATATAAAAAATTCTACTTTGGCTCTTTGGATAAATTTATCGAGAATCATAAAAGCATATATCCCCGAATTCTTTCAAACTATGCCAAGCTTTCCATGGACAACTTTTCGGCTTCTCGTATGGGATGCTTCCTTTGTCCGGAGCTGGAGAATTGCGCAGTATGCCCGATAAATGCATCTTTTTCTGGAAATCCTTTAGGGGAAATTCCTTCTTATCTGTGCAAAATCCAGAAGATAAAAATTAAAGAAAAACAAAAGTTAAGCAGAGAGATTCGAAAAATATAGATAATAAATTTATGCAAGTTCTTCCCTGGCAATCATTACAGCCGTTTCCTCCTCTAAATATATCTGTACCCCTGTTCGTTTCTCTGTTTCTGAGAAGGGCAAGCCTAATGCCAACATAATAAGATAAAAAGGGGACAGGCTACTTTTTCTGATGTTCTGTCCACAAGTAGAGACTGTCCTCTTTCTTACAGAAAAAGTAGCCTGCCCCCTTTTTATCAGACTCCTCTCGAACGGAATAGGGAAAATTTCTCTAAAAGAAGAAAAGGTTGTAAAAAGAAAAAAAGAAATTTATAATCCATAAAAATATTTGGAAGAATAAACCTAAATATTTATAATGATAAAACCAAATATGTAAGGAGGTAAGCATGGATAAAAACATTCCCAAATCATATCTGGGCATTGTTGTAATGCTCGGAGCTGTATGGGGTTTCTCTGAAGCTGCCCTGGGTATGGGGCTCCGAAGCTGTGCTTCTCTTTTTTCCGGTTCTATAATGACAGGAGTTGCTCTCTTCTTTATAGCTGTCAGTTGGATCTTGACTCGAAAGATCCTTGGTGTTGTTCTGCTTATCGTCGTAGCCAGCCTCTTTAAAATGTTTGACGCCCTCCTTCTTTCCCTGCCGGTGCAGCATGGAGCCATAGCAAATCCTATTTTTGCCTTCCTTATGGAAGGAGTAGCCTTCTTGGTTTTGATATCGATATTCATTGAAAAACGAAAACAAAAGATTGGAAGCCAGGCCCTCCTGGGAGCGATGGCTGCCCTCTTAGCTGTAAACCTCTTTCCTCTCGTGAAATATGCGACAGGAATCCCTGCCTGTGTTGTTCAAGGAACAGGCTACCCCCTCTCTCTCTACTGTGCTCCTCTGGCTGTTTTTCTCTCCTCTGTTACCGTTCCCCTCGGATTATGGGCCGGAGTAAAGATTAGAACCTTAGAGACTAAACTTGATGATTCGAATCAAGCAAGAAAACTTAGATATCTTGCTTCACCTGCAACTCTCATCTTATGCCTGGCAATCATCACCCTTATCAGGCTTGGATAAGCATATAATATCTTATCCTAAAAAGGAGAGGCAAAATGGAAAAGGCCAAAAAGAGGAAAAGTAAGACTTTTACAAG
>Ga0209636_10000071_pt1 | contig 77489 bp, 81 predicted proteins | sample DeeMarSWOR152_54_FD_187464 | JGI IMG/M metagenome (GOLD analysis project Ga0209636, IMG submission 187464) | Marine sediment microbial communities from White Oak River estuary, North Carolina - WOR-1-52-54 (SPAdes) (version 2) | ecosystem: Environmental > Aquatic > Marine > Intertidal zone >...
AAGACGAAAGCACAGTCCAAGGCATTCTCGAAATCTTATACACATTGGCAAAATGGCTCGCAGAAATCACTGGAACCCACGAAGTTTGCCTGCAGCCTGCAGCAGGGGCGCAGGGAGAGTTTCTCGGCGCCCTGATTATGAGAGCACATCACAAATCTAGCGGAAACATACAAGAGAAAACAGAACTGATTGTGCCAGACTCGGCGCATGGAACAAATCCAGCGAGCGGAACCATGGCGGGGTTCAGAATCGTCGTTGTTCCATCTAACCAAGAAGGCTGCGTAGATTTAGAAGCCCTAAAATCAGCCGTTTCAGAACATACAGCAGGATTAATGCTAACGAATCCGAATACTCTTGGAGTTTTTGAGAAAGACATCGAAGAAATCGCCAACATCGTGCACAGGGCAGGAGGCCTACTATATTACGACGGAGCAAACCTGAACGCCATTTTGGGCAAGGTTCGACCCGGCGACATGGGCTTCGACATTGTTCACATTAACATTCATAAAACATTTGGTACTCCTCATGGTGGTGGAGGACCAGGCGCTGGGCCCATTGGCGTCTCAAAGGAATTGGAGGAGTATCTTCCTGCGCCTAGGATTGTCTTCGACGGCAAAAGATACTATCTTGATTACAACAAGCCTCAAAGCATCGGTAGAATTAGAGGCTTCTACGGAAACGTGGCTGTTTTGCTGAAAGCTTACGCTTACATTCTAAGCTTAGGTGCGGAGGGACTAGAAGAAGCGGCTGAAGTTTCTGTTTTAAACGCCAACTATCTCCTTAAAAAGCTAAGTTCTATTCGTGGTTTCGCGCTTCCTTTTGCCAAAGGCAGACCAAGAAAGCACGAATGCGTTTTCAGTTTAAAGAAGCTATATCGAGAAACTGGTGTGAGGGCTTTGAACGTTGCCAAAAGAATGCTGGACTACGGCGTGCATGCACCTACTGCATATTTTCCCCAGATCGTCGAAGAAGCGTTTATGATCGAGCCAACTGAGTCTTTTGAAAAGGAAGAGTTAGACAGATTTGCGGATATAGCAAGGAAAATATCTGAAGAAGCCTATTCAAAGCCAGAAACGGTTTTGAAAGCTCCGCAAAACACAGCTTTAAGCAGATTGGATGAGGCTAAAGCGTCTCATCCTAAAACCATGGCTTTGAGTTGGAGAATGTACCAACAGAAGTCTATACATAAACATAGACAATAATCCGCAACTTTATTAAGCCCGCAACTTAAGTGGTTACAATCCTTGAAGAGGCCAGAAATTTGACAGAATTGGAAAACAAGGTGCGTACTGAAGTGGAGAAGATTATCGACCCAGAAACTGGCATGACCTTTGGACAGATGAAGATGATCACTGAGGTCAAAGAAGAATCGCCCGGCTTTATCAGAGTCGAGTATGTGCCAACAAGCCCCTTCTGTCCAATTGCCTTCAGGTTTTCAATGGATATCAGAAATGTCGCCAAGAAAGTGGCTGGTGTAAAAAAGATCATGGTCTGCGTACAGGGACACAACATGGAAGAGACGATTAATCAGATGGTGAACAAAGAGGAACCCGCCAAATGAAGGTGACAGTGAAGTTTTTCACCACTCTAAGAGAAATAGTTGGCAAGCCACAAGAGCAGATAGAAATGTCCGACGCCACTACAGTTAACGAACTACTTCAACAACTAGGAGAAAAGCATGGTGAAAATTTCACTCGCTACTTATACGATGAAAAAGGCACAGTGCGGGGACACTTGAGCATTCTAATCAACGGCAAGAGCACAACAACCCAGCAGGGACTCAAAACAAAACTTAGAGAAAATGATATCCTCGCCATACTGCCACCAGTAGGCGGAGGCTAAAACCTCAAAGAAACAAAACCAACCTTTTATCACACCCTTACGGAAATATCCAGCGCACAGACATTACAAGTTGAGAACAACAAGAGAAAGCACAAATTGTTACTGGAGCAAAATTGAATACTTCTTTTCACCAGAAATTCATGCGCAATCAGACTTAGATAGAATTGGCTCCTTTCTTTTCCTTCGTTAAATCCATATAGAAGTGCATCTGCTTTGAGCTGAGGCTGAAGTCGTGTTCCACGTAGCCACATGGCTCAAAACCACAGGAAAGATAAAACTTTATGGCGTAATCCATGAAAGTCCCTGTATCAGTTCGGAGTACATGACAACCCTGTGATTTTGCGTACTCTCTTGCTTTTTCAATAAGCTTTCTGCCCACGCCTCTTCTTTGATAGTCTCGGTCAACGATAATGGAATCCACCATCAACGCAAAAACTCTTCTACCCAGTGAAATGTAACCGATAACTTCGTCTTCCAGCGTTGCAACGAAGACTTTACCCAACCCCCGAGAAGTGTTTTTCTTGATATTCAACAGTTCAGTTTCTAGAAATGGCTCCCCGAAGTTTTCTGCTTTCAGTATCAGTTCTTTAACTCGGGAAAAGTCATTGGATGAGTATTCTCTGACAGCTACTTTCAAGTCCATCACCCGTTCTAAATATCTACTTATTCCCTTGGTTTTGCTAAGACTTTTCCTCATTTCTCACATTGAATAGTCGTCGCGTGCATATACACATTTTTCGCAGTTGCAGAAGTTTACTGAGCTTCGGCGCAGATGTAGTTCTTTTTTTGTAGTTCCAGTGGGCATCCTCCTCCACAGATTTGCAGTTGCGGGCAGTCCTTGCATTTCAGCTCTACGTATTCTCTTTTCCTTATTCGCACCGCAAGCGGATGATTCCAGATTCCTTGCCAATCATCTTTAAGGATGTTACCCAGACTCTCAAAGTAGCTTTGACACGGATAAACGTCGCCCTCTGGCCCAACACACATGTTGATCATCGCCGCCGTGCACGATTTGACACCTAAACCTAGTTTAACAGGATCGAAACTACAGTACTGAGTAGGAGTGTACCACAGAAACTTCAATCCGAGTTTATTCGCTTTCTCGTGGATCTTGGGTAAGAGTTCTCTCAATGTGTCGATTGGCAAGACGAATTCTTCGCTTATCGCATTGGCCTTTCCCGAATAGATAAGACTATTGCATCCGAAAGCGGCAACTCCGAGCTTCTTTAGGAAATCTATAGTTTCTAGGAAATTTGAGGCGTTGTGTTTGCTCAGTGTAGTGTTCGTTGTCGCGTAGATCTGTGTTGGAATGACGTTTTTGATTCCAGCGACGGTTTCCTTCCAGCTTCCTTTGGTTGCTGTCATTTTATCATGGATCTCAGGCTTATGAGATTCAAGAGTCACTTGAATGAAGTCTAGTCCAGTTTTCTCAAGGATTTCAACGTAAGTTTGGTCTTTAAGTTTTCTGCCATTAGTGATAAGTCCGGTGACTATGCCCTTTTTTTGCGCATAAAGTAACAGTTCTGGCAATTCTTCACGCAGGGTTGGTTCGCCTCCTGTGAAGGTTAGGATGAACACTCCGATCTGATGAAGGCGATCAATTACTTCTTTCCATTGCTCTGTGGTGAGTTCAGTAGTCTCATGTGGTCCGCCAGCGTAGCAGTGAACACAGTTGTTCTGGCACCGAAAGGTAATTGCCAAGTCCACACGTAAGGGTGCTGAAAACTCTTGGGTGAAAGGTTCCACAGTCTTTACGTCGAGAAAAGATACGGGACATACTTCCTCAGTCTGTGCCAACGTGCTCACGGTATAAATCAGCCTCTCATGGTCATCCGTTGCTGTTTTCTTGTCCACTCGATACATGTGCCTGATCTTGCTAACAGCTTCATCCGTTGTCATGCCTTGCATGAAGAAGAAGGCGTGCGCTGTAGCTGTCTCGTTCAGATATAGAACCGTGTTAGCGTTGATGACTAACATTCCCTGACCATCAGGCTCCACACGAAGCTGAAGAGCTAAACCCGTGAAACTGCCTATTCCCCGATAAGCGTAGCGGCCTTGAGGAATCTTAGACGCACGAAACACCTTACGTACAAAGCTCATAATCCGCAATTGCCTCCTCTTAGCCAACTCCTCCACTCGCACAGGCGCAAGCGCACGATACACAAGCGCACACGCACGCACAGGTCGCACAGGCACATACGCAGCTGGATCTGTGATGAGCCGGTTTTGTTGAAGCCTTTGAAGCTGGCATTGGGATAATTGCGTTGGCGAATTTTTCGAGGTTGGTAACAATCTTGTTCGAGGTGCCTTCGACAGCCGTTGCAATGTTGTTCGCGAAATCTGCACCAGGAATTGTGGGCGGTTTTGCCGCTTTGGTTGGTGCGTTTATGTTTGGTTTGTATGTGGGTTTGGGGTGATAGTGTTTGTAGCTGTACCAGTACCATAGCCAGAATGGACTTGGGTCAAAGGCTCTGTCGCGGAACGCTGTTTGTGTGCGCGATTGATAGTTTGGGTCGAGGAACAGCCACAACAGTTGTTCGTCGTATGCTTTAGAGGCTAACTCTGGTGTGCCTGCTTGTTCCACTTGTTCCCAAGCCTTAGCCACGATTTTGCTATAGTAGTCGATTGTGTCGCGTCTGCAGTATCCACGCAGTTTCTCTTCAACACTATCTCTGAGAAACATAATTGTTTGTGCCAGTTTCTGTTCATCAAGTGTTCCGTCTTCTTTGATCGCGTTTAGAAAGTCGATTTCGTAGTATCGAAGAGGAGTCTCTGGTGTCCCTGTCTTGTCCTGAAATGGCTGCATGACTTTCAGTTTGAGCGCGGGAGTTGTGGACTCAACCCACACAGCTCTCTTCTTTAAGAGGCTGTAGAGGATTTCCGTGACTATCCTTGTAGGCTTCACGTCGAGGAGATAAGAAGCTTCTACGGCTGTCAAACCACGTCTTATTCCAAGGGTTTCCATGCTAATTGTCGGAATCAGATATGGTCTCTTACGAACCACATAGACGACGGCGCCTATTACCCCGACCGAAACTCCAAATATCAGAAGCGCAGGTCCATATTGTTGCAAAAAGGCAACTACGCCGGTCGGCTTTGTCTCGTAACTCTGCACATATTCTTTTGGAAAAGAAACTCCAAAAGTGTATTTCTGATTCGGCGAAAGATCTCCTCTTTGCCAGAAAATTGATAATCGGTCATCCTCAGGAAGCGTGCCGTCCCAAAGTTCTTCTGTTGTTGTTACGTTATTTTCGGTAACTCCGGGAGGCAAAACAATCTGCACTTGAAGGTCGAGCACTCTTGCTTCTTCCCACCAAGTAGGAATGAACTTCATGCCAACATTGGTTTGTGTATCTTCATATATCATGCCGGCAACGTTTGTGGTGAAGTTGAATCTCACGTTTTGCCCAGCTGTTAAGGGCTCGTAAAGGTTAACACGCACCTTGTAATCGCTTCCAGAACTCTCGTCACTGGTCGCAAGTGTGTGACCATATTGATCCATCGCAGTTCCTATCGTGAAGTCGCGTTTAGGTTGACCAATGTATACGAAGTTTATGGCATCGCCAGAATCCAGTGTTATATTTATGTCGTAGAGTAGGTCGATGCTTCCGTTTTCTGGATTTATCCATATTTTTACCCATTCGTGTTCCAGATGATACTGTCTCTGTGCTTTTGCGGTGCCCACCAGCGTTACTAAAATGAGTATGGCAGATAATGTGATCAGCAAAGAATGGGTCTTCACCATTTTGGTTCCTCTGCTACCTCAAACGTTTGTCCACAATAGGGGCAAGTTGCATATGGCACGCCAGACACAATTTTGATCTTGTTAGCGCTTACAGAAGCTGAACAGTTGGGACACTTGAGTGCAACCGCCTTCATCTGGCCTGACAATTCCAACCTCTGGACTATCGTCTTTGGCTTTCTAGTTACATAGTAAGCAATTCCGAAGCCAACAACAAACAATAGAGCAGAAACGATTAGTCTTGTAGGCGCGTAAACCGAGGCTAGAGCGAAAACTAAGCCGAAGAAGAAGAGAACCGCGATGGCTATTGACCCGATTACAGTTTTGACATTCACAATTAGTCTGAATACGAATTCTGATAATTGAACTTTGCCCAATTGTCCCATTGACCAGAGTTAACCACTACTTCCACTGATACTACGTGTTTCCGAATAAAAGATAAGTTCAAATCGCAGCGTGGTGTTTGAAGTGGTAAGTGATGTTAGATGAGCAGGGTTGCCATTGTAAAGGGAACATTTCCTGTCGAAACGACTGTTAAAGCTCTTGAAATGCTGGGGGCTGATATAGATAACGTCCTGTCCGGAAGAAAGCCTATTTTAATCAAGCCCAACTACATAAATTCGAAGCACCCTTCAACTGGAATCACAACTGACAGCAGAGTCATAGAGGGAATCGTCAAGTTCTTGAGAGAACGCAAGATAGAAGAGATTATCATCGGTGAGGGAAGCGGATTTGCAGACACTCTTCAAGCTTTCATAGTTGCAGGTGTTGATGCAGTCGCTGAACGATGGTCCGTGAAATTGGTTGATCTTAACAAAGACAAGTTTAAAGAAGTACACCTACGTAATCCGTTGTCTCTTAGAAAGATCAGAGTCGCCAAGACCGCTCTGGAAAGCACTATAATCAGTGTTCCTAAGCTTAAGCCTCACAGAATGGCAACCGTCACGTTGAGTTTGAAGAACATGATGGGCGCCCTAGCTTCTAAAGGCTCTATGCACAAGGGGAAACTCAGCCACAACATTGCTGACTTAGCATCTATTCTGAGACCTAGCATATCGGTCGTCGACGGGATAATTGCAGGCGAAGGACACGAGACCAGCGGAAACCCCGTAGAGATGAATCTGGTCATTGCAGGAACAGATCCAGTGGCAGTTGACGCAGTTGGTGCCGCGGTGATGGACATACCGCCAACCGATGTTAAACACCTAGTCTTGGCAGAGGAGAAAGGACTTGGAACATGCAATCTAGAAGAGATAACGGTGCTGGGAGAGCCCATAGAAAAGGTGAAACGGAAGTTCCACAGATCGTTTTCATCAAGGCTTCTTGTTCATCTCGGCTAGAAACCACTGGTTTTCTATAGAATCTATACAGAAAGATGGCGCGCAGGAAAACACTCTTGCGCGTGAATGTCATGATTAAGTGCACAATGTTTCTCCGTCTATCTTTACTACTATTCCGTTGACCTTACAGAAATCTAGGATTATTTGGCGCATCTCCTTCAAAGTCTTCACCTTTCTAGCTTTCTTGTTCCAATCTGGGTTTTCAAGAATGCGTACGACGACATCTAGACTGGCAACAACGGTGTCACTGGGCAAAGAGGGCATTCTCCTTTCTCTAGCTGTAATTAGCTTAAGAAGTGGCAGCAATAAAGTGGTTATTCCGAAGTTCGATACGTTTCAATAGTTAGATAGGCTATTCACGCAAAAACCTGTTCGCGCGCGTCAACAATGTAAGATTTAAAGCGGAGCATCCAATCAGAATAACGCAGACAACAGATAAACGTAATGAGGCGATCTTGTTGAGGCTTCTCCTTGATGAAATGTACGCTGGCTTGAAAGAATATTTTGAGATTCTGGGATGGGATGTGTTAACTGTTCAAGATGCGGGATTGAAGAGCGCCAAAGACAGGGAAATCATAGAATACGCAAAGAAGAACAACTTGCTTCTTGTGACTCAGGATCAGAAACCAGCCAATCTAGCTGAACTCACAGGAGTCAAATATGTGCTGATCTCTAATGCGATGATTGCAAGAATAACCGATGCCAAAATAAGAGAAAAATACCCAAACACGCGTGAAGTTGGTTTTTCGCAGAACTAAGAGACAAAAACTTCTTTTTTATTTTTTTGCGTTGCTGAATGAATATGAAAAAAGGTAATCTGTGGTCTTTGCATTGTTCCATATCTCCGTTTTGCATGCAGTCTTTTTGTATAGAATAAACTTTCATAGCTTTTATATGCCGACTCTAATTATGGATATATATAGTATATATGAGAAAGGAGAAAAATTCATGAAAAATAGACGTTCAGCTAAATTCTACAACACTTCTGCAACCATCATGTTGATTGTGATACTGCTTTCACTGACAGGCGCTCTCTTGTCAACTTCAACAGTCTTAGGAATAGATTCAGTAACAGGAGCTGTTTGGACAACAGATCCCTATGGAGAACGGGTTAACGGAAACCTGTACACCAACGCAAGAAAGGTCTATCTGGCGGGAGGACCACACAAAGAAGGAGCTGCAGGCCTACCAGACGGTATCTACTACTTCCAGGTTACTGACCCCCCAGGGAAAACACTGCTCAGCACCGATGATCTTTCCGAGAGAAAGCTGGAAGTCAAGGATGGATACATGTACGATATTGACGGGGGAACACACAAGTGGAACCATGACACAACTCGGGGCTACGGAATTGTAGTACAGCTTTGGCCATTCACGTACACACCTAAGAAAGGAGGCGTTTACAAGGTTTGGGTGACAAAGGTTGAACATCACACTGAAGGTCAAGGATGCTTCGGTTTCATTCCCTCGCTGTCCAAGACCGACAACTTCAAGGTAAAATTGGATGAGTTTCCAAAATACTTCGAGCTTTGGGTGACTGAGGGAATATCTATGCCCCCAAATGTGGAATTCTATGTCAGCTACACTACGGACGCCGATGGAGACCCCAATACACCCGATCCAGTTGACCCATGGACAACAGGACAACTACTACATTATGGAACTGTGAATGGATACGATGTCTTCCGTTACGAAACATCATTCGCCATGGGCTCATACATCTATTGGCAGTTCTTCATATTCAACGCCTTTACGTTGATCTCAGACATATACGGGCCAGAGCTAATAGATCAAGAAGGCATGGTGAACAAAGAAGCTCTATTCATGGTCAAAGGTCACAAGTACAACTATGCTACAAACGAAGGACTCGGAGGGTGGACTATTGAACTCTACAGAGATGACGTGAAAATTGCTGAAACTCAGACAGGTGACGGTGGCGCTTATGAGTTGATTGGAATAGGTACGGGCAATTTCAAGGTCTGCGAGATCGCTAAGACAGACGAGGGTTGGGCGAATGCCACTCCAATCTGCTATGAGTTCACCGTGGACGGCAACAACGCTGGTGACCTCACCTTTGACTTCTACAACTACAAGATGTTACGAATAAGTGACACTAGCGACCTTAGATGCGAACTATCGTCGTTTGACGCCGTGTTCACGCCCTCAAATGATGACCCAGATATGTACAAGCTATCTTCGACAAATCCTGGCTCGTTCTACTACAACACGGTCAAGTATGGAACAGCTGGCAAACCTGTAAGAATAGAGATTGACTTGCCCCAAGATCAAGAAAATGCTTGCTTCGATTCGCCTAATTTCATATTGCACCATGCCTACATAGGTAACACACCTGTTCTAGATGTACACGTTTATGCAGGAAGACTGGATCCCAACGGCTGGGTTCCAGACTGGGATGAAGACATCACTCACCTCTTCGATATAACTGCTCCTGATGAAAAACACGTCACAGTTGAGGGAATTATGCCAGACACTGGAGAAGTCTTCGTAACTGTGCACATTGATTATCAAATAAGCGGTTCACTGACATGGGACGAGGTTCAGGCGTTCAGCAATTTCAAATACACCTTCAGCGTCACAGTGTACTTTTCTTGGCAAGGAGTGAAGTGGCAACTCCCCCTGACAGGAATCTAAGCAGATCTCTGTTCATCTCTCCCCCCTTTTCTTTTTATTTCTTTCAGATTTTATCCAGAAAATAGCTCGAGTTTTTCAAACATAAACTATTCAATCAAACAAGAATTCCCATTTTTTCTACGGTTATAATTATCTGTTGGCGGATGTGAGCGAATATTTCTCATATTTCGTGTATAGTCAAAGGAAACGTGCACGTACCGTCTTCATGTCTCTAATCTTTCTTTTCTCAGTAACAATTCGCTCTCTACATATCTTTGATTATACATTTTCTTGACCTTCAGAAATTTTTCCAGACCTTTTTTGGTTTCTTTCTCGTAGATACTGATCTCACCTTCGAATAGACCTAGAATTGCATGAACTTGTTCTGGAGGATGCATCAGTGGATTTATCACTGCCAGAGTCGTGAAACCTTTTGATCTTAAATCTGGAATGAGTCCAGTTAGCCATCTTCTGGTCGTAACGGCATGATGTTGAAGTAGAACGTCTGAGACGATTTCGATGCAAGCCCTTCTAGGACCACTTATAGACTCGTCCAATCTGCGGAAAAAATTGGTTAGCGCAATGTCGATGTCGGTCAAGTTTTCCACACCCTTCAGTTTAAAAACATTGGGTAAGCTTTTGATCATTATGTCCGCCCGAGGATTGCAAATGAAAACGTAAAAGTTTGACTGAAACTCTTCTGCGAAAGCCCTTACTCCACTCGCCTCTAAAGTGACATAAAACGTGATTTGACCATCTTTCGCTCCAGCTTCAAGAAACCTCTTAATCAACAGGTCTCTTTCATCGCATGAAGGTGAAGTCAAAATGACCGCGTAATTTTCAGGTATCCCACCAAACAACAAGCTGTCAAGATCTCCATATCCCGTGGTAATACGACCGGGAAGAACAACTTCTGACACAGTAATCGTTACTGGTTCGGGCCCGCGCAACATTTGATGCCCAGTTTCGTCCACGCAAACAAGTCTTGGTCTCATTTCAAAAGTGCCTTTTTCAAATGACCTCAATACAAGTCTTATCTCCTCAGTCTTCATTGGATCAAGCCGTTTTCCATTCATGTTGAGATACGCATCTTCAAAGTGGAAGTATTCGGGTTTTTCAACTAACTGGAAGCCTGAGGGAAGGATTTCCTCAACCTTGGTCATTAGAACCGCTTCTTTTCCTACGTTTACAATCTGCATTTCTAGGTTGAAGTCTTCTCCAACTCTGATCTCTTTCTGGTGTTGAACTAGTTTGGCTTGAACGTCGGCGTGTTCAAATCTTTCTAAACCTACTGCCATTTCTTCAGTCGGAGTTAGCGTGCCGAAACTCGCTGTTGATGAGGTAATAGTCGGTGCGTGCAAAACTTCACCTAGCGACACAGCCAACTCTCTTTCCTCTCTAACTTTCTCTAGAAGCCGTTGAACCTGCTCGTTTTTTTCTGGGTGGTTTGCTTTCATGTAGGATCCAGCTGAGGTCTGCAAGACTTTTTCAGCCATCGTATAGTATTTTGCCTCTTTTTCTGGGTCTGTCTCCTTCTTAGCATTGTCCATATAAACGTAGGCGTCGAAGAGGAGTTGCGTAGCCTTAGCATATTCTGAAGCGGTTTTGAAGCCTGCTTTGAGGTAGTAGTTTGCTGCAGTTTCCATGTGTTTTTTGGTCGTTGAATGCATTATCGTGTCTCTAGTGATTTCGAATTCCGTTCCAGCTTCTAACGCCTTGCAGAAGCTGCTGTGGGCTAAGGCGAGCAAGCTTGTCTGTTGGTCAAGTGTGTGTTCATTAGCCTGTTTGAAGAGTTCTGCTGCCTCTTCGTACATTATTGGCGAAGCTCTTGCTTCTGCCAACATCATTTTTTGCCAGGCTTGGCAGATACAAATTAGTGGTTTTACCTCTTTGCGGGTCTGCTCTGAATCGACCTTCGCTAATTTTTGGAATGTTTCTGCTGCAGATTCGTATTTTCTCGAACTCGATGTGTGGTCGCCCTGCCTATCTAGGATTTTTGCTTCTTCAACAGCAATTCTCCCAAGACAGTATTTTTCTCTGATGTCTGAAGCTTTGATGAGTCTCTCAGCTAGGTCTTTTTCATCTGTATTCTCAATTTTGTCTAGTTCAACTCGAAGAGTCCTCTTGGCTTCGCGAAAGAGTTCAGTTGCTTTCTTGAAGGTTTCTATCGACTCTGTGCTTTTTTCTTTTCTACTCAAATCTTCTGCTTGTTCCAGAAGTGACCATGCAAGGAAATTTGAAGACAGATAACTCCATGATTTTGATTGCTTAAGTAGGTTTGCGGTCTTTTCGTAGTGTTTCATTGCAGTCGTGTATTCTCCATTTTTATGGGCAAATTTGGCTTTCTCGATCTCACTCCACGCTTTCATATAAACAGCATAGTCCAAGAAGAAGTCAACGAAATGTGGGATTTTTTGAGCTGTAACCTTATACGCTGCGAACGCATTTTCAAAATTCGTTGTAGCCTGTTGGTGATCACCCAAGTAGTCTTGGTTTCGTGCCATCTTCCAGTAGGTTTCAGCGAGACGACTCGGCAAGTTAGCTTCCTTGAATTTTTTAGATGCATCCTCGTATACACTGTTTGCTCTGCTTAGGATTTCTTTGTCTTCAGTCAATTGATGAAGTTCGTTCAGTATTCCTCCAAACCAGTCTTCGAATCTTGCAACAGCCGCTAAAAGCGTCGGTACATGGCGAGATGCGATCCATTTCCCACAGCGTGATACACCGTCTTCCATGTCCGAGATGGCGTCTTCAAGAACAGCCTTTTTCTTGTCCCCATCTGTTTCCATTCTAGCAAGATCTGCTTTAATTAGTCCCTCATAGTTCTTGCCAACGCCGCAAATCCAATCATTGGACGGAGCCGACCTTTCCGCGATATTGACGTATTCTCTTCTGTGAACCAGAGCCTCTTCTAGTAGCTTTATCTTCTCATCTCTTCTGGTTTCCAGATTAGAATAGAAATGCAGTGCTTTGCTTAAAGCATGAAGAGTAGAGCACGCAGCGTCTGGGGAACCAGAACGGGTCGCGTGTTCTAATCCTTTGCGTCCAATTTCTACTGCATTTTTTAACATGGCGCGTTTTTCTTCTAAGCTTGTTACAACATCGCGTGCTGCGTGCGCGCGCGCATCAGCGTAGAACAAGTAGGTTTCTGCAATGAAGAAATCTTGAGAGACCAATTGAAGGTAGCGTATGGCATCTTCAGCGTGTTTAATGATGTTTTTATGTCCTTCTCTCCTTTTGTCGGGGTCTTCTTCCCTCTCAATCATCCAGTTGGTGGCAAATGTAAGGATGTAGGACGCGACACCTTTCAAATAATTGTCCTTTATGATCATGCCTTGTTTCAGCATTTCCTTGGCATATTCAATTGCGGTTTCAACTTTCTCCGTGAAAAGAAGGTTGCAGAAGGCTGCTGTCCAGTTTGACATAGCGATGTAATAAGGGTTATTAACCTCTCTGGAGAGCTCCAACGCTTTCTTCGAGTAGCTTAAGCTTCTTCGCATAAGTTCTTTTCTATTCTCCATGCATGCATGTGCATTCCAGCTTTGAAGACTCGCTGTGAAATAGGCGCGAAGGAGTTCACTCTTATTCCCAAGCTTTGACAAAACTGCAATGGCCTTGTCAGCGCAATCTATTCCTTCTTGAGCGATATTTCTCATTTCTCTCCAGTCAGATGCAACATATAAACTCTCAAGAAGACACAACAATAAGTCATTACACATCTTTCCATAACTCAGTTCGTCTCCAGCCTTTTCATATGCCTCTAAGCTCTTATTTCCGAATAGACGGCACTCAGCAAGAATCTTTCTTTTCTCTGAAGGATCAGACGCCAGCCAGGAACGCGCATATTCAGCCATTGCATTGCACTGAGCACTTTTGCCCTGATTTTTCAAACTGTCCTCCTTCTCAAAAAGCTTGGCAGCACTCTTGTAAGCTTCCACTGCCAGTTGCCTGATTTTCTTGAATTCTTCTAAGTCTTCAGTCTGGGCAGAAGCCTGACCGTAACAAAAGCCTATTCTTTCCCAAGTCTCAGCAGCAAAGGAAACACTTAACGATTCAAAATGTAACGCTTGTTCATAAGACCTTGCTGCTTTAAGCCAGTTGAATTTCTTCTCCTGATCTTCGGCTTTTTTTGTAACGGCTTCTATGCCAAGTTCTGAAGACATTGTGTATCTATTAATCAATGTCGATTTTGGGTATGAAAAACTTTCGTACGCTAGTTAATAGTAAACCCTTTGCTATTGCATTTGCGCGCCCTGATTGCAATCTCAGCCTTGAGATATGTTTGAAAGGCTTTAACAACATGAACATTTACGGTTCTCCCCAACAATGATTCTTTACTCTTCACAACTATTGGCTTATACGTGAAGTTGCGACCTATCCATGAATCTGGCTTTTTCCCCTTTTCATCAATGAGAATCTGTCCTTTCCAATTTGTCCAAGCTTGATTCTTCTGCGACGAGATTTGTCTGACCAGTTCAGTCATTATTTTGCTTCGTTCTTTTATCTTGCTTGGCGGGATTCTGGGCTTTAACCTTTCGGCTGGCGTGTTTGGTCTGGGGAAAAATTTGGAGACATTTACGATGTCTGGCTTCACCTTTTCTATGAGATGCATAGTTTTTTCGAAGGCTTCAGCTGTCTCGCCTGGGAAGCCACAAATAACGTCTGTTGCAATCGTTATTTTCGGTATGGTTTTCCTGAAGACTGCTACTATTTGGCTGAAATCTTCAATGGTGTAGAAGCGTTGCATTCGCCTTAGCACTTCATTGTCTCCACTCTGAACAGGCAGATGGAGAAACTTGAAGATTCTCTTATGTTGATAGGCTTCAACCAATCTGTCAAGAATGTTTAATGTATGGTTTGGGGTCATCATACCAATCCTAGCTAGGAATGTTCCTTCAGTATTGCAGATTTCTTCTAACAAATCAGCAAGAGATACTCCTATATCTCGCCCGTAACATGCCATGTCCTGTGAGGTTAACCACACCTCCTTAGCTCCAGAAGCCACATCACTTTTCACTCTATCAACAATTTCATTGATAGAATAGCTTTGTAGACGACCCCGCGCAAAAACTACGCAGCAGTAGGAGCAGGCTCCTAAGCATCCATAGGCAACTGGAATGATGCTTATAATCGAATTTTCGAAGCATCTCGGAAGGTCCAAACCAGGCTTGACATTACCAGTCAGAAATATAACTCGTTCATTATGAGCGATTCTTCGTAACACTTCAACTATCTTTAGGCCTGGAGCGGGACCTAAAATTCCATCAAACCTAACTTCCCTTTTGAGTCTGCCAAAATTTATGAGAGGCAAACAGCCAGTTACGATAACCTTTTTTGTTTTCGGTACCTTCTTTAGAATGTCGATCATGCGGTTTTCGGTAGGTGTTTTCACTGCACAAGTGTTATACACTAGAACATCTGCTTCTTCAATTCTGTTAGTAATTTCATAGTCTTCCGATAACAGACAGCCCATTATAAACTCACCATCAGCCATATTCGCTGAACACCCAAAACTCCTAACGAAAACTCGGTTAACCTGCTTGCTCATTTAGCTCATTCACCAAACCGCAAAGTATGCCTCAAATGAAAGATAAACCCATTGTGTATAGTATCAAACTTTTAATTACTTAAGAAAAACATAAACATTCTTAAATGCTTGTGATTAACATGAAACAGCAACGAGTCATAAAAAAATGATAGAAACTTTTATAAGTCAAAAGCTTAACATGTTTTAAACATATTTCAATATTAATATAAGGCAATATAACTCTTCATGTTGTTCTCTTATTCTACCTTTTAGGAGGAGGTGCATATGAAACTAATCACACTATATCTTCCCGAGCCGTATATTAAAGCATTGGACAAGCTGGTAAACGAAAGATTCTATCCGAATAGAGCCGAAGCCATCAGAGTAGCAATTAAAGACATGCTCAACGTAGAAGCCTGGAGGACAAAAGCCTAATGGCTAAACCGCCTAACAGCGTCTTGCAACCTGCAGAATCTAGAGTCCTTCGTGAAGGCTTGCTAAAAACCGAATTAGCAGAAGCTCAAAAGGCATCCTCATCCACTGTGTCTGGTAAGTTGGGAACGATAATGTCACAACTATATGATGTCGAATGTTCATATTCGGAGCCAGAAAAATCTTTGCCGCTGGATTTGGGCTTAGACCAAATCGAAGACTACCAAGAGTAAGTCTTTCCTAAATCCACCTTTTTAGGCTAAGGGCTCCTCTTCTAATCCTTGTTTCCCACGAAATAGCCCTTCCGAAAGGAGTAACAGCTCCGTTTCTTATTGCTTCAATTATCTCGTTAATATCAGAATCAGCCTTAATCATCGTATACGCAGTTCCGATTTCACTCGCAAGATGAGCATCACTTCCTGCAGTTTGAGGAAGTTTTAGCCGTTCCGCCAATGCTTGGCTTAGACGTGTTGAAAGGAAGAAGGGAAAAGCTGAAGAGTTAATTACTTCAATTCCGTCTAAATCTGAAGCTGATGCTATTTGTTGTTTTATTTGGGATTTTATGAACACTATAGGATGGGCTGCTATAGCTATTCCGGCTGCCTCATGAATTTTTTCAACAGTTTCGACGAGACTCAGGTCTTGCGGTATGAATTCGCTGACGTTGAGGCCTAACACATGACCCTGGAATGTTGTCACTTCAATTCCAGGAATTACTATAAACTCTTTTTTGCTGGCAAGCTTTGATGCTTTTCTAGCACCTTTTAAAGTATCGTGATCTGTGATTGCTATTCCATCTAGGCCCTTTTTCTTGGCATAAAATATGACTTCTTCCAAAGAGGATGTGGCGTCATCAGAATAGCATGTGTGCACGTGAAGGTCAATCTTTAGAGGCAAAGGTTTCACTTTGTTTGGCTTCCCATCTCAGGTGGAAGTTCGCCTTTGTTCACATCAATGGAGAGTTTGATGAAGTTTCTAGATTGTGGAATTGGCTCCGTTTTAACTATTTTTTCGATGCGCAAGTCCATTTTTGAATTTTTTTCGTAGAAACCCATCTCTTTTTCGGACATGGCTCAAACTTCCACTGCTTCTCTTGTGGAAAAGGAGCCTTGCCTTATTTGCTTTATGGCTTTGCAAAATGTTATCTTGCAGCTGTTTTCTGCAGTTTTTCCTTTTGTTTTTTGATTTCTTCTTTATCTATCTTTCTAAAGAGTATTTCTGGCTTTTTGATTTTGTGTCCGCTTTGAATTTTTAATTCAGATGCTGAACTCCAAGACTGTTCGTGAACCGAACTATCTAGGTTCAGTTGTTGCCACAGTTTTTCAGTCGAAAACGGTGTATAAGGCGCAAGCAGAATGGCTAGGCTTCTCACCGCATTTATGCATAGGTAAAGACAAGTTTTGGCTCTTTCTTTGCTGACCCAAGGCTGTTTTCTTTGAAAATATTGATTGCAGAAGGTTGAGAACTCGATTGTTTTTCTTAAGCCCCTGCTTAACTCTATTTTTTCCATTTCAGTTCCTACTTCGCTTGCCACAGTTTTTATCTTGTCTTCGAATTCAAGGTCCAAATTGTCATGTTGTGTGGGCTTGGGCACTTTCCCATCATAGTTAGTCCATGTGAAAGTTAAGGTTCGATGAATAAAGTTTCCGATATTGGCGATCAGTTCGTTGTTTATTTTGTCTTTGAAGTCTTGCCAGTCGAAGTTTACGTCTACTTGGCTGTCTGGTGTTATTGTTGTCAAGTGATATCTTAGATAGTCAGCTGGAAATTGATTAAGGAATTCTCTTAGACTTACGTACCATTTCCGGCTTTTTGAGAAACTTCGTCCTTCGAGAATTAGATGTCCTCTTGTTGGAATGTAGTCTGGAAGTTTATATTCACCTTCACCTAGTCGCATAGCTGGCAAGAAAAGATAATGGTGATAAACTATGTCTTTTCCAATAAAATGGTATATTTTCGAGGAGTTCCAAGTTTCTTTTCCATTAATACCTCTATTTGCAAAGTATTTTAGGGCAGTGGAGATGTAGCAGAGATGGTTGTCAAACCATACGTAGAGCACTTTTCCTTTAGCTTCCTTTAACGGAATAGGCACTCCCCAGGTTATGTCTCGTGTGATATCCCAATCGCGTAGCCCCTCTTTTATCCAGTTTAGCACATAGTTTTTTACTTCAGACTGGAGATTCTTGTTTTCAATCAACCATTTTTTCAAAGCGTCAGAAAGCAACGTAAGCTTGAAGAAGTAATGCTCACTCTGTTTGGTTGCCGGTTTTGATCCACAGATGGCGCAATATGGATTCAGGATTTCTCCGAGCTGGAACGTTCGACCGCATTCTTCGCAGCTGTCAGAATACTGATCTGACGCGTCACAGTATGGGCATGTACCTTTTACATATCGATCTGGTAGAAATTTCTTACAATTGTTACAATAGGGTTGCGAAACCATCTTCTTGGAGATGTAACCTTTCTCGTTGAGCTTTCTGAAAAAATGTTGCGCTAGCTCTATGTTTTCTTTAGAGCTTGTCTTGTAAAATGTGTCAAACGAGATTCCTAAATCACTGAAATCTTTCTGGTCGATTTTGTTCCAGTAAGCTACATATTCCTCTGGAGTTTCTCCTGCTTGTTCAGCTGCAATTAAAATAGGAGTCCCAAAATCGTCGGTTGCATGAACATAAACAACATTGTCTCCTCTTAACCTAAAATATCGGACAAGAATGTCAGCAGGAAGATAAGTGGATGTAATATGACCTAGGTGAACCTCACCATTGGCATATATCAAAGCAGCTGTAACGATGATTTGTTCGAGTTCCCGGCACCTCCTTATATCTTCTTCATGTTCAGATACTTAAGCACAACGCCGAAAGGAAGACTGATGAAGGAACGTGCTAACATAAGTTAGGAATAATGTTTGTATTCGGACGGAAACGTGAAGGATAGTCTAGGCAGTTGTTGGGGCAGGGGCTGGTTTTCCGAGGCGTCTCCAGACAAGGTAAAGCTCAATGATGACGATGATAACTGCTGTCGTAAGCACGGCTGTCAGGTAATAGATGGGTATTATGTTTTCGTTGTGAACTGGTATTGCCATACTGATTGGAACGAAGCTCGTTTCCCTTTTCTCTTCTTCAGCCACTTCATAGTTTAATGTGACCTTTGCACTTCCTCCGCCAGACCATACGTCCCTTGTTTCTGAAGGAATTTCAAAGCTAAGCTCATAGGTTGCCATCTCTCCTTTGCCGAGAGCTGAGTCTATTTCATGAGTAAGATTCCCAACCCAAGTCTCATGATATAATCCTTCCCATGGAAAGTTTACTGTGATGTTTTTTAGGTCTACAGCGCCTCCTTTGTTCCATACTGTGACAGAGAGTGTTCCTTCGTCTCCATGTCGGTAATAAGATCTATCTGTGTACACATAAAGCTGAATTTCATCTTGAGCCGATGCTAAGCCTATCAACATGGCTATGGAAATTCCTAACATAATTGATGTTACAGCAATTTTCCTTTTCAAAAGCACCACCTAACCCAGAAGGTTTTGCTATCTTGTATTTAAAACTTGCCGAATATAGAACCATGCTTTTGCTATGGAATAGAACGAATCGTGGAAATGTACAAATACATGAGGTAAATGAGCGCGAACACTGTGAGTCCGATTTCTAGCTGTAATATAACTGGATTGTTCTCTATGCCCAAAAAATAGCCATGCATGGCTATGTCTTTGAAAACCAGAACTTGAAGAAATACTGCTCCTCCAAGGCAACTTAAACCTAAACTGTGAAACACCAGAAACAAGCGTGTCAAGCGCTTGTTAAAGCCTAGCTTTGCCAACCTTCATCAGATACTATCAGTGCACGTCCTAAAATTATGTTTTATGAAAACTCCATACATATTCGTATAGTTGATTGCAGTTCCCTAAACCAGAAAAGTATCTCAGGTTTTTTCGCTAAAGAATAGTCTAAGGGGTCGTCAATGCAATTATTTTTGTTGGGGAACGTGCGAAGTTAGAAGCGCAGAAGAGACTTTTTCTTGGTTCTTTCTTCTCTTTCTATCTTTTTTGGCTGTATTGAAGATATAGGTTCTGGTTGTGGCTCTGGTGGCTCAACTACCGCTTCTTGAGCTTGCTGTTTTTCTGCCTTTACTGGAGGTTTTGCTTTTCGCTCCCTTCTTGTCGTTTTTAATTTTTCTTCCGTAACTTTGGAGAGAGAAATTGGCTTTATTCGCATCGCCTTATTGTCGCCGAATTTTAGGTATTCCCATTCGTAGAGATCGATTCTTATCCCGCTTATGTGATTCGTTATTGTAAGCAAATTCTTTGAGAAATTTGGTGCGAGAAGAATGAGTCGTGGTGGCTCCTTATCGCTTATTTTGAAGTTTTGATAGTAGAACTTCAGCATTTCCTTGGTTGTGTCAAGGTGATTCAAGGCTTTTAGCCCTTCGAAGAGCATCATGTCGTCTTCGCTTGTGCTTAGCTTGAAAACCACCAACTGCCCGTTTTCGTCGTGGCAAAGAACGTCTAGTTTTGTGTGAGCATTTATCGGAATTTGATTACCTATGATGGTTAATCCTTTTTCTATGCTTTCTGTTTCTTTGGCAACTATCTCTTCTAGTTCCCTTTCATTTTTGACGCTAATTTCTTCGATTGACATTTTATTCATCCTTCGTCTTTTACTGACAGAACTGAACATAAATGAATTATGAATGCGAAATACATATTGAACTTCATCTTCCGACCAGAAGAGCGACGTTGATTGCCCTAGAAATGGAGTAAGCAAAAGGCGAAGAATATTACAATTTTCGCATGTCTATTTCTTAATATAATCGAATGGTCATTTCGGATTTTTAGAAACTTGAATTCTTTCTCCAAAGGTAGGTCTCTTCACCTTCAACAATTCTTCTATAAGAGAATATTGCCGTTGATAAACATGACAATTTTTGGAATGCATTATCATTCTTCCAATATGAACTTGTTTCCAGTTCTCTACATGCTTCCTGATTCCCTTAAGGTTAAGCTGCTTCACAAACTCCTCACTGAAAAGTTGTAATCCAGCCAGATTCGCCGGTAACGCAGCGTAAGCATCCCAAGACCTAAAATATCCAAACAGATTAAAGACGAGTTTATTATTTTCCTCATTCCTGATGATTTCCGTGTCCAGAATTGTGAGGCATGGAGGCTCGTGTAATTTTCCTTCGAGTTCTTTGAAAATGTCTTCTGGTTTTCTTATAACAAGGGTAACCTGTCTGTCAAAAAGTTCATCCACATACCTATCGATTGCCTTCTCTATCTGATCAACAGGCTTTCGCAGTCGACTAGAATAAGTATAGGTTTCATCAGGTTTTTTCTCGCCGAACCACAAGTACTCCATAAAATAGCTCATAACATACTTCATGTCGCAAGGCGCTTTTTCATGTACCAATGGTCTGTTTTCTGGATGAACAATCTCAATGGTTACATCCAACTTTTTAGTTTCGGTTACTTCAGAACCATACCTCACAACGAAAATTTCACCTTCCTCCCAGATTTTACTTAAGACCTGATACCAAGCATCGGTAAGGTCAAAAGCAGTGATCTTGACGTGCTTCATATATCCTAACGCATCCTCTTGTTTGATTAAATTTCCATTGTAAACATATAAATGTGGTTAACATGAATAAGAAGAAAACCATTTGCTATGTAAACGAACTCCGCTTTAGTTCTGATCAAGAAAAATGCATGCTGGCAGAAAAATCAATTAGACAATGCAAAGAACGGAGCCGAAACATAAAATGAGAGAAATGAAATTGCTAACTTCCTAATTTGATTCAAAACGCAACGGTGCAGTTTTAAACATGAGCGTACAGGCGTTTGGATGTGTATCTGCCGCTTTCCATCTCCTTTTCTATTTCACGCAACAGAAGAACTCGTTGAAAAGTTGGCGGATGCGTATGAAACCAACGGTTGACAGATGCCCACCTTGATTTAGCTTCCTTCTCCATGGCAAGTTCAAGTTCCCTCTCATCTAAAACACCGTCTCTATCAAGGTCGTACTCCTCTTTTCGCTGCAGCAAACTTTGAAATTCCTGCTTTGCAAGGGCTGGGTCTCCTATGTAAAACATTCTGGCGCCATGAGGCGGCTTCGGCGACAAAGACAATCCATAAGTGATTTTCGTAAGTGCACTTGACAGTTGGCGGGGCGACTCTGTCACATAAGCTGAGTAGGCATCTGCGTAATGCTCTCGCAAGCGGCTTAGCCTCATGACGCATAGCAAGGAGATGATATAAACAATATACGATACAATAGCCACGACGAACAGTGCAGCCGCAAGGCCTCCGCCCTCCTTTTTCCTTGACGCTCTTCCACTAATCCATGCAGCTTCAAATGTACCACGAAATAGCAAGTAAGCCAGAAGAGGAAGAGACGAAAGTGCTGTCATTATCAAAAAATCTCTATGCTTAATATGTCCAAGTTCGTGTCCAAGCACCCCTCGAACTTCGTCTTGGTTGAGCTGAGTCAATAAACCTTCGTGAACGGCCAATGTAGCATCGCTGGTTGTTCTTCCAAAAACAAAGGCGTTAGGCGTGTTATCTGGAACAATCGCCAGCTTAGGCATTGGAATCCCACTTTTCCGGGCTAGATCATTAACTGTGGATTCTAGCCATGGATGTTCGCCTGGACGTAAATACCTGAGATTTGTGGATGCTTTCACTATAGCTGGACCTATCAGATATTGAATTAATATGAAAATGATGGTTATAATCAAAGCCCATATAAGATGAAGTTGCAGAAGTGCCATTATCACAGCTAGAAAAGCGGCAAAAATTACTGAAATCAGCAGTATGGACATTCCCATTGAAAGCCTTAATTGTACAAGTCTTGCCATTTTTCTTCGCCTCCTACTTCAAGAAAACCGAAGTGCAATCCTAATTGCTTGAATAACATGAATTAAGTTTTACGTTCCTAAGTAATGAACACGCTCTATAGAAACCCAAGCGCCATCATGACTACCGCGGAGCCAAGCGGCACAGAAATGTTGTCATCTATCTTCTCAAACCTCTCCACAATGCTGGAGAAAGCTCCTCCGATGAGTCCAATGTATCCTAGTAGAAGATATCCTAAGCCAGCGCAGAGAATGAACATTGCTATGTTGCCCCGAACTCCTTTTGTTCGTCTCTTATAGACAACATACCTTACGAGGCCTGTTACGCCGTCTCCCCAAGCCATAAAGAGACAAGAGAGAATACCGATCCAAATGTTGTAATTCCAAAATAAAGTCAGCAACAAGGTACATGTCACTGTGAAATACACGTCAGCATAGTTTTTCTTCTCTTGAAACCAACCAAGAAAATTCTTGGTATGCCCCACAATGGTGAACAGAACCATAAGCCCAGCGAGCAAAACAGGGAAAAATAAGTCGCTAAACAGAAATGGACACAGAATGAGACTAACTCCCGCAGAAAGCAGGTGAATTGTTTTCCGCGCCATGTATCTTCCAAACTTCTCGTGTACTTTGCGTGAGAAGTAAAAGATTATGAAGGCATTGTATACAGTCAACCAGACAGCGTTAACTATGTCGTTAAAAATCACGTTTTGACCTCCGGCTTCTCCAAGCCAAACCGAAGAGTAGGCCAGCTATAAAGCCGCCGATGTGGGCCCAATAGGCAATCGAAGTAAAAGCTCCCGGTCCAAGAGTTAGCATGCCGTAAAGCAGCTGAAAGATGAACCAGAAGCCGAGAAGAAAAATGGCAGGAATAGGCACTATGGTTATCCAGCCAAGAATCACCAGCGTGAGCACTCTAGCTTTAGGATACAAAACGAGGTAGGCGCCAAGTACTCCTGAAATGGCACCTGAAGCTCCAATGGCTGGGATACTTGAGTTTATATTCGTTAATATGAAAAACATGCTGGCGGCAAGACCTGAAAGAAAGTAGAACAAGAAATATCTCCAGTGACCGAATCTATCCTCAACGTTATCTCCAAAAATGTATAGGTACAACATGTTGCCTCCTAAATGCCACAAGTCAGCATGCATAAACATCGAAGTGACAAACGTGAAGAGTTGTTGACCTTGCAACACTTCGTTGGGAATCAATCCGTACTTAAGACTGAAATCATGTAGCACTGAAGACTCCATACCTCCTAAGAGGACATAAAGCCAATAGGGTCTCGAAAGTTCTGGAAGTAAGCTGACGAAGAAAACAGTTACATTGACAATTATTAGTATTCTCGTTAGGTGAGGTGTGGTCATAGAACGATTTGCGTCACGAATGGGAATCACGCTATTCACCAGTTCATAAATGTCGTGAAGAAAACTGTTTTATTCCATAGCATTCCTGTATTAGACCCTAGCTAGAGGTATTTAATCTTATAACGTTTTCTTTTCGACAACAAATCTTCTTATAGGAGTTTACCGCCCTTTTTCGCTTCAGATAATGAATATGAGTTTCACGAAGAAAGCTTATGTTGAACCTGCGTTATGTAGATTTCAAGGTGATTTGTTACGTCGATTGTCAGAGAGATTCGCTGTTCTAATTGCGGCGCGCCTTTAGAGTTTGAACCTGGTGAAATTGTTGCCACTTGCCGTTATTGTGGGTTCACGCAAGTCATTGAAACTGGCAAAGCGTTTACGTTAGAGCATTCTATGTTGCTTAATGAATACTCACCTGAGCAGGTTGAAAAGCTGGTGCGAAACTGGATGAGTAGCGGATTTTTGAAGCCTGGAGACCTTGTACGTTCACATAAGATTTTGGAGAAAACTTTAACTTATTTGCCATTTTGGATAGTTGTTGCGACTGCTACAACAACTTACAAAGGGATTTTTGAACGATTAGTTCCGCCAGTGGTGAAGGAGGGGAAAATTGAGAAAAAATATGACTGGCTAGTTTTGGCAAGGAAGGCCACGCAATTTCCAACAAGAGAGTATGATGTTCCATTAGAAGGAAAGGTTCCCTATGATTTCAGAAAGATTCAGAAATCCGCCAAGGTGTTGAATAGCGAAATGGAAAGGCGAGAAGCAACAGAATTGACCCGACAACAGATTGAAACTCATCACCGATTTCTGGCGCAGCAGGATGTAGACAAAATTATAGAGATAAAAAGCGATTTCGACATTGGTGAGGCTGTTTATCTTCATGCGCCTATATGGTTTGTTGTTTATGAATATAAGGGCGAGCGGTATCAGATTCTTTTAGATGGCGCCACGGGTGTGGTGATAAAAGGAGACATACCAGCAACTAGATTTGGTCTCCTCTAATGAAAGCTTTTATAGCAACTTATAGGACATAAAGATGGTGAATTCCAATGCCGAAGAGACCAGTAGGTGTTCTCTCGCTTGGCATTTTGATTCTTGCTTTGGCTATATCTGCATCTGCATCCGCGGCCAATCTTCTTGTCAATGTATTTGAGATATTTTCACTTACCCTTATTTTCTTCGGCTTGTGGATCATGATTCTCGCCGGTATACGCTGGACCAATTCAGAGCAATATGGAGGAGAAGCTTTCAACACCTTTTCTGGAGGAATCTTGGTAACAACCCTCGGCGTCGTATGGTCTCTCTACATTCATGAATTACTTGTTGAATATCTCTTCGCAGCTTTGTTGCTGATCGTCGGAATCATGATTGCGATTGCAGGAATCAAAGCATGGCGAAAATAACCTATACAAGATTATTGATGTACCGTAGCCAAAATCACGAAATAGCAAATTGGCAACAAAGTAACTAGAAATAGATTTTAAAGAGTGGAATACATCGTCTATCAAAAAATGAAGCAAGGGAAGTGTGATTTTTCTAGCCTGATGACTTTTGCTGCTTTTAGGTTTTTCGTGGTGCTCCACAATTTAAGCAGGATGTTGCCGTTTCAGGCATCAGACTTTGGCAGTACTCACACGGTATCATGGCTACTTCCTTTTCTTTCACAGCTCTTGGTCCTGAAGGTCTAATCACTTGTAGTTCCATTGTTTCGCTAGTGACATCAGGGCGTCCTTCGATGGCCACAACTCCTTTAATGGACCAGGTAACGCTTGCATCCATGCCGTCAAAAGACTCCCGTCCACCAGCAGGAATGTTGACGCTGACGGGAAACGTTTTTTTGAAGCCTGGTACCATGTGCAACTTGTCACCTGCCTTCGGATCAGCGGAATGTAGCGTGGCCAGATCCCAGTAGACGCGTCGCACGTTGCGCTCGCGCCGTTTATCGTATTCCCATCTTTCCTTTCTCTTTTTCTCGATGCATCGAAGTTCAGCTCTCACTTCGGTTGCGTCGAATTCGTCTCGGGATGACACAGTGATTGCACCCTTCAAGTCATCTCCCAATTCGACAGTTGTTTTTGGAATTGTCAACGAAACGCCGGCTTTTGGTTTTTTGAATCTTTTGAAGAACGGCACAGATTATCATCTCTCTGAAAGTTTGATTATTATCATGAGAAGGAATTTCTGTATTTATGATTTCTGATAGGTAAGGCTACAATCTTTATATACAGTATTAAAGATCATTTAAATCAGATTAATTGCACAACAAAAGAGAGTGTTGATGAATGGCAGAACGTGAAACCATTGAGAAGGTGAAGGACAAGCAAGGCGCCATTTCCCAGATTCAAAATTTCTTTACGTTAGGATACGGAACCAAGGAAGATTTGAGGGAACTTGACAGAAAACTCAGAGATTTATATTATGAGGATCTCCGTGACATGCGCCATGTATGGGAAGACGTTTACTTAGCAGCCTTGAACGCAGGTCTCACAGCTCCAAGCAGCGACTTCAAAAAAGTAATCCAAGTGTTAGACCGTGTTATGGAGAAAGTTAGACACTCAGATTACGGCTACGCCGGACTTATGGATAGAAAGGGACACATACGCGAAAAAGAACTTGCTCGAGTTTTCAATTACGACCAAGCGTTGAGCAACGATGTAGAAAACATGAAGGAGGCTGTGAACAAGACTTACAGCGAAGCTGAGACTGAAAACTGGACCACAATACCTGCCGAAGTAAAGAAAATAAAAGGCTTATTACTCGCTTTTGAGAATAAATGGCGTGAAAGAGAAGGCAAGTTTAGACCGTTAGAAATTTAGAATGGAAGGAAAAAAATGCCAATCGTTGAGAAGGTATCTTGGGATTTTGCTGGTCCAGAAGACATAGCGTATAGGTTTCCCAAACTCTCCTTGAAATATGGAAGCCAAGTTATCGTTAAGGAAAACCAGTGGGGTGTTTTCTTTCGTGACGGAAAAGCCTACGACGTTTTCGGTCCAGGTAGACACACTATAACAAGCAAAAACATCCCACTTCTGACAGGAGCCCTAAAGGCCCTAAAAATAATTGGTGACATATTTGAGTGTGAAGTTGTTTTCGTGAGCAACAGCCAGTTCAGAGGAAACTTTGGTGGAAAGGCCTATTCTGCGCCCAGTGGGCCCATAAAGTATCAGGCCGAACTCGGTTTCTACGGTTATCTGCTTTACAAGGTGGAGGACCCAAAGCTGTTCGTAGTGGAGTTTTTCGGAAACCGAGGAGCCAGCACGTCTGGTGATATTGAAAATTACATCCGTGGTTTCATAAATGAGCGAGTCATAGACGATTTTGCCAACTACGACATTTTCACCTTGGTCAAAAATGTAGATGAAACTACCGATAAAGTCGCCTTATTAATCAGAGACGAAGCCGCACGGATAGGTCTCAAAATCATAGACACTACGTTTGAGGGGGTAGAAATCCCAGAGGAGGCGAGGCGATTTGCCTCTGGCATGGGACAGCAAGCTATGGCGATGCAGTATATGAAAGAGACAGCTGAAGTGCTTCCAGAGGGAGGTGGAGGAGCTGCTGCCGCAGGAGTCGGAGCTGGAGTTGGAATAGCTATGGGAACTACAATGGCAAAAACGATGCAACCCCAAGCCCCTGCAGCCCCACAACAGTTAATAGTATGTCAAAGCTGTGGAGCCAAGAATTCAGTTGGAACCAAATTCTGTGGAAACTGTGGAAAGAGCCTTGCTCCAGTGGCCAAATTGAAGTGCCCGAAGTGCGGTGCAGAGGTCCCATCAACAATGAAGTTCTGTGGGAGCTGCGGTTCTTCGTTGAAGCCAGAAGAGATTGAATGTACAAAATGTAAAGCGAAAAATCCTTCTACAAGCAAGTTCTGCGGCAGTTGTGGGACAAAGCTTCAATAGCAGTCCTTATTTCTCTTTCGTTTTTTCAGAAGCACCCATTCTGGTAAGGCTGAACCACAATCTCCACAAAACTTCATAGTGGCTGGCATTTCTGAATTGCATTTTTGGCAAGTAATTTGCGGAGGAGGATAGAGACTTTGCCCACAGTTTCCACAAAACTTGTTTTCGATAGGGTTATGTGCAACACACTTTTGACATACAAGAACTCGCTTAACTACAACCTTTTCTGGCAGTGTCATAGCTTGAAGCATATACTGGCCCATAAATAGCCCTAAAGCTATTCCTAACCCAACTGAAAAGGCTTCTCCCATGACCATTCCGCGACTATTCATAGTTCACATTAACACAGCCGCGTGCTGAATATAATAAGATTTTGGCATAGAGAGAAATGTAAGTTAATTGATAATCTTTCCTTGCTCTACGACAAGTTTTCCTCCTTTAATCACCTTGTCTACGAGGTTTACTCCGAAGCGATACCCGAGAAACTTGTGGTTTTGAACGTTTAAGATGACTACATCAGCCTTTTTGCCGGGTTCAAGGCTTCCAATTTCATGCGCTCGATTTATTGCGTGAGAAGCGTTAATTGTTGTTGCAGTTATAGCCTCCGCTGGCGTCATCCTCATTTGACGGCAAGCCAAGGAGATTATGACTTGCTGATTCTCCACCCAACAGCTTGGATTAAAATCGGTTCCCAAAGCCACGGCTACGCCGATGTCGATCATTTTCCTCGCGTTGGCATACTTGCTTAACATAAGCGAAAAAGCAGCAGCAGGGAGCAGAACAGCCATCACATGCTTTTTAACCATTGCCTTTAGCCCAGTATTAGAAGCAAAAAGCAGGTGTTCGGCTGAAACTGCTTCAACTTCAGCAGCCAGTTCAGCTGCTTCATAATGAGTCATCTCGTCTGCATGAAGCTTGGGCTTTAAACCGTACTTTTTGCCACGCAGAAGAATTTGCCTAGACTGGTCTTTATTAAAGACTCCTTTCTCACAGAAGACATCGCAGAACTCGGCTAACTTTTGATTTGCAACTGCAGGAATCATTTCGTCTATTACGAGTTTCACATATTCGTCAGCGTTGCGTTCGTATTCTGGTGGGATAGTGTGGGCTCCAAGAAAAGTGGACACGACGGTGACTGGATGCTCCTTGTCTAAGCGTTTGATGACTTTTAGACATTTTATTTCGTCTTTTAGGTTGAGCCCATAGCCACTCTTCGCTTCAACAGTGGTTGTTCCTTGCTCAAGCATGACATCTAACGTTTTTTTGCAGTTTTCGACCAGCTTTTCTTCCCCGGCTTTTCTCGTTTCTCGCACGGTCTCCAGGATTCCGCCGCCTTTCCGCAGAATCTCCATGTAGGATGCACCTTCTATGAGCATTTCGAACTCGTCTTCTCTGGATCCAGCGAAAACAAGGTGTGTGTGAGGGTCTACAAAGCTTGGCATCACCACTTCTCCTGTAGCATTCATAGATTCTTCGCCGCTGAATTTCTTATCAATTTCAGAGGTTTTTCCTATGGCAACGATTTTGCCATTATGGATGGCTATGCTCCCTTTTCTTATTATGCCCAGGTCTCTCATCTGAACGTCGAGACGTGGCTTTTGATTCCAACCCTGTAAGGTGATCAGTTCGCTGGCGTTCGTAATCAGCAGGTCAGCTTTTGTCTTTGTCACCTTTTCTTCGCCTTTTCTGTAGCCTCTTGCACGGCTATTTCTAGTACTCTGTTTTCGTTTAAGTTGTCTATTTTGAGGTAGTAGGTAACTGCGTCGATTAAGGCTTGCAAAGGTGCTAAACCGCAAAATTCAGAGCCTACAATGGGAACGTTGTAGCGGTTAGCTTCAATTTTAATCAGTTCAAAAACTCTATGGAGCGGCGTTTTCTCAAAGTCAGTGATGCTCATACCTATCTGCGTCATATTTTTCTGCGGAATTTCCGCTGCCATTGCCTTGACAAAGGCTAGTCCTCCCTTTTTTGCGTGTAAAGCCTTGGCGACTTTCTTGGCAACTTGCAGGTTGGATGTTCCTAGGTTAACGTTGAAGCCTACCATAATCTTGCGGGCTCCAGTTATTGTTGCGCCTGCTGTGGGGTGAGGACAAGGCGGTCCAAAGTCTGGTTTTCTCTCAGGCTCTTTCATATTTTCTCGTAGGTTTTCGTATTCTCCCTGCCTTATCCAATCTAGGTCTCTTCCTTCCAGTCTGACGGCGGCTTTACCATAGAGATAAACTGGAACATTGTATTTTTCAGCTAAAGTTTCACCGAATTTCTTGGCCAAGAAAACGCAGTCTTTTAGGTTCGCGTTTTTTATTGGGACGAACGGCACGACGTCAACGGCGCCAATTCTGGGATGCTGTCCCTTATGTTTGTTCATATCGATTAGCTCGATGGCTTTCGCTGCAGAATTTATTGCTGCTTTCAAAACGGAGTTTTTGCCGCCTACAAACGTGACAACAAGTCTATTGTAAAACTCATCGTAGGTGTGGTCTAGAATATTCGCATCTTCAACCAGTTTTACCTCGTTTAGAATGGCTTCCACAACTTTGGAATCACATGTACTGAAGTTTGGCACACATTCAATAATCTGCTTCAATTGTATCCCTTTTCTCTAAAGCTAAGTGCTCTTCAAATAATTAAATCTAGTTTACCCGACATCATAAGAAACCTTTTTCCCAAAAAATAATAAGAGAAAGTTTGGAAATTGGCACATATGACTCGATTATGACTTAGGCTTCATTGTTGCTTCTACTATTGCATCCACCCTGAGCGATATGAGATAATAAGAAAAGAGGGTTTCTAAGATAGCTTAACCTTCTTAGGATGGTGGTCGTATAGGTCTTCTGTATGCCCGTACAACTGCAGCTTCGCGGAACACTATGAATCGCCTGATACATGGCTGTTGCGCGCCCGCTTTGCCTCCTGAAAACTTAGAAATTAGTAAACGTAATCTACGAAAAACTATAAGCTTTCATGCTGTACTTAATTGTTGAGAAACACAACTATACATGCAGACGCAAACCTCTAAACAGGGGGAACGAGCCCTTTTGTCAAGGTCAGATACTAATTTAGAATTCGAGATTCCAACATGGGAGGAAATATATAAGCTTCTATTGAATCTTGCTGACCAAATACTGAAAGCCAATTTTGAGCCTGACATAATTGTTGGTATCGCCCGTGGTGGATGGCCTCCAGCGCGTATAATGTCAGATTTGCTGGAGAATCCAGAATTGGCTAATGTGAAAGCTGAGTTTTACTTGGACGTCGCTAAGACGAAAAGCGAACCTGTAATAACCCAACCTGTCTCGGTTTCTGTCCGTAACAAGAAGATTCTAATTGTAGATGACGTAGCTGACACTGGTAAAAGCCTACGTCTTGTGAGGTTACATATAAAAAAGCAGGACGCAACTGACGTGAAAATTGCAACGATTTATTACAAGCCTTGGAGCGTAGTGACACCTGACTGGTACGAACGTAAAACAAGCGATTGGATAATTTTTCCGTGGGAAAGAAAAGAAACAGTGAGAAGAGTTGTAGAGAAATTTAAAAGCGAAGGCAAGACAGTTGAAGAGGCCAAGAAGACACTGATACGCCATGGTTTAGACCGCAAATTGGTGCAAAGATTCCTCAAGGAGATTCTTGAGGGACAAACTTGATTCGGAAGCTAAAAGGCTTTGACAAATACATCGTCATCGCTGGTTTTAGAAATGTCAAGATCAAAAATGTTGACAAATTCTTCACTGTTGTTAAAGAGAAAGCCGAAAATGCTTGTGTCCAGTTTTTTGATGCAAAGCTGGTGGCAGGTTGGCAACATCTCTACTTCGCTGCTTTAAATGCAGCTAACGCCTTCAGTAAAAAGTTGAATATCTCAAACAATTTGGACATTGAAATTCTTCTTTATGCTTCAGCTCAAAGACAGATCAAAGAAGCAGTAAGACTTATTGGAATTCATCCGAACTCCCGCAAGATCGCCGTTGTCATAATTGCAAACACTCGCAGCGAAGCATCTTCGATTTTGAGTGTAATTTCTGAGCTGCTGACACAAAGCACAAGAGACGATGGTCTTCTTGAGTTAACTGATGATAAGGTTGAGGGCATAAGGAGGCTTTTTGAAATTTCAAACATTGAATTAGAGTCAAAGGTGGAGCGAGAAGACGGCAAAAAAGAAGCCTTAATGGATTTGGTGATTGAACACGTTGCCTTGCTTGTGACTCAACGTTAGGATTAAAATTTTTCTTTAGTCACCGCGAGAATTTGTTCTGGTCTTATTATTGATATGCCAGTTAGTCCTCCGACAACCTCGATGAGGATGATTTTGTCTGGATCGCTTAGGTCGACTTTTCTCTCGATGTTTGTGGCTGCAGCTTTAATTATGTCTTTGGTTGATGTGTCGGTGAAGCGCTTCTCCACGGTCACTCGGAAAGATTCGTTCTCTTTTATTTTTGAAGCCATCTTGTTGACTGTTCGTTCTATTTCGCCTAAATCTGTTTGCACAACCTTTTCGATTGGAATAACTCTTAAAGTGTAACGAAATTCGTATGGTCTCTCCTTCAGTATTTTCCGAAACTTTTCAATAACTTCAAAGGGATTGAAAGCGGTTTTGGCTGCAACTAGTCCAGTAATGCCTGTTTTATCAACTTTAGTCGCAGAATCTCCAATTTCGCCCAGCAGATACCATATCTCAGAACATGCATCTTCCTCGTTTCCTCGCGAGGTTGTTATGAGCAAATTGAAATCTTTCAACACCATGCGCTTTCCACACACCAACTCCACAAGTGACCAGAAAAAGCTTCAGCAGGGTCACCAAGAAAAGCTTTAACTCTTTTCTTCTTTTAGGGTTTTCTGTTCCAACAAATTCCAAGGGTCAGTGTTGCTCAGCCAGTGTCACAGCGCCAAGTCCCTGAGATCGTCTCACATCATCCTAGGAAATTGAGGGAAAATTTTTGTATTCACCCGTTTTGATGCAGATAGGTGAACAGAGATTTTAAATTTGAAGATTCCGAAGTAATAAGTCCATTTAAGCTGTAGGGAAAGCTATGAAAAAGCCAGTTATAGTTGTCCATGGGGGAGCAGGAACTTGGCGTCTTGAAAGGAGAAGACCCGGGTTATCTGGCGTGAAAGAGGCAGCGACTGTAGGGTTTGAGATCTTGAGAGCTGATGGAAGCGCCCTAGACGCTGTGGAGGCTGCGGTTGTGTGTATGGAAGAAAATGAGGTTTTCAATGCAGGAAGAGGCTCAACCTTAACAATAGATAGACAAGTAGAGATGGAAGCCTCAATTATGGATGGAAAAACCCTTAACGCTGGAGCCGTTGGGCTTCTGAAGGATATCAAGAACCCAATTCGTTTAGCTAGAATCGTGATGGAACACACAGATCATGTTTTTATCGTATCCTCAGCAGCAGAAAAACTGGCAGAAGTTTTCCATCTAGAAAAAACAGAGCCACTCACAGAACTCCGAGTAAAGTATTGGAGTGAACTTAAACGGAAACTAGACCAAGAAAAAGGAATTTATCATTTGCCGAGACTCAAAAAACTGCTTGCATCTTATCCAGACCTTTTCGAAACAGACACCGTAGGTGCAGTAGCGCTTGACAAAGATGGAAACGTGGCCTCAGCAACCTCAACTGGCGGACTAACCCTAAAGCTTCCAGGCAGAATAGGTGACACACCTAATATCGGATGCGGTACCTATGCTGACAACGAAGCTGGAGCTTGCTCAACCACAGGAATCGGCGAAGTTGCCATCAAGCTGGTTTTGGCAAAGACTACGTGTGACTTTATGCGTTACGGACAACCAGCCCAAGAAGCAGCGGAAAGCTCTATCAGACTTGTGAACAGGAGAATAAGTCTCAAAGAGTCAATGGGTTTGATTGCAATCGATATGTACGGTGGAATTGGCGTTGCCCATAATTCTCTGCATCTATGTTGGGCTTGCATGACCTCTGAAGTGAATAAGCCATTGGCTGCCCTAAAAGCGAAAATTACTACGAAGACTAGGAAGAAGGAGAGTGGTAGCGCAAAGAAGAGTTGACTTCAACCCATTTGTTTTTCTCTTAATTTTGTAGATGCAAATTTCTATGTCAAAACACATGTAAGTTTATTACCAGCTTTTTCCATTTTGTTGTTCACACAATGAAGCAAACGGGACAACTATGGTTCGAGTCGCAGTTTTAGATGAAGATCGTTGCGATCCGAGACGTTGTGACAGAGTTTGCTATCGTTTTTGTCCACCTGTTAGAAGCAAAATTGAAGCTATTCGTTTTGAGAAGGGTAAGCCTATTATAGTGGAAGCCTTATGCGTTGGATGCGGCATCTGTGTTAGAAAATGCCCATTTGATGCTCTCTTTATAGTCAACCTTCCAGACGAGCTTGAAGAAGAATGCAGTCACAGATTCGGACCAAACACCTTCAAGCTTTTCCGCTTACCCATACCATCCTCAGGCGTAGTGCTGGGTCTATTGGGACAGAATGGCATAGGAAAAACCACGGCGCTCAAAATACTTTCTGGCGAAATTAAACTTAACCTTGGAAGATACAACAATGCTCCTGACTGGTCTGAGATAATCCAGCACTTTCGTGGCTCAATTCTTCAAGAATATTTTGAACGATTGAGCAATAACCAGCTTAGGGTGGTGCATAAGCCGCAGTATGTGGATAGGATTCCACAGGTTATTCATGGCAAGGTAGGCGATCTTCTCAGTAAAGTTGACGAAAGAGACATACTTGATGTTCTAATTGAGCAATTGCAGCTTGAAAATATTATGGGGCGAAGTCTCGACGTTTTAAGTGGAGGAGAACTACAGAGAGTAGCCATAACAGCCACAATCTGCAGAGAGGCAGACGCCTATCTCTTCGATGAGCCTTCAAGTTACTTGGATGTAAAACAACGTCTGCAAGTAGCAAGAGCTATACGAGGTCTGAAGAAAGATGAGAAAACCGTGATTGTAGCTGAACATGACCTCGCCATCCTCGATTATCTATCTGATCAAATCTGCGTTTTTTATGGTGGCCCACGTGCTTATGGCATTGTTTCTCATGTGCACGGAGTTAGAACGGGTATTAACATATACCTTCAAGGTTTCATCCCGGACGAAAACATACGATTCAGGAAAGAGCCCATTTTATTCCATGTTAAACCTCCAACCACAAGTTGGGCAGCGGGCGAAATTGTGCTAAGGTGGGGTGCAATGAAAAAATCTTATGAAGAGTTCTCCTTAACAGTTGAGGCTGGAGAGGCAAAACAGGGCGAAGTCATAGGTATACTTGGACCAAACGGCATAGGCAAAACCACTTTCGTTAAGCTTCTGGTTGGAATTGAAAAGCCGAACAAAGGAAAACCGCCCATAAAAGATGAATTAACAGTAAGCTACAAGCCCCAGTATATTTCTGCCGAGTATTCAGGCACAGTTGAAGAATTGCTCAAAGGCATAACGAAAGATGATTTCGAGTCTGGCTGGTATCGAAGCGAAATTGTACAACCTCTCAACGTGTTTTCCCTCCTCGACCGAGACATAAGTCAGCTAAGTGGGGGTGAACTTCAGAAGGTAGCTATAGCGGCTTGCCTTTCCAGAAAAGCTCAACTCTATCTGCTCGACGAGCCCAGCGCCTACTTGGATGTGGAAGAACGATTATCCATGGCCCGAACCATAAGGCGAATTGTTGAAAACCGAAACGCAACAGCATTTGTTGTTGAGCATGACGTGGTTGCTGAAGACTTTATTGCTGACCGCTTGATGATATTCACTGGCACACTTGGAATAAAGGGCGTCGCCAATCCACCAACTACGCTACGAGCGGGCATGAACGAGTTTCTCAAAGGAATGGGAATCACTTTCAGACGAGACCTTGAAACCAGGAGGCCGAGAGTGAACAAGGAAGACTCCAAACTTGATAGATACCAAAAGAAGATAGCAGAATATTACTATGTACCATCCAAAGAGAACTAAGCAGCACTGTCCTTATGGCTTGTTTTCATGCAGTTGTCTTTTAACTTGAGGCGAATTATTATGTTACAGTTTTTTCATTTTCCACATTTAAAGATGCATTTTGGTACTGAAAAACTAAGCAAAGGTTAAATATGTCTGATTTCACTGAAATTGCAATTGAAAATTCAATCTGTTGAGGGATAAGAAATGGTTAGCGAGGGTAGAGGAAGGTTATTTAGAAGAAAAGACGGCAAATACCTAATCTATGTTCCAAAAGATCTAGCTGAAGACAGCATGTTTCCATTCAAAGGGGCCTCTTCGATACAGGTGAAAATCCGTTTCAAAATTGGAGGAGACAAGCTCCACATAGAAAGCTGGAAAGAAGAGGAAGAAGCGTAGTTCTTGGAGAGACTAGTGCAGTCCAAAACTTTAAACATTTTTTCCTTTTGACCATTGCTAAATCTCGAAATCTAAATCAGAGTTCAACCCATCTGTTTTTTTCCAGTCTGCATTTTTCACAGGAGAAAGAAGAGTAAATTCGGAAAAAGTTTAGTGATGATATTTTCTCTTGTAGTGTTCAGGATCTTGAACTACTTCCAATTCGTTTCCATCAGGGTCTAGGAAGTCCGCGACTATGCCTCCCCATGGCATTCTAGTAGGCTTTAAGGTAAACCTTACCCCTTCTTCAGACAATCTTTCGTAAAACGCGTGAATGTCATCAGTTTCAAAAACTATTCCAGTTCTTTTCTTCCGCCTCTTTTTCTTGCCAATTGCATGTAACCCTATCTTCGCAAGGGGTTCATCTGGTCCCAATTCAACATGATTGAACTTTCTTGCCTCTAATGCGATAGGAAGACCCAGTTTCTCATGATAGAATTCTATAGCTTCGTCGAGGTCAGAAACACGAATCATTGTAAGCCACAATCGTGTTATCTTACCAGCCACTTTGCTCATGCCCTACCCCTCACTAGGCTAGATATATAAGTAATTTGGCAGATGGACAATGATCAAATCCATAACGCCAGCAGGTTCAAAGATCGCAAAAGCGAAGGTATTTACGAGAGACAGCATTTCAGAGGATTAAAACAAGCAATCTCGGTAGAATAAAAGATTTACCCAAAGCGAGTTTTTTGCGAAAATATATTTTGTGGACCGGGCGGGATTTGAACCCGCGACCTCCGCCGTGCGAGGGCGGCATTCATACCACTGAACTACCGGCCCGTTTCTTCAATGCTTGAACACAAGTCTCTTTATATTAAATCTTTTGAAAAGCCAACCTATCTTAAAGCTTGATTCGATCAAGTTTCTATTTAGAGCTTATAGAGACAGAGTTTAGAAGGCGTAATGTGTCTAAGAAAACTTCAAAATCAAATTCCATTGCTCTCTTGATGGAAAAATAACGAAACGCATAAATCATAAAGCTTTCCCTTTTAAAGTCTTAGGTCGGGCGGTAGCTCAGCTTGGTAGAGCTTCCGAACCAGTCTGGATAAAAACCTAGACTGGTGGAGACGCTGTAGATGTCTGCCGTCTCGGTGGATATCACTTCAGCCTATCAAGCGCACAACAGAAACCGGAGTGTCGCAGGAGAGCTGTGAGGATGCAGCCTAAGCTCGGCGATTTCAAAATGAAGGTTTCACTTCATGAAAGTCCTGCTCGCCCGACCAATAATCTTGGATCTTTATTAGAAGTTCATAATGTTTATCATTTCCAAAAAGAGTCAAGGGATTGAAGGGTTATGGCAGATTTCAATTATGGGTTTGTCCTTAATTCTTTCAGGGAGTTGGGAGGTTCAAATGAATCCGGAGAATTTTAAAAAGGTTCTGATTGAAGCAGTTGACAATGGATTGCTAACTTTGGGTGAGTCTCCGAGAAGTGCGATTTATTTTCGTCTAGAGAAAAATTGCCAACTTAAGAGAGAAGAGATTCCAGAGAAGGTTGAAAAGTTTCTCGAAGGGTTAGAGAATATTTTTGGGCCTGGCTCTAGAGTTGTTGAAAAGGTCATTGCAGAGGACCTGTTCAAAAGGCTTGGTTTGGAGTTTGAAGAGAAGATGAATTTTGAGTTTCAAGATTATGTGAAGCAAGCCTTGAAACAGCTGAAGATGGAGATGTCCAAGGGAAGAAAGAGAAAAGCGGAAACTAACCTCTAGAACTTGCTCTTATTTGCTATGTTATGCATGTGTTTTAAAATCTGAAAGCAAAAGAGTTAGAAGAGAAAACTTGTGTTCTTATTGCTAAAGGTTGCTGGGGTCATGGAGAAAGTTAATGCGATATTCAACGAAGCCAGAAAGGAAGGCAGAAAGTACTTGTTGGAGCCAGAAGCAAAAACAATTTGTACGAAATATGGAATTCCAGTTACGAAATTTAAAGTAGCCAAAAGCGAGACAGAAGTCGTTCAGTTTGCTGAGGAAATTGGCTTTCCGATAGTCCTCAAAATTGTTTCTCCAGACGTTATCCACAAGTTCGATGTCGGAGGAGTCATTCTTAACCTTAACAGCGAAACAGAAGTAAGAACTGCTTACAATGAAATCTTAGAAAATGTGAAGAAGCACAAGCCAAACGCAAGAATTGCAGGCGTATTCGTACAAGAAATGGCTCCTCAGTCAACCGAAGTTATAGTGGGTGCAACCAAAGACCCTCAGTTTGGACCAGCCTTAATGTTCGGGCTTGGCGGAATTTTCGTTGAAGTGTTGAAAGATGTTACCTTTAGAATTGCTCCTATTTCCGAATCTGATGCTAGAGAAATGATAACCGAGGTGAAGGCTTACCCAATTCTGAAAGGCTATAGGAGTCAACCACCTGCGGACGTAGAAGCTATAGTAAACATCCTGTTAAACACATCTAGATTGGTGATGGAACACCCGGAAATTAAGGAACTTGACCTCAATCCAATAATGGTCTACGAGAAGGGAGCAAAAACTGTTGATGCAAGAATTATACTGGAGTAAAAACTTCAATATCAAACAAAAACCGCAAGAACCCTTCCAGAAACGTATAAAGACTCAAACAATCACTCGGTCCCACATCAAAGAAAGCTGGAATCTCCTCCTCTTTTCAACAGAAGAGGGACAAGCCCGAATTCAGCAGATTGTCAAGTGGGCTAAACCCGAAGATAGAGGAACAGATATTGCCCGAATCAATGAAGCAGAAAATTGAAGAGCTAAGCCTCGAACTTGCATCGATAAAAACCAAACGTGACAGATTAAACATTGAAGCCAAAAGCTGGGCTGAAAAAAGGAATTCGATTCATGAACAAATCAGAAAGCTTAGAACAGAAGCCAATAATATCAGAGAAAAGCGAGATGCATTAAATCATGAAGTTAAAGAACTTAAAAATTTACGAGAACAAGCAAAAGCCAAACGCAAAGAAAAACATAATCAGATTTTAAAACTGAGAGAAAAGATGAGCACTCTTCTTGAGAAGAAACGGTCTCAGAATCTGCGTGCCTTACAAAAAGAAATCGAAAGCCTTGAATGGAAAATTCAGACTACACCACTTGCAGTTAAGCAGGAAGAAGAATTAATAGGCGAGGTAAAGCGCCTCGAGATTCAGCGAACTATTCTCAAAAAACTGCAAGAATCGAAGAATACACTGATTGAACTCCAAACTGAAGAGAAAGCGTTTGCCACCGAAGCCAAATCCCACCATGAAAAGCTTTCACAATTTGCAGAACAAAGTCAGAAGTTCCATGAACAAAGACTAGAATTTTTAAACCGGATTCAAAATCTCAAAGTTGAAGCTGACAATGCTCATCAGAAATACATGGAAACTCACAAAAAAGCCGATGAACTTCACCAAAGGTGGACAGAACTTTCTCAGAAAGTTAGCGGTTTAAAGCAGGAACAGCGAAGTGTGGAAGAAGCAAAAAAAGCGGAACATCAGAGACGACTCCTTGAAGAAGCCCGCAAAAAAGCCTTAGAAAAAATGAAGCGCGGAGAAAAGTTAACTTGGGAAGAGTTTAAGCTTCTGGAAGAACAAGGAAGTACGTGGCAAAAGGGTTCTGCGAGAAGAAGCGGAAGCTAAACAGCACGATAAATAGGTCATCGTAGGTGTCCTTACCATGTTTCTTTTACATGACTTATATAAATCGAAGACTATTTCATAAGTCATAAGTGCTTGTCATATCCAATAATTCAGCAGTGGGAAAGGAAGTGAAGGAGTGAAAAGGAAAGTAGTTTCAGGAATAATGCTGACACTGCTTCTATTAAGCATGTTGAAAATGGCATTTGACATTCCACTCGTCAAAGCAGAGCCCACAACAATAATAGTTCCAGATGATTATCCAACAATTCAAGAAGCTATTAACGCCGCAAATCTAGGAGATACCATATATGTACTCAATGGAACATACCACGAAAACATAGTTGTAAACAAGACCGTATCGCTTGTTGGAGAAGATAGGAGCACCACAATTATTGATGGCAGCAATTCCGGCACAGTTGTCTACATTTCAGCAAATAATGTCCACGTTAGTGGCTTCATGATACAATATAGTGGCTTGGACTTTGATGATAACGGAATCCGAATAGATTCTTCTAGTAACAGCGTGATCAGCAGAAACGTAATTGCAAACAACACTTGGGGAATCTGGCTGGACCAAGCCTCCAGCAATGCTATTAGTGAAAACATCATAGCGAACAGTAGCGATAGCGGCATCTATCTCGGGGCTTCAAATAACAATGTCGCCAACGAGAACACCATTACTAACAACTCTTATGGAATGTGGATAGAGCGGTCTTCCACCAACAATTCCCTTAGGGGCAACACTGTGACATGGAACTGGATGGGTATCAGCCTCGCGGAGACCTCCGACGGCAACACCGTTTACGAAAATAACATAACAAAGAATGATGAGGGCATACACCTATTCTCGGATTTCAACAGTATCTATGAAAACACTATTGCAGACAATTGGGATGGGATATTTTCGCTGGGATCTGAGGGAAACCTCATCTATCGCAACAATTTCATAAACAACACAGTTCAAGTAGACATGGGAGCTTCAGTTGGAGTCTGGGACAACGGTGCGGAAGGCAACCACTGGAGCGACTACGACGGTCAAGATTTGAACGGTGATGGTATCGGAGACACGCTCTTGCCTTTTCTGGATCTGGATCGGTACCCGCTTGTGGAAGTGTGGAGCCAATTCAGATTGTTTAGTGTTATTTGGGAAGAAGAAAAATATCACGTTGCTACATTCAGCAACTCTACCATAGCAAGATTCAACTTCAACTCGTCACTCAAGCAGATAAGCTTCAATGTTACTGGTCCATCTGGTTCTGTTGGCTTCTGCAACGTTACTATTCCAAAGAGTCTTCTAAGGGGCTCTTGGTTAATTCTTGTTGATGAGGCTGACTTAACTGCTGGCACCGCAATAGTTGAAACCAGTACTCAAACGTTCTTCTACTTCAGTTACGGTTTTTTCAGCACACATACGGTCAAAATCGTAGGCACTGACGTATTAGACAAAAGTCCTCCTGTAGCAAATGCAGGACCTGATCAGACCGTTGATGAGGACACAGTGGTGACCTTCGACGGTTCGCGCTCAGATGACAACATCGGCATCATAAGCTATACTTGGGCCTTCACGGATGAGACATCACAAACATTGACAGGTGTGAGTCCGACTTACATCTTCGCTAATCCAGGCATCTACAACGTTACCTTAAACGTGTCAGATGGAGCTGGACATCACGCAACGGACATTGTTGTGATCACAGTTCTCGACGTGACGAATCCCTACCTTCAAGCCCTTCGCTGGTGGATTGTAGGTATCATAGCGTTGGTGGGAATTGTTGTGGCCGGAATATTTTTCTGGAAGCGCAAAATAAGAAGGAGTTTGATCTGAACCACTAGCATGAGAATTTTGTAGATTCATTCATAATATACTCCACGATACTGGAAATTATAAGCGGCTCTTTGGAGACTAGGAGATATTAAAGGTAAACTGTTTTCATTAGATTCACATTTTCTTGCCTATGTGCAAATTCATAAATCTTTTATTGTTCGCTTGGAGTATAACGTTTGAGAAGGTAACCCAAAAATTAAACTTTAAAAGTATTATTACTTAAGGAACGAACATTAAAAACACAAGGAGACAATTATGGAAACCACAGCAAGGGCTGAGCGTACCCTAGTTCTTTGTGTCGACAGAGACGATGACGTAGGCGTTAAGGCTGGAATAGAAACGCCAGTTCTCGGCAGAGAGAAAAACATAAATGCCGCTGTAAGCCTTGCATTGCGCGACCCAGAGGAGCCAGATGCCAATGCTATATTTGAAGCTGTGAGAATCTTTGACCGTTTAACCGAAACCTTCGAAAGGGAAGGGGGAGAATGCCAAATTGCAACTTTAGCAGGATCTGAACTTGGAGGAGTAGGAGCAGACAGAAAGCTTGTATCTGAATTTAACGAGGTGCTTAAGACCTTTCCAGCCACCGACATTGTTTTAGTTGTAGATGGATTTACAGACGAAGCTATTTTGCCTCTTATTCAGTCTCGGGTTCCTGTAACCTCAGTTCGGAGAGTCACCGTCAGGCACAGCCAATCCATTGAGGAAACCGCTTGGCTTTTTTCCAGGTACTTGAAAATGCTCTTTGAAAACCCGCGTTACGCAAGAATTGCGCTCGGTTTGCCTGGAATACTTCTCATTGTCCTTGGGATTCTAACTGTTTTTAACTTGTTAGTTTATACGTGGATAGCTTTCCTTATTGTTTTAGGTTTTTTCCTTGTTATAAGGGGTTTTGGACTAGATAAAGCCGCTCGGACCTTCTATATATGGGTTAAAGAGTATACGCCGCCTCCATTTCCAGTTCAGATAGCGGGTTTCTCCGCGGTTGCTGGAGTTCTTCTAGTTGGGCTTGGTTTTTATCAAGGCTTTAGTGAAGTATCGGCATATGTGTCGAGATTACCCAGTCCACCGTTAATCCTAAGTGAGTGGGTGGGTATATTTCCAAAGCTTGCAGGATGGTTTCTCGCTCATTCGATAACACTAGTAGTAATAGGCATATGTGTTCTGCTTTCTGGTAGGGCTATTCGCTGGTTTTTTGAGCGGGACAATCGGTTGTGGCGCACTATAGTTATTGTGGTTGTTGTTGCTTGGTCTTCGCAGGTCTTCTATGAAGCTGCTCAAATGCTAATCGATCCACAGCGTGTCTATGGCAGACTGGTCTTCACAATTGTTGTTAGTATAATTTGGGCTGTTTTGGTTGTCTTGGTTACTTCTTTGCTTCATAAGAAATATTCTGACCTATTTGCTGAGAAAGAGGAGATAGAGGAGAAAGAAGAGAAAATTGATGGAAGTTGAAGTAGCAACAATCGGTGGAACTGGCTTAGAAGCTTTATTAACTGGCAAGGAACAAATCAGGGTTGGAACCCCTTATGGTCTTGCACCACCCATATCAGTTGGCAATCTTGATGGTAAATCTGTTGCGTTTTTGCCTCGTCATGGTTTGCATCATTCTGTGCCCCCTCATATGGTAGATTATCGAACAAATGTCTATGCTTTGTATAAGCTTGGAGTTAAGCGGATCATTGCTACGAATGCTGTTGGCGCCATAAATCGATATTTTGAAGTTGGAGGTTTTGCTGTTCCTCATGACTTCATTGACTTCACTAAGCTTCGACAACCTACCTACTACAATGATGCCCCGGTTACTCATATTGACGTTTCTCAGCCATACTGTCCTGAAATACGCTCTGTACTAGTCAAAGTCGCACGGAAGCATGGTATAAATGTTCCAGCCAAGGCTGTGCTGGTCTGCACAGAGGGCCCCCGTTATGAAACCCCAGCGGAGATTGAAATGTTCAGACGAATAGGATGTGATGTGGTTGGAATGACGGGCATACCCGAGGCCATGTTGGCGCGGGAGCTAGAAATGTGCTACGCAACGTTATGTTTTATTACAAACATGGCTGCTGGAATCCAGAAAAGACTTACAGCAGATGAGGTAGCTGTCATTGCCAAAGAAAAGACGCCTATCATTAAGCAAGTTTTAAGAGAGACCATTAAGCATTTACCAGCAAAACGTCGCTGTCCCTGTGGCCATGCAATTAAGGACGCAAGAATACGGGGTTAAAAATGTTAAAGACTTTGCTATCAGTCACTGGCGTTTACAAAATGTATGAAAAGTGGCTTCGGCATCAAGTTAAAACTGGAGGCGTGGTGCCTGAACACATTGCTATCATACTTGATGGAAATCGCCGTTGGGCTTCTGAGAAGGCACTAAACCCTTGGGTTGGTCACCATTTTGGAGCTGATAAGATTAGGAACCTTCTCGATTGGTGTTTGGAATTAAAGGTGAAGTCAATCACACTTTACGCGTTTTCCACTGAAAACTTTCAGCGTCCAAAGCATGAGGTTAAGGAAATTATGAAAATAGCAGAAGAGAAACTGCGGGAGGTTCTAACTGATGAGGGCATCCACGAGAACGAGGTTAGAGTCAAAGTCATTGGCAGACGTAATCTTTTGCCTCCAAGTCTTCAACGATTGATAAGCGAGGCTGAAGATGCCACAAGAAATTATAGCGAGCATTTTCTCAACTTGGCGCTGGCTTACGGTGGAAGAGCTGAGATCGTTGATGCCGCTAAGAAAATCGCGCAAAAAATAGAGAATGGTGAGCTAAGTCCAGACGTAATAAACGAGCAAGTTTTTGAGAACCACTTGTACACAGCGCATTTGCCCAAGCAAGACCCTGATCTCATTATTAGGACATCTGGTGAAGAACGCCTCAGCGGCTTTCTTATCTGGCAGTGCGCCTATAGTGAACTCTGCTTCTTAGACGTGTATTGGCCAGACTTCAGACATATCGACTTACTTAGGGCTGTTCGCACATATCAGAGGCGGAAAAGAAGGTTTGGCGCTTGAGGGTAGCTAAGCTCTTTTCTTGGCGCTAATAATTGAGACAACATCCCCATCTTTGAGCACATGGTTTTCTCCGATTCTCTTTTTCTCACGGGCTTCAACTGCATAGATGAAGCTTTCTCCCAGTTCGGTGTGAATTATGTAGGCGAGTTGGCGTGCGGTTGTGCCGTATGGGACTATGTATGCGTCTGGGAGCACTCGGCCTCTATGGTCAGATAGGCGCTCAATGTCTTCAATTGGATAAACAACTATCATGTTTAAGAGCTTAAGGAAAGCCATGTTTATTGCTTCTTGCACGCCTGTAGACCCGAATTCCTGCAAGATCTTTTCTTTCACAACTTGTAACGCTTTGCTTTGGGTACCAGTCAGCTTTTTAGGCTCTAAAACGTTGAAGTTACAGTCTCCAGGCCTATAATCAATCAGTTTTTTCTCTGCAGCCCTCCTAACTGCTAGCTCGGCTTCTGCGCAACAAGGAATAACAATATAATCTAGGTTTTTCAATCGATCATAGTTCTCCTCGGCCGGTTCAACGTCAATCTTATTTGCAGCAATAAGCATGGGCTTAGCGATGCTTCTCAGCGTGTCGAGAAACTTGATTAAGTCTTCGTCGCTCCAAGAGGCAGGTTTCTCTGCGTTTAACTCCGTTTTTCTCACAGTCTCAAAGATGTGGTTTCTTCTGATGGCTAATCCGCTTAGGCGTTCTTCGAGCAGATAGAGCAAGTCTTTCTTGCCGGACTCGGCTGTTCGAGCCAGTTTTGGCCAGTCTCGTTTTAGTATTTGAGCAAGCCACATAGTTATCTCGGTTTCCAAGAAGCGGACGTCTTCGAGCGGGTCGTGGGCGCCTGGCTTGCAAAGTTTTCCTTCAGAATCTGTTGCACCTGAAGCGTCCACAATGTGAATAAGAGCGTCGGCCTTGCGTATTTCGTCTAAAAATTGGTTGCCTAAGCCTCTGCCTTGCCAAGCGCCTGGCACAAGTCCAGCGCAGTCAATTAGCTCAACTGGAATTAAGCGTATGCCGTCTAGACAGATGGAATTCACCGGATTATCTTGCACGTTAAACTCCTTACATACACAAGGAGATCTGACATACGCAATTCCACGATTAGGCTTAATTGTTGTAAACGGGTAACTGCCGATTTCCACTGGCGCCAGCGTTGCAGCCGAGAAAAACGTGGATTTACCGGTGTTCGGCTTACCAACAATGCCAACCATCAAGATGCTCAGCCTCCATTACAGATGTAATGATTTAATTAAATGAACCTTTGCTCGCAGATATACAGTATTTACTCTTTCGTCTTACAGGTTCCAATGACACATGCCTACTCATTCTCATAACAATTTTATATAAGCAAACTAAATCTCCTTAAGACACTTTTAAAGAGGAGTCTCATCGATGCCTGAAAAAGAGAAATTGATCGAAATGTATCGGCAAATGCTGAGAATTCGACATTTTGAAGAAAAAGTCTACGAGTTGTATGGTCAGAATCTTGTGCCAGGCACGATTCACCTATATGTTGGACAAGAGGCGGTCGCCGGAGGTGTTTGCGCCAACCTACGTAAAGACGATTATATAACAAGCACTCATCGTGGGCACGGTCACTGCATCGCTAAAGGCGCAGACTTACGAAAGGTTATGGCTGAGATTCTAGGCAAAGAAACAGGCTATTGTAAAGGCAAGGGAGGCTCTATGCATATTGCCGACTTCAGTATAGGAATGCTTGGCGCTACAGCGGTTGTGGGTGCTGGAATTCCAATAGCGGTTGGTGCTGGATTGTCTATTAAGCTGAGGCAGACCGACCAAGTTGTAGCAGGCTTCTTTGGAGATGGAGCTTCAAACCAGGGAACCTTTCACGAGGGCATTAATATGGCTGCTATCTGGTCGCTCCCTGTAATCTTTGTTTGTGAAAACAACTTGTATGCTATGGGGACTCGGCAGTCGATTGTTATGAAGATAGAGAACATTGCTGACAGAGCTGCAGCCTATGGGATTCCAGGTGTAACCGTGGATGGCAACGATGTGCTAGCTGTTTATGAAGCGATGCATAAGGCTGTGGATCGCGCAAGACATGGCGAAGGACCAACGTTAATTGAGTGCAAAACTTATAGACACAAGGGGCATTCACGCTTTGACCCTGCCACTTATCGCCCCAAGGCAGAGGTGGAAAATTGGCTGAAAAAAGACCCGATTCAAAGCTTTGAAGCAAAACTGCAGAAAATGAAATTGTTAACAAAGAAAGAAGCTGAAAAGATGGAGCGAGATGTCATTTTGACTGTTGAGGAAGCGGTGAAATTCGCTATGGAAAGTCCTTTTCCAGCGCCAGCTAAAGCATTAGAAGACATTCATTTTAAAGGAGGCCAACAGAATTGAGAGAATTGACTTATCGAGATGCCTTAGGTGAAGCTTTACGTGAAGAAATGCTTCGAGACAAAACAGTTTTCTTGCTAGGCGAGGACATTGGGCGCTACTGGGGTGGAGCCTTCAAGGTTACTAAAGGCTTGGCAGAAGAGTTTGGAGACGAACGTGTAAGAGACACACCGATTTCAGAGTCTACTATTGTAGGAGTTGCTGTGGGAGCCGCAATTACGGGCATGAGACCAGTAGCTGAAATCATGTTTGGCGATTTGTCCGCTCTTGCTATGGATCAAATCTGCAATCAAGCCGCGAAAATATGTTATATGTTCGGCGGACAGACCAAAGTGCCTCTTGTGGTTCGAACTCCCTTCGGCGCAGGCGTCAACATAGCCTCTCATCATTCGCAAAGCCTCGAAGCATGGTTTATGCATACACCTGGCTTACTGGTTGCTGTACCTTCGACTCCGTTCGACGCCAAGGGGTTGCTAAAAACAGCCATAAGAGGCAACAACCCAGTGATGTTTCTTGAACATAAACTGCTCTATCCCGTCGAAGACAAGGTTCCAGAAGAAGATTATACGATTCCGTTCGGCGTGGCAGACGTGAAGCTGGAAGGTAAAGATGCCACGATATTCGCCACATTATACATGGTTCATAAAACACTTGCAGCAGCTCAAGAATTACGCAAAGAAGGAATCAGCGTTGAAGTCATAGACCCTAGAACGCTGGTTCCACTGGATAAACAAGCTATCATAAAATCTGTGAAGAGGACTGGAAGAATTGTTATTGTAACCGAAGACTGCAAGACGGCTGGTGTAAGCGCTGAAATCGCGGCTATTGTAGCCGAAGAAGCGCTAGACTACTTAGATGCACCCATCAAACGAGTGGCTGAGCCAGACACACCAATACCTTTCAGTCCACCACTCGAAAAGTTCGTCATACCCGACGAGAAAACCATAATCAAAGCGGTAAAAGAAATTTTGTGATCACTTCTATATGTATGAGGGAATTAGTTTGGTAACCAAAGTTGTTATGCCCAGACTAAGCCTAACAATGAAAGAAGGAACAGTTGTCCAATGGTTCAAGAAAGAAGGTGAAACCGTCAAAAAAGGAGAACCACTTGTCGAGGTGCTTTCAGAAAAAGTAACCTACGACGTAGAATCCCCAGCATCTGGAATTCTCAGGAAAATTTTGGCAGATGAAGGCATCGATGCTCCAGTAGCAGGAACACTGGGTATTATCGCAGAGCCTGATGAGCCGATTCCAGAAATCGAGGAAATCACTGCAACAACACCTCCACCAGAAAGAATTGGAGAAGTTACGCTCCTTCCTGAAAAAGAAATCGTGAGAGAGGTTGAAGAGCGTGTGCTTGCTTCTCCTGCGGCTAAACGTCTCGCAAGAGAGCATGGTCTCAACATCACAAAGGTGAAGGGCAGTGGTCCAGAAGGACGAATAATTGAGGCAGATGTTAAACGTTGTCTTGAAGAGGAAGTGGCTCTTGCGACGCGTGTGCGAGAAGTAATTCTACTTAAGGGCATAAGAAAAACAACCGCTGAACGAGTTTCATTGAGCGCTCGAACCGCACCGCACAGCACCATAACAATGGAAGTAAACATGACAAACGCGATCAGACTCCGCGAAGAGATACAAGTGTCTTACACTGACATTTTGGTGAAAGTCGTTGCCAAAGCCCTGGAAGAACATCGCATTTTAAACTCAACCATAGTGGGTGAAAAAATCAAAATTTACGAAGATATCAACATAGGGGTTGCGGTTGCCACAGAAAAAGGACTCGTCGTTCCAGTAGTACGGAATGCCAACAAGAAACCGCTACTGCAGATAGCGTCAACTCTCAAAGGACTGCTTGAAAAAGCGAGGGAACGCGAACTCTCAAGGGAAGATTTGACTGGTGGAACATTCACAATCACAAACTTAGGTATGTATGGAGTTGAAGTGTTCATTCCAATAATTAACCCACCTGAAGCCGCTATACTAGGTGTCGGAAAGGTAACCGAGAAACCAGTTATAGTAAATAAGGAAGTAAAAATCAAGCCGATAATGTATCTAAGCCTTTCCTATGATCACCGCATAGTGGACGGCGCTCCGGCAGCACAATTCCTTCAGAAAGTGAAGCAGATTTTAGAGAAAGGTTCAGAACTCTTTAGTATCTCCGAGTGTTGAAAGTTTCTTTTGTGCATAAGAACACTACCTTTTTCATTGCCAACGTTTCTAAACTGGTGTTTCTGTTTTGAGGGGATAAATAAAATGCTTCCCTGAGTCACTAGCCCTTCTTTGCTCCCTCCTTTAACGAGCGCTTTTCATTTTAATATACATACCTTGTGTTTGTGTGTACGCTTCTCTAGAGGTGTATAACCTCCAACTTCGATTCTGAACATTGAAAGTTGTATTCGTTTGGCGCCAACGCCTTTATGCCGCGGATACTTAACTTAACTCCCTTTGTGCCTTCTTTTTTGAGTTTGTATTTTCTGACTTTATCAATGGTGGTTATGTAAGTTGGAATCTCCGTCTCGACAACTTTTTACGGACGTAGTTATAGGTTTCCGCTTAAACAAAGTTAATTAACCTCGAAAATAATAGAATAAGGAGAACGCGAGGGAAAACGACATGCCGAAGGAATTCAATTACAGGGGTTACACGCTCGAAGGATTGCAAGCCATGTCCATGGACGAGTTCATTCACTTGCTTCCTTCACGCCAACGTCGAAGCCTATTAAGGGGTCTAACTCAGGAACAGAGAATTTTCCTAGAGAATGTTCGAAAAGTCAAGGAGGCCATAGACCAAGGAGAGAAAACTGTGGTCAAAACTCATGTTCGAGACATGGTTATCCTGCCAGAGATGATTGGCATCACAGTTCTTGTCCATAATGGAAAAGGATTCACAGCTGTGGAGATAGAACCTGAAATGATAGGTCATTATCTAGGCGAGTTCGCTGTTACTAACAAGCCTGTCAAGCATGGAACACCCGGCATCGGTGCGTCTCGATCGTCGATGTATGTGCCTTTGAAGTAAAAGTTTTATGCGCGATAAGAAGGCTCTGATGGCTTTTTCTTCTTCATAAGCGGAATCTGAGGTAAAGGTATAGGTGGAGGAATATTCAAAGTTCGAGAAATAAGTACAGATTCCAGAAAGGCAACGTTAGATATGGATTGAATAATAATCGGTGGTGGAGGACGCTTCTCCGTGTAAGCTGTATGAATCTTTTTAAGCTCCTCCTTTGACCCCCTAACATGGGCCTTTCCTTTAACGCTGATTTGAGCCACAGCTGGCGCATAATTAATGGTAAAGACAAAGGGAGCCTCAAGCAGTTTTTCACCTTTACTTTCAATTCCAACAACATTTAGATTTGTTGCAACTTTAACTGGAGGAATAGGTTTTCCAATATCCCAGAAACGCTCAGCAGAGAGTTGATGTACAAAAACGTTTACTCGAATCATTACATAGTCCTCTTTGATGGATAGTAATGGCGGTGTCGGATTTAAGTGTACATAAATCATTTGCTTGTTTCAGCTGGTTTATACCTAGTGAAGCCGCAATGCCCGCAGGTGTAGCGGTCGCCATGATCCGCCATGAAGTATCCTGGGCCACAGCGTTCACAGAAGGGAAGCGTTCTTTTGAGTTTGCCATCTTCAATTTCATAATGCATATAAATGCCTTTACCTTTCTTCTTTTTGGGTTTTGCTTCAACGGTTTTTGCTTCTTCTATGGTTTTTTCTACTGCGGGTTTCTCTGCTGTCTCAGCGGTTTCACTCATCTAGCTACTCTCCCTTTTCCTCGGGTTGTTTAGTCTCTCCAGCTTTCTTGGCTTCTTCGACTGGTTTTCCTGGTTTCTTAGGTTCTTCTACTTTCTCCGCCTTCTTCGGTTTCCCTGATTCCTTTGCTTTCTCTTTAGGAGTGTTTCTTTCAATAACATATTTTGGTTCAATGAGCGTAGCCTGGTCAATTGTATCGTATGCGTTGGCTTCGCCTAGTGCAATCATTGTTCCTGTTCTTGTCTCCATTTTTCTCACATATACCTGCTCATGCTTCATTTTCAGCATTTCTGCAAGTTTTGCTCTGATCTCCAAACGTGGAGGGGTTCCCTTTACTTTTTCATGCTCCACTTCGAAGATAACCCGTTTCCTTTTGAGTAGCGGGTTATATTTCTTGGATACGATTTTAACTTTCATGATTATGCTTCCGAAGGATTGTTGATTTGATAGAGCATCTTTTACTTTAGTCTTTCGTAATTGGTTGCATAGCTTCCATAATGCTTTGAGCTTTTTGTTTTTTCCGCTGTGTAACCCTGACAGCTACAATTCCTTCGTATGGTTGGCCGTAAACAACAAGCGCATTCAAGGGTGCATGAAGTAATGCAACCAAAGTGAGAAGGTCTTCTTCGCCGTCAACAACAATTTTGACTGCGCTTTTTTGCTTCAATGCTTCCTTTACAGCAAGCCAAGCCTCGTCAGTTATGGTTCCAGGAGGATTTTTAACGTGTATCGTCTGTTTTACCTTTAGCACAACAGGCTCTCGCGGTTGTCTCATAACACGGTTATCGATAATCGCAAGATGAGTTAAGATGCCATGCTTAGCCATGTTTTCTGAGACAATGTCGCCAACTGCAATAATCATTGCTGGCTTCTCTCTAATAACCTTCTCTTCAAGCTCTTTCATGGTTTCCTCAGGAGAGCCCATGATTAGCTCTCCAAGCGGAGCTTTAAGATCTCGACGCAGTTTGGAAGGAAGAACAAGTGTCTGTACAACGAACGGCGTTTTTTGTCCTCCATAAAGAAGTTATGAGGGTAAAGACGACGATTTTGAATTATCTTACTCGAAGAGCGTATCGTCCTTTTTTGTTGATTTTCATGACCTTCGCGATAGCTGAATCCTCAGGGTCAAAAATAATCACAAGACCTGTGAAATCATCGCTTAGGCTTGGGGTTTTGCAGCTTTGGCAGATTGACCGTGTAGTTATTTCATGGCAGTCACGACAAGCTTTTTCACTCAAATTTCGTTTCTCCTAGGTTTTCGCCTGTTTGGCTGTGGGCTCAGCTGGCTTTTTCGGCTTTTTAGCTTTCTCTGCCTCTGCACTCCTTAACTTTTCTATTTCCTTTCTTATCCATTCCAGCTTTCCAAGAAAGGGCTGTCGTGCGGTCACACCGACTTTGCCTGAGATTCCGCCCCTTCCAAGCGAAACCGCGGTTATGCGTACTCTGACTTGGTCACCTGTTGAAAGTTTCCTTCTGGTTTCTCTGCCCATGAGTACACCTTGCTTTTGATCGTAAGATATATAGTCATCCATAAGTTGAGATACGTGCAACAAGGCATCTATTGGACCCACACGTATAAATGCTCCAAAATCGGCTATTTCGACCACTTCACCCTCAACAACTTCTTGAATTTTCGGAAGAAAAGTGAGAAGCGAAAACAAAGCCTTATGATAGGTTGCGCCGTCGCCTGGAATTATCTTTCCAACAGGATTGACTTGGATGTCTGTTACAGCAATGACATAACCAAGTTCCTCGTCTACCATGCCTTCGTATTTTATTCCTAATTGTTCATAACCGACCGTTTCGATGGGTTCACCAAACTTTTCCGGAGGTATACGAATCGTGTCCTCTAACGTGATAAGCTTAAACATAATAAACGTTCCTCAAACACAACTTTCTTCTCCAAGGAGGTCTTTCTGACATAAATTACGCTTAGATATTAGGCTTTCGGAAAACGCATGCATCATAAAATGCCTTCTAATGCCAAACGGGTTTTCTCTCTTAAGAAAATCACTGAAATTCCATTGCTCCGCAATCGTTTTCTCAGCGTTCGATCGTTTGTTGCCACTGGGCATTTCCATTCTTGTGCTATTCGAACGACAACATCATCGTGAGTTTCTTCCATGCCTCGCTTAACTTGGACAATGCGACACTTTTGGGCTAATTTCTGCGCCAATGACGCTTGCTTTCGCATTTTTGGAGAGCCCATCTTTGCCATTGTGAGAATCTCTTGCAACGTTACAGAAAGTAGAACAAGTTCAAACTTCTGATTTAAAAGATTCAGAAGTTCCTCAAATATGTCAATCTGAAATTGCGACGGAATGAAGAGAAAATTAGAGTCTAAAATGACTCGCAGGGTCATTTTTCTCAACAGAGTGGTGCCGTTTTATTGCAGTATTCCGTAGCCGATGAGGCGCCATCTTCCAGTGATTTTTCTGCTTATGGCTGCTCTAGTTCCTTTTTCGGCGCATATTGGACGCCCAAGTTTAAGCTTTATCTCATCTCCTTTCACTGAAACAACATTTCCAGCCGTTATACTGGTTCCGATGTCTAAGAGAAGATTCTCACCTAGGCGTGCTTTTTCCACTTCAGCTAGCTCTTTGGTTCCAACTGCGCGTTCAAAAAGTTGTGTTTCCAATGTTAACTCTGAAAGAGTTGGAGGAAGCATGCCGGGTTTGCCAACAAGGTTTCCGATGAGCCCATCAGCCTTTGTTAATGATGGGTCAAGCAGAGTCCCGATACCCACTAAGCCTCCGCATTGAGCTTCCTTGGTCTCTCTTCTCCCAGCATGCAGAGTAGTGATCTCGGTTAAGATAGGCTCATAGAATGTTCTTCCTTGTTTTGTTGCACGGATTCCGGGGCAAATTTCTATTTCATCTTTAACAGTGAATCTTCCTTGAAGAATTGTGCCGCCGATGACGCCTCCAGCTAGCTTCTCAGCCGGTGTTCCGGGCTTGTTCACATCGAAGGAACGCACAACATGCATTCTAGGAGGCTTTGCTGGATTGCGTTTTGGTGTTGGAATGTGATCTTCCAAGGCTTGGATTAGAGCGTCAATGTTGACGCAGTGTTGAGCTGAAACTGGAATTATGGGCGCTTTTTCTGCAATTGAGCCGCTTACAAATTTCAATATTTCTTCGTGGTTTTCGATTGCTCTTTTCTCGTCTATGAGGTCGATTTTGTTCTGTACAATCACAAGATTGTTTACTCCCACAATTTCTATAGCGGCCAAATGCTCTCTGGTTTGTGGTTGGGGGCAAGGCTCATCTGCTGCTATAACAAGCAGGGCTCCATCCATGACTGCTGCACCCGAAAGCATTGTTGCCATGAGAGCTTCATGACCAGGTGCATCAACAAAACTTACAGCTCGAACGAATTCAGTTTTTGACCCACAAATGGAACACTTTGTTTCAGTAGTATAACATTTCGGAGGTTCACATTTAGCACACTTAAAAATGGCGGTGTCTGCATAACCAAGCTTAATGGTAATGCCTCGTCTTAGTTCCTCGCTATGCCGTGCTGCCCAAACACCTGTTAGCGCTTGAACCAACGTGGTTTTTCCATGGTCCACGTGTCCAATTGTTCCGATGTTAACTTCTGGCTGTCTGGGCAGTTTCTTCAGAAGATTCACCCCTAAGCTTTGCTGGTTCAGTTTTTGTCGCTCTTTCTGTTTCCTTCTTCTTGACTTCTTTTGGCTTTTCCGCCTTTTTCGGCTTCTCCACAATTTTAACGTTAACCTGAACAATCTCCTCTGTTATCACGTTTCCACGAAGAGTCTTTCTCCGCCTTTCTCCTTCTCGTTTGGAATGAAAACCAACTCCCCCGCTCAGAATTGATCTAACTCTAACTCCACCGTGAATGTTGGGTCTCATAGGGAAACCATCCTTATCGGATCCGCCAGTAATCCTCAACTTGTGACCTGACAGGCCTAAAACTGATCCCTCAATGGTCTCACCAATTCTTTTTCCTATTAGCGGAACAGCTCGGGTTCCTTCAACTTCAACAGCCTTGGATACTCCGGCTTCCGGGTCTGAAACGATTACCTTGAATCTTGCCATATCACTTTCTCCGAATGTAACAGATTCTGTTGGCATTATTGAAGACATGTATTCGTTTATTAAGGATTCGCCTATTAGAAAATGGCAGACTCGGATATTTCTCCTAACGCTTTAGCAAGGAGGAGTATGTATCTCTTCCTTTTTATTCAACTTTCTAGCTATAACGTAAGAACATGCAAGTAAAGCGGCAACAGCAACTACCAGAACCACTGGAAATAGCCTCTCCACGTTTTCGCCAGACGAGTTCTCTTTGCGTATTACTTCTATCATTTCATCTTCCATATACACATAGAGATTGTTGGTTGTGAGAAATTCTCTTGCCTCTCGGGAGGAAGCCACGTAGTTGGTATGCGAGATGTTCTTGTATTGAACTGTAATCTGAGAAGTCACTGCGGCATTTTTTATAGCGTTTAACGGGTCAGCTGTGATGGGCTCAAAGACATAGGTCAGGTCAACGGGTAGCCATCCCCATGGCGGAACGTAAACTACCGCCCAGCCATGCCAACCAATCTGCTTCTGAACAGCTGTCACCTGGTTTTTCCAATAGCTTATGTTTTCCAGCCGAGAAGGAATGTAGATCGCGCCGATTTGAATGAAGGCTGGAATGCGAATTATTCGACACAAAGTGACAAGCAAGATCGCTTGGTCATCACAGTCTCCCTCATTTTTAGTCATGGTTTCATTTGGGTATTGAGGAACCTCGTGCATTTGAAGGGGATAATCAATGTTCCTATTAATCCAACTAACGAAATTTTTGATGATTGCTAGTACATTTGATTCATCTCCAGCTATGTTAAATGCTAGATTCTGAAGCTCTGTGTCATTGACAAGCCAAGGTCCCTCTGCCGCTAGATATTTCTCTCTTAAGGATACGGGAATCTCATTCAAACTTTTCGAGGCAGTTTCATTGATGTGGTCAAGTGCGCGAGGTTTTGTGACCACACGGTAAGTAACGCCAAAACTAATGTTTCGTCTTGGATTAAGCAGCATCTCGGGAAACTGTAAGATTGCAATCTGGTTTCCATCTGTATCATTTTCAATAGCTTCAATGCGAAGTGTTGAATTTACCAGATAACCTGTTTGCCAAGAGTTGTTCATGAACAAACCTATGGTGCGGTCTTCTTTTCTCTCCGTGAAGTTCCAGACTTTGCTTCCTTTGTTTGAATATGTAACCGTACTTTTGACATAATACTCAATCTCTTCCTCTTCGGTTATACTTCTCGTAATTGTTAGATTTTGAAATGCAAGCGTGGATAACAGCAAAAGAGAGATGCAAAGAGCATTCGCTTCTTTTTTCATTTTCACACTCTATCCTTAGCTAAATTATTGTATTATTTTGGCATGTTAACCTTACGCAAAAAAGGGGGGAGGTGAAGTTTATTCAACATGAACTCTGTAAAGGTCTACGTCCTCCCGCATTTCACGAGTGCATTCTAAGAATTCCCTGACTGAACGCTTCACATCTCTTGACTGAGTTATGTATCTGCCTGCAATGATTATGCCAGCTCCATAAGCCAGCGCTTGTTTTGCGGTTTCTGGAATTATTCCACCAGCAACGGCCACTAAGAACTTCTTCTGCGGGAAAGCTTTCCGGAGTTCTTGAATGAACTCTAAGCGGTGAGTTCCAACTCTTTCAACGTCGATGGCGCGATGTAGAATTACGACATCCGGGAAATGTTTTAGCAGACGAAGTTTTCGAATAGGGTCTTCGACTTCCATCATGTCAATGATAGCATATATCCCAAGCCTCTTTGCCTCGTAAATGAACTTGTCAAGTACCTGTTTAGCAGCGACCCCAGCGGCTACAACACCGTCGGCTGTTTCTCCAAACGCTAAGTCGACCTCAACCTTTCCGACATCCAACGTCTTCAAGTCAGCTATCATGAACTTGTCTTTAAGCAGTTCTCTCAGGTCACGAATAACCTTCACACCATATTTCTTCAACAACGGAGTGCCGACTTCCAGAATGATACGGTCGCTATCTGGTAGCATACTAATAATGTCCTTTGTTCTTTCGAGACTTGGAATGTCAAATGCTATTTGCAGATATGGGGGTCTCCAAAGCCTTGGAACACGGAATCCCATTATCGGATGCTTAGCTCTATCCTTATCGTAAAGAATCTTGTCTAGGGATGGATACTTGGCTAAAGCCCGTTGTAATGCTAGTTTAGTGGCCCCGTAATTGTAATGGTAAATTCTTCGGTAGTCCTTAGCTTGAGGGTGCACGAAAACACTGCACACGATAACCCAGTCCTCGAGCTTGTCCTTGGGGACAATGCCTTCTTCAACAGCGTCTGCTACAGCCTTAGCTACAGCAGCTTGTGCAGGACCAAAAATCTTTCCAGCCTGGTCAAGGTTTTTCACCGTAACCTTAGGAACCAACAGCGTATGCGGCTTAGGTGGCAGATTCGGCCTAATAACTGCTAGAAGCGGCGTATGCCCAGGCGACAGATTTGATAGACCGTTTGCAAAAGCCTCTCCGACAGGTCCTGCCTTATCACCAATCAACAAATCGACATGAGCAACCTCTGTGCCTTCGCCCATTAATGCTTCGCCTATTAAGTAGTCGTATTTTTCGCGCTTCTCCAAGACTTTTTCAGGCATGACTTCTTTGCGTATATTCTGGAATTTGACATCGAACTCTTTCATCCAATCGTATAAGGTGTCGCGGTGTATTTTCATGATTTTCGCTGTCCCGGAAATTGTTGGCTTTTTCGTTTTTTTGACGTCCATCTCTTTTTCCATCGCTGTCATTACGAGCTGGATGAATTCCCCTCTTGTTTGAGGTTTCTTTCCGACAGATTCCGACAAAATCCCGATCCCCAGAGAGATCATGGCATAACGACTATTAAAGCTTGTCGGAAATGTCGACTGATCTCACATTCATTTCGACAAAAACGACATTTACCCTTGTCCTTTCCATGGCAAAAGCTTTTGTTATAAGCAAAGGTTTTCGGTTGCTTAGAGAATCAGGATATGTCTGTTTTTAATGCACTTTGGAATGCTTGAGTTAGGTCTTCGGTGAACCCGATGAGGATTATTTGCTTCATGGTTGTGCCTTTGTCGACATATCTCTTTATTTCTTTAATCATAACTTGTGCTGCTTCTTTTGGCTCTAGTCCTCCGACACCTGTACCCATTCCAGGAAAGGCTACACTTCCGATTTTTAGTTTCTCTGCGCATTCTAATGCGCCTTTTGTTGCCAGTTGAACGTTTTCCTTGTCAATTCGCATTGCTGGTCTTTTCATTGTAGGAGCATGAATCACATACTTAGCCTTCAGTTTTCCAGCTTTGGTTGCTACTGCTTTGCCAACGAGAACCGGAGCATATTCTAAAGCTTCTTCTTGAATTTGTCTTCCTCCTGTTCTCAGAATGGCTCCGGCAACTCCGCCGCCCATAATCAGCATGCTATTAGCTGCGTTCACTATGGCATCAACCTCCAGCTCTGTAATGTCACCTCTTTCCACGATTATCTTTACGTCCTTGTAGGAATATTCGAATCCTATCATGAAGTGCCACCATTACTCAAGCCTATATCAACATCTTTTTCTGATAAGATTTATCGTTTATTGCGTTTATCCGTAAGCGATGGAATTAAAAGTCTGCGACGGAATCCTATCTAAGAGCGTGGTTAAGGAGAACACGAATTTGCTCAATGTTAAACGCATAAGGCAAGATTTTCCAATTTTGGAAACTGGCATAATCTATCTCGACAGTGCTGCAAGCAGTCTCACGCCTGAACCTGTGCTACAGAGAATGTTAGAATTTTATCGACAGTATAGAAGCAATGTAGGTAGGGGCATACATAGACTGTCAGTGAAAGCCAGCGAAGAATACGAGCGAGTCCGTGGCAAGGTTGCGGATTTCATTAATGCGAAATCGGAGTCTGAGATAATTATGACGCGAAACACAACTGAAGGAGTCAACATTGTGGCCAGCGGTCTAAACTGGAAGAAAGGTGAGAAAATTGTGACGCCTGTTATTGAGCATCATTCCAATTTCATTGTTTGGCTTCGGGTCAGAGATAAACACGGCGTGCAGGTAGAGACTGTTAGACCCCAAGAACCAGCCATAAAAGGAATTTTGGACCCAGCAGACTTTGAAAAAGTAATCGACGACAAAACAAAGCTGGTTGCTATAACACACGTCTCAAATGTACTAGGCGTTATCACACCCGTCAAAGAGATTGCTGAAATCGCTCATGAGCACGGTGCCTATGTGCTTGTTGATGCGGCTCAGTCTGTGCCCCATACGAAGGTTGATGTCCAACAAATTGGATGCGACTTCCTAGCTTTTAGTGGTCACAAAATGTGTGCGCCCACAGGTTCTGGGGTCCTTTATATTCGAGAAGAACTAAGTGACGAGGTTGAACCACTCTGCATCGGCGGCGGGACCATAGACGATGTAGGACTTGACTATTACAAGTTGAATGGAAGTCCAGGGCGTTTTGAGGCTGGAACACCTGATATTGCAGCAACTATAGGGCTTGGGGCAGCCATCGACTACTTGCAGCGAATCGGTATGGAAAACATTGAAAGCCATGAAAGAACACTTGTGAAGCAGATGTATGAGAGCCTAGTTGAACTTTCTAAAGTTGAAGTTTACGGTCCAGAGCCAGAACATAGAATTGGAATTATTCCGTTTAATGTGGGCGATTTGAATCCACATGATGTGGCCTTGGCACTTGACGTTTCAGCTAACATAATGGTTCGGTCAGGACATCATTGCGCCTTACCTCTTAGCAAAACAATTCTAGGCAGGTCAGCGAGCGTTCGAGCCTCAATGTACATCTACAATACTAAAGAGGAAATCGACAAGCTTGTCTCAACTGTAAAGGAAATCGCAGAAACCCTAGCGAGATAAATTCTCTCACATCTTTTTTACTTAGACTTCACCGTCATATCTGAGTACTGAGGATCCCTCACATGAGTGAAGAAGAGGCAGAAGTAAGAAAACTCACAGAAGATGCAAAATCGGATATTGATGCAAATGAGCTTATGGAGAAACGAGAAAAACTACACGAGACAACAAGGATAGCCAAAAACACAGGAAATGAAAAATCACTCAAGCAAATCCTTGAATTCGTTCAAGAATACACCTACAGTTGTCTTGCCTTTGAAACATTCGGGATTTTACAAGTGTTATGTTAAGGTATTTATAAATTCCATCTGATCGCACATAGGTGATCGTAATTGGAGAGTAAGACATGTTAAAGAAAGAGTCTATGGAATCCCTTGCAAATGAGGTTAAAGCTTGCAGAAAATGCGGGTTATGGAGAACTAGACGAAACGCGGTTCCGGGCGATGGAAGTTTAGATGCTTCCATATTACTTGTAGGTGAAGCTCCCGGTTATTGGGAAGATGCAAAAGGAAGACCTTTCGTTGGTGCCGCTGGTAAGCTTCTTGACACCTTACTAGCTGAGATCAATCTTTCTCGAAGCATGGTATACATTACTAATGTGGTTAAGTGTAGGCCTCCAGAAAATCGGGATCCTTTGTCGGTTGAGGTGGAAACTTGTACTCCTTATTTGAATCGTCAGATCAGAATTATTAAGCCAGAAATCATAGTGACTCTAGGGAGACATGCCACTTCCTATGTTCTTTCAGAGGCGGGTCTTAAAGAAGTTGTAGGCATAACAAAGCTTCGTGGCAAACTCTATTCTGTAAAGCCTTTCGGGTTGTCAGTTTCAGTGCTTCCAACTTTTCATCCAGCTGCGGTTTTGCACAACCCAAAATATAAGGATGCTTTAGAACGTGATTTTCAATTTTTGAAGTCTTTAGTAGAAAAGCTTCAGTAGAGTCACTAATGGTTTGGTAAAATCTTCCATGGAATAGGGCGAAGGTTTCTGCTGGAGAAAGAGTCTATTAACTGCTTCTCAAGTTCAGACTCTGTGATTCTTCTCATCATTTAGCACATAATTGTCGAACTATTTTCTCAAATGTATTTGTTAGAAAGAGTCTTTAATCAAATGTAAGTATTTCTATTCGTGATTTCTTTTTGCTGGCTCGACCTAGACTTTCACCTAAGCAACTGCTTGCCCAATTTCAGCTTCTAGTTGTCTTCAGTTAGAAAAGGCTAATGTAGTTAAGAATTATCCTCTAAAACTATGGGTTTGCTCATTCATCATGGCTCCGATTAGGCTTCAGAAAATGTTTGATAAAGGCGTTTTCCTCAGTCGGTTAAATCGATTTATGGTGGGAGTGGAAGTTCGGGCAAAATATGAACAGTAAGCATTTTTAAATCCGAAGGGAATCAATAGTGGGGTTCGAACTTGGCTTTTCGATTCAAAATGGAAAAAGTGGCACAAGAAAAAGGGTCAGACATAGTGTTGGCCCTAGATTCGTTTCTAGGAGAGCCTAAAAGCCTGTTAGAGACAAGTACCAAGATCTTGGAAAAGGTTCATCCATACATTTGTGCTTTAAAAGTTAATCGTCAACTCGTTCTCCCATTAGGGCTGTTCAACTGCATGCAAAAAATTTTGAGATTAGCACAAGAAAAGGGGCTGCTTACTATTATGGACTGCAAAATTAACGATGTGGGATATACAAACCGCGCCATTGCGCAATATTATTTCAACGCTGGCTTCGACGCTGTAATCGCCAACCCGTTTGTCGGCTGGGACGAAGGACTTCAACCAGTATTCGAAGTTGCCAAGTCAAAGCGTCGAGGAGTAATCCTCTTAGTTTACATGAGTCACAAAGGAGCCCCAGAAGGTTATGGACAAACCATATGCGACCCAAAAACCGAAAGACACATTCTTCAATACGTTGCCTTCGCCCAAAAGGCGCTGCAGTGGAAAGCCGACGGAGCAGTGGTGGGAGCCACTTACCCTGAAAAGATAAGAGAGGTTCATTCAATCCTGAAAAACAGCGTGCCAATCTTTTCTCCAGGCATTGGCGCTCAAGGAGGAAGCGTTGAAACCGCAGTTAAAGCTGGTGCGCGGTACCTCATAGTTGGCAGAGCCATAACGTTATCTGAAGACCCTGCTGAAACCGCCAAAAGCATTAGGGATATTGCCCAAAATGTCTAAAAGAAGAATGAATTGTACAGTTTTCTGAGAGTGTTGTTACTCTCTTCTGCCCCAGAGTTCACGTTTCAACAGGTCTCTAACCGCGGAGCGAATGGCAGCACTTCGACTGGGATACATACTTGCTCTGACAAGTTCGTCTAATCCCTCTAAATAAGCTTCAGGAAGTAAAACTGTTACAAGCTTCATTTTTCTACTCCTCAATACAGCATGTTATGCACATAATATGAGGCAATAGTGTTAATAGAATTTGCCCTCTCCAGATAAGATTCTGTCGGATTGCACACACAGAAATAACGATAGAGGTTTAGGGAAGTGTTCAAGGAAGAAAACAAACTTGGCTTTTTTTCTGCCATGATTTAATTTGCACGCATATATCCCTAGTTTTAGGGATCTATTAAAACTGTGCCGCCCCTATTCCGAGTGTTTTTGAGAGGCTTTCAGCGTTGCAATTGAACGATCTCTTGCTTAATTTCTTGTAACTCTTTAACGAGGCTCGGAAAAATTTTGTTAACGTCTTCAAGGTACAACGTCGAGTTCTTTATCTTTCTTTGAATCAGACCTCCAGCTAAGAGAGTCCAGCCCAAGACATCATCAACCACTATAGGCAAAGGGAAGGCGATAAGTGTCAAGCCAATCTTTATCATATCGCTTTGATTATTTTCTCTGCAAAGCCGTTTAATAGACTGCAACATAGTTCCATCTCTTCTTGCAACATCGTTTATTATAGCTATGTTCATTCTCCAATCTTCAGTTAATTCCCGCAATATATCGCCAGTTTTTCTCAGTTGCTGTGTCTCTTTCAATAGCTCTAAGGCTCCTTGGATGCTTATCTGTAACAATCAAACTTTCGAGAACAAAAATATTAGTATCAACAATCAATGATTGTTCAAATTCTTTTGTGCCTTTAAAGAAGGATTATTCATCAAGAATATTAGCAAAAAGCACGCCGTCACTGGTAGTTTTTGCGAGAAACATAGAAAAAATGCGCGCGCAGAGGTTCATAACCCTTTTTAACTAACTTGCAATTAGAAACTAAAAGTTCGTGTGATCTGCATGAAAGTTCTGTTCGTGTGTTTGGGCAATGCCTTTCGAAGCCCAGTAGCAGAAGCCTTGTTGAAAAAATTCAGAACAGAGATCAAAGTGGACTCGGCGGGAATAAGCCCTTCGATCCCGATCTCCGAAGCTGCAAGGAAATACTTAGCAAGAGAAAACGCGCAACAATTCCTCAAGCAAACTCCCGAAAGTATAAATGAAAAAGACTTAGACAAGTATGACCTTATCATAGCTATGGAACCACGACACAAGGACATTGTCGTAAGTAAATGTCCAGAATGCAAAAACAAAATAGTTGTATGGAAAATCGACGATCCTTACTTTCTGCCACAGGGATATACTGAAAAGATATTTAAACAGATCAAAGATAAGGTCGCAGAACTCGTCAACTCATTGTGAGAGACTAACATCTAAAGATCTTGCTTTACATGGCTTCGTCGTGAAAAAAGCCCATTTTCTTTGCAACTTGTATTATTTTACCATCGTCTTTCCTTATTGGCTTGAGGGCTGTTTTGCGTTTGATGTGGTTTGAATAACGATAGGTTGGTCCTCGATTACCGTATTTTTGATAATATCTTTCTTTTCTGAGTTTGTCATCCATGTGTTTGAAAAAAGCCTCCATTTCATGTTCAGTAGGATCTCGATAGTTATCTATATGGAGAACAGAGGATAAGGACCATCTTGGTCTCGTTGGTGGCTGCTCCTTAGGGTAGCCAACACAAAGCAGCGTTAGAGGCAATACACCTCTTGGAAGCTTTAATGTCTTAATCACTTCATCGTTGGCGAAGGCTGAGCCAACGAAAACCGATCCGAGACCTAGAGATTCAGTTGCCATAGTCATGTTTTCCGCCATGAAGGATGCATCCATTATGCTCATCATTTTAATCAAATATCCGTGGCCATGCTTAAAGCAATGATCATAGCCTAAATAGTCTAAGACCTTGCCGAGCCTTCGAACATCAGCGCAAATTACAAAAACAACAGGTGCATTCCCGATAGGACCCGAAATGCCGCATGCATCCAAAATCTTTTCTCTAAATTTTGCATCCCTAACCCACACAACCGAATAGGTTTGAAGATTGCATGCAGTTGGAGCGCGTTGTCCAACTTCAACAATTTTCCGCACATCAGCCTCTCTAACCGGCTTAGAACTAAATCTTCTAATGCTTTTTCTACACAGAAACACATTTAACAACTTCGAAGAGTGGATAGTCATGTTTTCATAACCGATTTAAACCTAAACATCAGATGGCAACATATCTTTTGCTCTATCTGCACGGGCAACAAGATGCAATTTAGAAAAAAATGGGGAGCTTGCGGTGATATGCCTTCTCAGAAATTGTTTAAAATAAAACGCGACATTAATGGACTATAAAGACTGCTAAAACTTGGAGGCTAAAGTATTTCATGTCCAAATACTACGCCTACATTCTCATTAATGCAAAAAAATGGTGGAACAGGCGCCTTAGCCAAAATAAAGCAGGCAAGACAATTCATGCCTTCGTGCGGCAAGGAATTGTTGGACCAAAAACCGCTCAGTATATCCTCTTCTACGTGAAGCATCCTCTTAGAGAAATTCGAGGAATAGGCGAATTCATTGAACGGATAACTGGGGACATTGATGAACTCTGGAACAATTATGGTCACGAAACAGTATTCAAATCGTACCAAGAATACTTGGAGTTTCTGCAAGGAAGAACAAAAACCACGTTCATCAGACTCAAAAATGTCCGTGAACTTTCTCCGTCTATTCCCCTAAAGACGGTTTCGGGCATACTTAATGTTAATAGAATGCCTCGAGGAGGCAGATATCTCAACAAGGAAACTTTTGAGAAGATAGTTGATTCTCATTGAATGTCTAGTTAATGTCTGTTTATGCCGCATTAGAAGTTCATGTGTAGTAACAGTTGGTTAGCTATTCCTCCTATCAGCAACGCAAGCCAAATATCAACAATAACCACGATAGAAGCTTTTCTCCATCCGAATTCACGCCACAAAACAGCAATAGTTGCAATACATGGAATGTAAATCATTGTAACAAGTGCGAAAACCACCATTTGCGTATTGGTCAAAATCAGACCGAAGTCAAAGGTTTCAAAAAGCCCAGCGAGCAGTATCAATGTTAATTCCTTGCGCAGAATCCCGAATATTAGAGGTATTCCAGCTTTTGGCGGCAATCCCAACCAGCCACCTATTAAGGGAGACAGAAAGTCAGCGATTGGCCATATTAGACCGCTTATCCTTAGAGCTTCTAACACAATGCTGCCGCCTATAATTAGCGGAAATGCGATATAAACAAAGTCTTTGGTTCTCACCCAAGTTTTCGTGAGCACATTTCTTATTGAAGGCTTCTTATAGGAGGGCATCTCCATAACTAAACCGACTGGTTCTCCAGGCAACACCTTGAAAGCAAGTCTACCAAGAATAAAGACTAAAATCAGATTAAAAGCGTAAAGAGTTAGAGCCGCATAGATTCCAACATAACTTCCCACAAGACCAAGAATAACGACAGTTCTAGCAGCACAAGGTATTAAGACAACAACAAAGCCAGCTAGAAAACGTTCGCGGTCAGTTTCCATTATACGGCATCCAACGCACGCTGGAACACTGCATCCATAGCCGAGAAGCAGAGGTATGAAAGCCTTCCCATGCAGTCCAATTTTGTGCATAAGGTTGTCCATGAGAAAAGCTGCTCTGGGCAGATAGCCACTGTCCTCAAGAAGCGCCAAGATTACATAAAATGGAACAATATATGGCAGAGCTATGGTTATGCCCGCTGCAACTCCTGAAATGACTCCTCCACTAATTAGTTCAACTAGCTCTGTGGACAAAATACTCGACAACATTTCAGTGACCATTGGTATCAACACATCTTCAAACAGGCTTTCAAGAACTCCTACAAGATAGTCTCCACCAAAGAAAATCACCGTGAACATAACAGCCATAACTAAGGCTAAAATTGGATAGCCCCAAGTTCGATGCGCAGTTATCGCGCTCAATTTTTCTTCAAATGTTATCCTCGAGGGGGCAACGAGTTCTATCACTTCCCTTGATATGGTGCTTGCAATTCCATATCTTTCATGGGCCATAACAACCATCGACTCATGACCATGCACTTGCTCTAATTTTTCGGCAATTGCATCAGCGAATGCTAAAACCTGATCTCCATTTTCATAGGCTTCAACTTTTTTCGTTATGTCATCGTCTTTTTCGATTAGTTTTATTGCAATCCATCTCGCTGGATACCTTCGACAAAGTTCACGAAGCCTGTCACGCACAGCAGCCTCAAGTCTTTCAAGATTCTCCTCTATCTCTTTACCATATCGCACCTTAAGCGGAGTCGGCCTTGTCTTTACAGCGGCAACATCAAGGGCCGTAGATAGAAGTTCATTAATTCCCGTTCCAGTGATGGCAACTGTGGGCACAACCGGTATTCCAAGCATATTAGAGAGCCTTTCAACATCAATTCTCATGCCTTTTTTAGCGGCAAAGTCTACTTGGTTTAAAGCCATAATCATTGGAGCTTCGAGTTCAAGCAGCTGAATAGTGAAATAGAGGTTGCGTTCAAGAAGAGAAGAGTCAACAATATTTATGATTACATCTGGCCTTTCAAGGGCAATGTAGTCACGAGCTACAATTTCCTCAATAGAGAAAGTTGAAAGCGAGTAGATACCTGGCAAATCAAGAATTTTTATTGTTTGTCCTTTGAAGTGGAGTGTACCTTCAGCACGTTCAACTGTTTTGCCGGGCCAGTTACCTATTATCTGATTTAAGCCAGTAAGCTGATTAAATATAACCGATTTACCAACGTTTGCATTCCCAGCTAAAGCAAAAGTAAAATTGCGTTTGTTTTCCATTCAGTCTGCCCTTACCTGCTTTTTGACAAAAACCTTGGAGGCTACACCATATCCGAGCGCAAGCGAAGAGCCGCGGACTTCAATTTCAAGTGGGCCATGAAACGGGGCGCTCCTCACAATTTTCACTTCGGCGCCAGGTGTTAGACCCATTTCTGCAAGCCTTCTCACTAGGCCGCGACCACCAAAGGCAAAAGCCACTATACCTTTTTCTCCAGGCTTTAAGCTTATCAGAGGAAAAGTTTCTTCTATGCGACCATTAAGCATGCGGATGCCTCTATAAAGACCGTTAATAGATTTTTCATCAAGCCCGTGTCTATGGCGCCAATGGCTTCTCCAATCTCTTATGTTTCCTTCAAAGAATCTTCCGAGACGACCTATGATGCCTGTTCCATGACTGAATTTTTCATGAATGTAGTGTTCACTGTGTCTTCGCAGAACTTCGAATCCTTTTCTTGTTAACCTAAACATGTTGCCTTCACGCTTAAGATACCTTTTGCTTAGTGCCTCTTCAACAAGCCCTTCCACCTCTGAAGTGGAACTCTCCAGCTCATGCGCCATCTCTTCTAGTATTATTACTCTTTTCTTAACCTCTGCTGTTCTGATAAGCTCAAGCACTTCAACGATTTTCTCTTCGCTGGACATTTCTGGTGTCTCCGAGGACTAGTTTTTTCTCACGTAGATGATTGAGGCTAGTTCAAAACTTAGTGCCTGCTTCTTTCCATTAATTTTGACAGTTATTGGCCCATTAAACGGGGCTTTTTCTACGACTTCCAATAATGCTTCAGGCAAAAGTCCTAAATTGTTAAGATAATCCAGTATTTCCTGTTTTTCGTCGGTTATCTTGACAAGGGCACTCTTTTCTTTGGGCTTGAGATTGGTCAAAGGCTCTGACTTTTGTTCAATTATTCCTCCGCATTGGGTGGGAATCGGATTTCCATGAGGACATGTCTTAGGATGTCTGAGTGCCTTTTCAAGTTTTTTGACTAGGTCCCCTGTGAAGCTGTGTTCAAGCCTACAGGCTATTTGGTGTGCCTCGCTCCATTTTACACGTAGAATTTCGGTTAAAAGCCGCTCAGAGAGCCTATGTCTTCGAATTACATCTATTGCTATTTTGCGGCCTTTCTTGGTGAGTTTTACGCCTTTGTAGGGTGCATGTGTCACTAGACCTTCTTTCTCTAACCGTTCCACCGTGTTAGTAACTGTTCCAGGGGCTACTTGGAGCAACTTAACAATGTCACCTGTCCTCGCTGCTCCACCACTTCTTTCTTGAAGCCTGTAAATGCCTTCAAGATACTCCTCAATTGCTGCAGTGACTTTTTCACTCATTGGGGTCAATGCGAGTACCCTTAATCAGAATTACGATGAATCGTACATTTAAAGTCTTCGATGCAACGTTTAAATTTTTTCTTGATCCTTGATTAGGGAGGAATAGTAAACAATACTTAGTTAGGATAAAGAAATCCTTAGATTGGAGGGAGAGATTATTGGAGTTCATGGTGCCATTGGAGCGACTTTTTACTTGTTTTACTCCTTTCTTCGCCATGAGAACTTGCGTAAGACTCTTGAATTCTTGAGCGCTTCCTTTGACAGCGATTATCTCTAGGCACTTGTTCTATCCTTGATGAATATGGAAAGTTGAAGAGATCACATATTTGAATCTGTGTTGAATGCTTGTGACCTGTCTAGTAGCCCAGGTTTATTTAAGTAGTATAGCACAAGGATGGCTTCAGTTATATGCCCTTCCTACTTCCAAACCTAATCAAATTCGCTAATGAAGTTTCGCACCGCATCGTGAATAGCCTTTGAACGGCTCTTATACCGCATATTCCTCCAGGCTTCATCTAGCTTCTCCACAAGAGGCGGCGGAAACGAAACGCTAAACCGAGTTACCTTAATCTTCTGAGACATCGAATCAGCAATCAAATAGTTGGTTACGAGAAAGCTTTATAAACAATGTTACAATTCCAGAATTCCGTAACACTATGCCTGCCGATTGGCACCGTTGAGAGAATACTGATGCGCAGAAAGAGCATTATAAGACTGGAAAATGTTTCCACAACATACGAGGGTGAGAGGAGACCAGCGATCAAGAAGGTTAACTTAATTTTGAGTGAGAATGAACTCCTTTATGTGGTTGGTCCTAATGCTGCCGGGAAGACAACTCTGCTTGAAACAATAAATGGCTTATTACAATCATCTGGAGGTCATGTGTTTGTATTCGGTTTAGATGTGAGAAGGCATGGGAGAAAAGTCAGGCGTGAGTTAGGCTACGTGCCTCAGGATTTTATGGTGAATCCTGGGGAGCCCTACACAGCTTTGGATATAGTCATGATGGGACGATACGGAAAGATAGGGATCCTTCACAAGCCCGACAAAGAGGATTTCGAGAAAGCCATGGAAGCCATGAAGCATCTTGGCATAGATGAGTTAGCTGACAGATCTGTGGGGAAACTTTCCGGTGGACAACAACAGAAGGTAATGATCGCCAGAGCTTTGGTCAAAGATCCAAAGGTACTTCTGCTAGACGAGCCTTTCAGCAACTTGGATCCAGATTCTCGTGAAAGGATTCCAAAACTAATAGCTCGAATTCATGGGAAAGGAGTAGCTATAATCATCGTCACCCATGATGTCAGTCGAATTTTGAAGCAGTGCCGCAGAGTAGTGGTCATGAAGGACGGAAGAATTGTGGCTGATGACAACCCGGAAAGAGCCTTAACCGTTTTTGAGAGCCCTCTAATTTCCCATCCGACGGAGGCTATTCCGTGATTTGGCTGGAACTTGCTATAATGCAACGCGCTCTCATAGGATGTATGCTTGCTGGCTTCCTCTCGGGCTTAGTTGGAGTTTTTGCAGTTAGGATGAAGCTTTCGGCCATAGGTTATTCCATGTCTCATGGTGCCTTTGCAGGGGCAGCCTTAGGCGTAGCGACCTCCGTAAATCCTCTGGTGACAGCTATGCTTTTTTCATCGGCAACAGCTCTTTTCATCGGGCCCGTCGCCGATAAAGCTCGGTTGCATGCAGATACTGTGACAAGTATCGTCTTTCCCTTAAACATGGCTTTGGCTTTCGTGTTTCTCACTTTGTCACCACAGGTCGGTCTCACAAGCGAGGTGGCTAGCGTTCTCTGGGGTAGCGTCATATCAATGTCTAACAGTGACGTGGTTTACCTAACAACATTATGTGCGGTTACTCTGGTCTTGGTTCAGTTCTTCTGGAAGGAGCTCTTCGCGATTATGTTTAACAGAAAGATGGCTGAAGCCGATGGAATAGACACAAAGCCGTTCGTGTATTTTATAATCTTTCTCATAGGCGTAGTGGTAACGTTTTCGTTGAAGCTTGTGGGCGGTCTGCTGATCTTTGCGCTCCTCTTTAACCCTGCCTCTTCAGCCCTTCAGTTTTTCCATGACATGAAAAAAATTGTGCTGGTCTCACCCATAATTGGAGCTGCTACGTGTGTAGCTGGTCTCATGCTTTCTTTGTTCCTAGACTTGCCTGTCGGCTCATGTATAGTGTTGGTTTCCACGTTCGCCTTCGCATTCGCAGTGTTGCTGTCACCTAAAAGAAAGAGAGGGGAGGTGATAGTGTGAAGATGAAGAAAGCAGTGACACTTATGCTTCTTTTCGTAGCTTTAATGCTTTTGACAAGGCTGAATGTATCACCCATCATGGCTGATGACGCTAAGCCAATAGTTGTATGCACAACAAACGTCTTAGGCTCCTTAGTTCAGGAATTCACAGGGGAGGACGTGTCTGTTGTTGTATTAGCGGAGCCTGGCATCTGCCCTGCTGACTTTGACATGAAGCCTAGCGACGTCTACGCGGTGAGCAACGCGAAGCTTCTGTTCTACCACGATATTCCAGGAGAGTTCTGGCTACAAGGCTTGGTTGATGCTTCAGGAAACACAAACTTGACCAAAGTCAAGATACCTGGAGTCTACAACACGCCTGAAGGAGCAAAGCGCTGCATAAGATGGGTAGGAGGCAACTTAAGCACAACTCTTTCCATGGATCTAGACGCTAAGGTAAATGCAATGCTAGCCGATGCCGACGCCGCAACCAACGCAATCCAAAGCGAAGCTCAAGACCTGAACGTAACTGCGGTGAAGGTTGTCTGCATGAAGTGGCAAGAAACCTTTGTGGATTGGGTTGGGTTCGATGTGGTCGCAACTTACAATCCACCAGAGACCTTGTCGGCTGGTGATGTGACCGCACTCGTCGAAACGGCGCAGGATGAAGGGGCTGCTCTAATCATCGACAACTTTCAGATTAGTGCTGAATTTGGGGCAGGAATAGCCTCACAGGTTGGGGCTGTGCACGTTGTCCTAACAAACTTCCCTGGAGCTATTCCTGGAACTGGAAACCTAACACAGATGTTCAGTTACAATGCAGAGCAACTCTTTGAGGGAACGAGGGCATGGAGGAGCACGAGAGAGCTTAGAAGCGAAATGGAAAGCATAAGAAATCAACTCACAATCTTTCAAGCAGCTACATCAGTTGTGCTCATCGTTGCTGTTGCAGAGGCCGTGTGGCTCTACTTGGGAAGGAAGAAGACTAAAGCATAGTTGGCACAGATGATTTGTTGAATCGTACACATTAATGAGGATGCTGAAGTATTTTGGAGCGCACTTAGACCTCACAGTTCTTGCAACATTTAATATCATCTTTTTTGTTACAGCCATAAAAATTCACAAAAGCACCATGCAGAAAAGGCTCTAACAATTGTTTCCTTCACCGTTTTTATTTGTGGGCTTCTCGTCATTAAGGGGATTAGCAGCAAAATTTTTTAGGATAGACCTAAATTCATCTTGTCGGTGGTCTTGCGTTGAACGCTGAGTCAAAAATGACTGTGAACGAAGGGAAATATCTGAAGTTAATATACAGAAAACAGCGTGAAGAGTTTAGTAGGGTTAAGACAACGCTTATAGCGAAGTCTGTCAGAGTTCGGCCAGCTACAGTGACTGAAATGCTTCAGAAGCTAGCTGAGAAGAACCTAATTAAATACACACGTTACCACGGGGTTAGACTAACAAAAAAAGGCGCTGATGAAGCCAGAAAACTGTTGAGAAAACATAGACTTCTAGAGGTTCTGTTCGTGAAGTTCCTAAACTACGACATTCAAAAGGCTTGTGACGAGGCTTCTAAGCTGGATTATCACGCTTCAGAGGATCTTGTCAATGCAATTTGCCAAATCTACAGGCATCCTAAGAACTGTCCATGTAACAAGACCATCTTCAGTGGTGAGTATTGCAGAAAGGAGTCTAGAGTTTAGAGTTTTGGATATGATCTGGATGTGGCATGAAATTTTAGCGGCCCTTTCCGAAACGATGAAAGTAATCCTAGGTGATCAATTATGGAACCTTTAATTTGGATAATAGGAACTACTTTCGTGATCAGTCTAATTGCTTTTGTTGGCGCTTTAGCTTTATTCTTGAGAGAAAAGTTATTGGACAAAATCCTACTGGTTTTAGTAGCCTTTTCAGCTGGTGCTTTGATTGGAGGAGCATTTTTGCATTTAATACCAGAAACAATCATCGAGATTGGGGTCAAAGAGACCTCTCTTTTAAACGTGTTTTTGTATTTACTCCTTGGCTTTTGTGTCTTCTTTTTCCTAGAGCAGATCATTAGCTGGCATCATCATCACGCCACCACCCATCCCAAAATAATGCCCTTCTCCTATTTGATCCTAGTCAGCGACGGTATACACAACTTCATAGATGGTCTGGTAATGGGAGCCTCTTTTCTAACTGGTTTTCAAATAGGGGTTGTTACTGCTTTGGCTATAGCTTTACATGAAATCCCGCAAGAAATCGGCGATTTTGGGGTCCTAGTTTATGGTGGTTTTGAAAGATTCAAAGCTCTAATCTTAAATTACACATCAGCTATAACCGTGATTTTTGGAGGAATTACGAGTTACTTACTTTCCGCTTGGATAGGAGAAGCAATTGTTTTTCTTCTACCTTTCGCATCTGGAAATTTCATTTACATTGCTTCCTCAGATCTAATTCCTGAGATCAAGTACAAAGAGAGCCTTAAAAAAACACTAGTACGTTTCCTCGTATTTTTGACTGGTATGGGACTCATGTTAGCAGTTAGATTATTTTGAGAATATTGAGGTTTTAAATACGAATAGATAATCTTTTAGAACTCGTTAAAGCAAAGCCTGTCACCCTTGCGAGGTAGAAATCCACCGAGAAGAGCTTGACTTCAAAAATCTTGAAGAAGCACGTTTTCGCTCATATGCCTAAGAAACACGTACCCAAACCTGATGATTAGATCAGCCACCGACTTAGACTTCCTAAGTGAAATCTTTTTGCCCTCGTTATTAGGGCAAGCGGTTGCGTTCAGAGGCAAATGGGGCAATGCGTATCGGTCTTCCTTCCGTGAGAGCTTGAGCTGTCTTCTTTCTCGCACTTTGTATGAGTCTCCAGACTGTGCCTCTAGAAACTCCCATTCTATCTCCTGCCTCCTCCTGAGAGAGCCCTTCTAAATCTACTAGTCTTAGGGCTTCAAGTTCGGCTGGCTCGATGTAGATGGGTTCTGGGTTCCCTTGCGGGGTAGGAGTGAATTGGTCTGTCGTTGGAGCCTTCTCTATGCTGATTGGCTTGGGAAATCTCCCTCTTCTGCCGCGTCTACGTCTACGTCGCCACGCCATCTTTAATCACTGTTTAGTATGTGCACCGTAACTTTTATATATTTCTGTGCATATTCCCATAATTGTAAAACGTGCATAAACACGAAAATAGAGGTGAAATAAAGAATGCCAAGAGGAGATAGAACGGGACCTTGGGGTTTAGGACCTATGACTGGGAGGGCAGCTGGCTATTGTGCAGGTTATCCTGTTCCTGGATTCATGAATCCGATGCCTGGGTTTGGAAGAGGCTTCGGCTATGGCAGAGGATGGGGTCGAGGATATGGCAGAGGATGGGGTCGAGGATATGGCAGAGGATGGGGTCGAGGATATGGCAGAGGATGGTGGGGATACCCAGGATATAGCTACGGACCCCCCTACACGGCATACGGTCCAGGGTACGGCTATCCTTACATGATGTATCCGCCCGCACAACAACTTCCACAGCAATACGGTTACTCGCCACAATACTATGCGTATCCACCGTCGCCGGGATATGGATACCGCTACGCGCCCGACCCGTCATACCCTAGATATGACTATCCATACATGGGATACTGGTAAAGTGAGGTGATATAGATATGTCACAACCAAGAAGAGGCAGAAGATACCGACGCTGGTGGGGTTACCCGCCTCCTTATCCGTCACCGCCTGCACAGTACCCCCCACAGCAGTATGGTTATCCACAACCATACGCTTATCCGCCTCCATACGGTTATCCACCAGCTCCACCTGCGCCCCCTGCATCTCCAGAGCAGGAGCTGGAGGAACTCGAAGCCTACAAGGCTGACTTGGAAGCAGATCGAGCGGACTTGGAGCAAGAACTCAACGAGATCGAAGCGAGAATCAAAGAGCTGAAGGCTGCTATTGGGCGGGAAACTGGACAGAGACGGTGAAGGGACCATAAGATGGTTTTGCCGAAGAAGAGGTTTCAATGCGGCAACTGTGGACAAATAATCGAGGTCCTGCAGGGGATTCCAAAGCCACCTAGCTGTCCCAGGTGTGGTGCTCCAGCATTCACGATTCACAGGCTTGACCCGGGTCCGCCAGGAGGAAGAAGAGGCGGTGGAGGAGGCAGAGGACGGGGTAGGGGCGGCAGACCAAGGTGGCAACAAGCTCCACCATAATTCCCCCATTTTTTAAATTTTGGTTTCGAGTTTAGATTTCGCAATGTGTTAGGAGTTGATGTATGTGAGTTTAGGAAAGCTTAGAATTGCAATTCCAACAAAGGGACAAGGCGGCTTGAAAGATGTTGTGTCTGACGTTTTTGGCAGAGCAAACACTTTCACCATTGTAGATGTCGAGGAAGGCGCGATTAAAAACGTGAAAGTACTAGAGAATCCTGCGGTGTCTTATCGGCATGGGGCCGGCCCCATTGTTGTGAAGATGCTAATAGATGCGAAAGTGAACATGGCGATTGCTGCTGAATTTGGGCCAGGTGTCTCAATCTTACTGGATCAGCACAGCGTAACAAAAATTACAGTCCCAGCAGGCACCAGTGTCTCAGAATCTATGAAGAATTCTTTGCCTAAAGTTCAAAAGTGAAAAAAGCATTGGTACCGAAGTAAATCTGTGAAAGAAAACGACGAACACGAAAGAACACAATCAGAGATCTGTCACTGTGGTTACCTCTCGATTTTGTCTACTCATAAAGAGGCGCCTCTAAACACACATCAAATCTCGGCGGGCCCCGTCAAACCATATGCTTTTGATTTAAATGGAAGTTGTTACACAATTGACGTTGGAGAGCGTTACGTTTGAAACTGATTTATGTGGTTATTGCTGGTCATTGGTTATCAAAAAGAACAGTTGAAACACCGAGTTTTCCAGATTTGATTCAACAGGGCTACTTTTCAACACTATTCTTTTCACCTCTCATCGACTTTCCAGACAACTTCCATTTTTAGGGCAGTATTTTTCATGTGGTTGTCAATTATTTTGTACATCGGTTCCATGGTTTCTCTATTCAAGGAGTATATTCGCTCCTTTCCTTTCAACGAAAACAAAACCGCATCTGGCTAAGGACTTCAGGTTGTGGGAAATCATGCTCTGTTCTTGGTTGAGGCCGTCAGCGAGTTGCGTAACGTTCCTCGGAGACTCTCTAAGAAGCTCCAGAATCCCTAGTCGAGTTGGGTTTGAAAGCGTTGAGAAAAATAAATGACAAGTCTCGTTTAGATCATATTTCATATGCCCACCATTAATGAAGAATTGTTCATATGAATAATCATTTACGTCACCAAGCGAAAACTTGGTAACACTCTTCTGAACAAAAGCCTTGAAACTCGTTGTCCGGGACGAACAGCTTTTCGAACTGTTTGCACTTGTGCTTTCTCATTTTTTCTTGCGACGCTATCCTCTCAATATTGTGTACGTAACTATACTATCTCGCGCGCGCGTTTAACTGAATCCTAGAGCACGAAGAGACTGAGCTACAACGAAGCAGACGAGGAACGCGACTGCAAGCGGAATTAGATTTGAGAGTAGTGTCCACTTGGCACTTCTCGTTTCCTTCCAGATGGTGTGGGTAGTGGTTGCGCATGGATAGTGAAGCACCGAAAACAGCATCAGACATATCGCTGTGATAACGGTGAATCCTTGGGCTACGAAGAGGGCGTGAAGCTCAACCGTGCTTTCGAGCTCAGTCATCATGCTTGTGCCCATGTAACCCATAATTATTGTTGGGATGATGATCTCGTTGGCTGGGATGGCGATTATGTAGGCTAGCAGAATAATGCCGTCGAGACCGATTAATAGGCCGATAGGTGACAGAACATCCGCAGCATGGATCATCAACGTCTCGCCGCCAACATATACATTCCCCAAGATCCAGATGAGCGCACCTGCTGGTGCAGCCCAAATTATGGCACGGTATAGAACTTTGATGGTTCGATCGATAAATGAGGTGTAAAGAACACGTAGGAACTGCGGACGACGATACGACGGCATTTCTAGGACAAAGAACGAGCTTTCTCCTTTAAGCAAGGTGCGTGAAAGCAGGGCCGACACGATAAAAGTCGTTAAGATGCCAATAAATGTTACAGCAACTATTGTAAACGACGCTATCATGGATGAAATAGCTGGTGGGAATGCGGTTGCAACAAAGACCGCTGCAACCAAGATAAGGGTGGGCCAACGGCCATTGCATGGCACAAAGTTGTTGGTGAGGATGGCGATAAGCCGTTCACGAGGTGAATTTATGCTCCTGCAGGAGATGACCCCTGTGGCGTTGCAGCCGAAGCCCATGCACATGGTAATAGCTTGCTTTCCATGCGTGCCAGCCCACTTGAAGAAACGGTCGATGTTAAACGCGACCCTTGGTAGGTAACCCAAGTCCTCAAGGAGCGTGAAGAGAGGAAAGAATATGGCCATAGGTGGCAACATGACGGATACAACCCATGCGAGACCCCTGTAGGTTCCGTGAACCAGCAGACCTTCAAGCCACTGCGGGGCTCCAAACCACCTAAACAGCGAGGTAAACTGGTCTTCAAGCCAAAACAGGCCATCCGCCAAGAGTTGTGATGGAACGTTTGCACCTTCTATTGTAATCCAGAAGACAGCTATCATAAGAGCTATCATAATCGGAAACCCTATAATGCGCGAAGTCAGTATCCGATCTATCTTGGCATCCAGATCGCTCTTGGGGACCTCAGCCTTGGTGACAGCTTTGGACCATATTGTCTCTGCATCAGCGTAGATCGAGGATACGACGTAGTCGTGTAAGGATTCTCGAATAGAAGATGCTGCAATCTGCACGCGGTCGAAAAGCTCTTTCAACTCAGCTTTCGTGGGTGTTGCCACCGCCGAAACGTCTTGGTTCGAGCTTATCAAGGATGCCAATTCTCCCTTATCTAACGTTTCGCGGATCCTAGCGTCTCCTTCTAGGAGGCGCATTGCTATCCATCTAATATTGGGCAGGTCACCCACCACCTTTTTCACGTGAGGGATCACCTCGTCGACCGCTTTTCGGATATCGCTCTTGAGTGCAAAGTGGCGTGGACTCGTGGGTATAGTCCGTGAGGCAACTCCAGCGATGGCTTTAACCAGATCATTCAAGCCCTTGCCCACGTTGGCAACCGTGGGGACAACGGGGACCCCTAGATCAAGCGACAGTTGTTCAGCATCGACATTCATACCTTTTCGAGCAGCTTCATCTACGAGATTGAGGCAGACCACCACATGATTGGAGATTTCGAGAACCTGTAAAACTAGGTTTAGGTTTCGCTCGAGAGTTGCCGAGTCAACCACCACGACTACAACATCGGGACGGCTGAACAGCAAGAAATTCCTAGCGATCTCCTCATCCGTCGCGGTGGCTAGTAAGGAGTAGGTGCGCGGA